>CEOQ01006105.1_pt1 | contig 14187 bp, 14 predicted proteins | sample 361351 | NCBI WGS metagenome assembly CEOQ01 (sample SAMEA2619907, study PRJEB7988) | marine metagenome | biome: marine biome (ENVO:00000447); feature: deep chlorophyll maximum layer (ENVO:xxxxxxxx); material: "saline water (ENVO:00002010), including plankton (ENVO:xxxxxxxx)" | depth 60 m | reverse complement strand
AACCTTCAATCTTCTGCCTAAAGCAACTGCCCATCATAATGTAGAAATTCCTCTGGTGTATGCAAATATACGGAAAGAAGAAAGGTTGAAAATGGCATCCGATGCTCTTGAAAGTGTAGGGTTAGCCGATCGGATGCATCACAAACCAAATGAATTGTCAGGTGGGCAGCGTCAACGGGTTGCTATAGCTAGAGCTCTGGTGAATAATCCATCTATACTTCTTGCAGATGAGCCAACGGGAAATCTTGATTCAAGAAGTGGTTACGAGATTATGGAAATCCTTGATTTACTTCATAAAAAAGGGAATACAATTATTTTGGTGACCCATGAAGATGATATTGCAAAACACGCTCATCGTATAATTCGACTTTTTGATGGTAAGATAACCGAAGATATTGAGCAGAGCTTTTGATATTTTCTCTTTTTATTGAGAATTTTAGAATATCTTTATCTGCTGTTTTTGCAAATAAAACACGGTCTTTACTTACCGCCTTGGGAATAATTATCGGTGTATTATCTGTTACACTAATGGGGACTCTTATTTCTGGACTGGATAGGTCATTTGAGGGTAGCATGTCTTGGTTGGGCAAGGATATTTTACATATTAGTCGTTATGAATGGTTTAGTGATATGGAATGGTGGGAGGTTAAAAACAGACCACGATTACTTCCAGAATATGTTGAAAAGATTAGGGAAAGATCCGAATATGCTTTAGCGATAGCTCCAGTGATGCAGCGAGGGGCATCTCTTGCCTATGAAGAAAAGGAAACTCGAACTGAGATATTTGGAACCAATGAAGAATATATGGAGACTATCAGTACAAATATTGGAAAAGGCAGGTTTTTTACAAGCAGTGAAGATCGATCGGGTTCAAGGGTTACAGTGATTGGAGATGGGATTAAAGAAGCTTTTTTCGGTGAACAGGACCCTATAGGACAATATATAAAAATTGATAACATTAAGTTCAGAGTAATAGGTGTCTTAGAAAAACAGGGTAAATTTTTGGGTCTGTTCAGTGTTGACAATCAGGCTATTTTGCCTTTAGGAGCTTACAAACGTATTTTTTCAAGACGAGGATGGATGAGACTGAGTGTTAAGGTGCCAGAAGAAAAAATGGAAGATAGTGTAGATGAAATTTTATCTGTGATGCGGCACATTCGAGGATTAAAACCCAATGAAAAAAATGATTTTGCCATTAACCAAACTAAAGCTTTTGAGTCTCAATACAACACCTTAAAAATTGCGATAGGTGGAACGGGTTTTTTTATTACAATGCTATCTTTAATTGTAGGCGGTATTGGGATAATGAACATTATGTTTGTCACTGTTAAAGAGAGAACAAAAGAAATTGGAGTTAGAAAAGCAATTGGCGCTACGAATGGAATGATACTAGGACAATTCTTAATGGAAGCTGTTACAATCTGTTTAATTGCGGGGCTGGTAGGATTGTTTTTTGCATATATCAGTAGTTTATTTATCAATAAATTTTTTCCATCAACACTACCAATAGGCTTGTCTATTTTTTCTATAGTTATGAGTATGGTTGTAGGTATAGTATCTGGTTTTATTCCTGCGTACAAGGCTTCAAAGCTTGACCCAATTGATTCGCTAAGATATGAGTGAGTATGTTATCTAGAAATCTAAAAAATATTTTTAAAGAAAGTTTCTGGATGGCAATTGATGCTATAAGGCAGAATAAACTTCGATCCATTCTTACGCTTCTTGGAATAAGTATTGGGGTTTTTTCAGTAATAGGTGTAATGACTGCAATAAGGACACTTGAGTCCTCTGTAGAATCTGGGCTAAATGTGTTTGCCGCAAACACATTTGTAATTCAAAAATATCCATCTATTCAGATTGGTCGCCGTGATAAAAAAATTAGAAATAGAAAAAATATAGACTATGACCAATTTAAAAAATTAAAAGACCGTGCAACACTTCCTGTTTTAGTAAGTGTAAGTGAAGGTAGCTCAGTTAGGAATGTAAAATATAAAGACAAGGTAGTAAAAAATTATGTTGAACTATTTGGCGGAGATGAAGGCAGCCTAAGAATATTTAAAACATATATCAGTGATGGAAGAAATATAGCACCAGATGATGTGAGGTATGCACGGAATGTTTGTGTTTTAGGTATGGATGTAGTTGACAAGCTGTTTCCTTTTGAGAATCCTATTTCAAAAAAAATACAGATCGAGGGGCTTAATTATTACATAATAGGTACAGCTGAAAGGCAAGGGGAAGCCTTTGGTCGAAGCCAAGATAACTATATTGCGATTCCAATTACTAACTATCTTCAAAAGTTTTCAAACAAATGGACAACGCTTAGTATAAATGTTGAGGCTGCATCTGAAAATGATTACGATAAAACCAGAGAAGAAGCGATTGGTATTATGAGAACTATACGAAAGGTTAAGCCCGGAGAAGAAAATGATTTTGAAATTGAAACAAATGACGAAATGATTGAAACATTCTCGGGTTTTACTATTGGTATAAAACTATTTGCACTCGCCGTTAGTATTATTGCTCTTGTCGTTGCAGGTATAGGGATTATGAATATTATGCTGGTCTCGGTTACAGAACGTATCAAAGAAATAGGAATTCGTAAAGCAATAGGTGCAACAAAAAAAGATATACTAACTCAGTTTCTTATGGAAGCTATTTTCTTAAGTGAATTTGGTGGTGTGGCTGGAATAATTTTTGGAGTAGCAGGTGGTAACATAGTATCTGTCATTTTTAATATACCAGCTGTAATCCCCTTGGATTGGGCGTTCATCGGATTGGCTGTGTGTTCCATAATTGGGATTGGATTTGGTATCTATCCAGCATGGAAGGCGGCGAATTTGGATCCAATTGAATCTTTAAGGTTTGAATAGACTATGAGTATAATTCTATCTAAGTATTTTGTTGCTCAACGATTGAAGTACTTGAACACCTATGCTCTTTAATATGATCATTTATAAATAATTTTCTCTTTCCGCTTCAGGCTGGTAAATTTTATAGCAAAAATCATGCCTGTTTTATATAACTCATTTATTTTTATCTTTATCCATGATGAATTTCCGTATGACGCAATCATGGATGTCCAAGAGGTGTCTCTAAGAAAAATGAACAGATTCTTCATATGAACATTGGTGTAATACCCGCCAGATTAGAATCAAAACGATTCCCGAAAAAAATTCTCGCACCGCTTGCCGGTAAACCTATGATCGCCCATGTGGTTGAACGTGTTCAAAAAGCAGAATTATTAGATAAAGTGGTATTGGCCATTGATTCGGAAGAAACACAGGAAGCGCTGGCAAAATATGCCTTTGAGTTGGTCATGACATCACAGGACCACCAATCCGGTACAGATCGTGTGGCAGAAGTTGTAAAAGGAATTGATGATGCTGACATTATTATTAATATCCAAGGTGATGAGCCCTTGGTTGATCCTAAGGTGATTGACGGGTTGGTGGATACTTTCCAAGATGAAAAGGTTCACATGTCCACGGTAGTGAGCCGAAAACTCACTGTCAGCGATTTATTAAATCCTAATGTGGTGAAAGCATTATTAGATGAAAGTTCAAACTGTGTTGATTTCAAACGGAACATTTTTGATTTGGAAATCGGAGGTGTTTACCGCCACATTGGTATGTATGGATTTCGCCGAAATGCACTTTTTCAATTCACCATGATGGAACCTACAGAAAGAGAAAAAGAACGATCTTTAGAACAACTTCGTGTTTTAGATAATGGCTTGCCCATCCATGCATATATTACGCAATGCGATCAATGGGCTGTAGATACAAAAGACGATTTAGACAAAGTCGCTAAAATTATAAGCGCCACGAAAGAACCAATTGAGCAGGATGCATAAATGAGTGCAGCAAAACCAACCAAATATATTTTTGTCCTAGGCGGTGTGATGTCGGGCCTGGGAAAAGGGATCGCTGCATCTTCCATTGGGTATTTAATGAAGCAAGCGGGCATAAAAGTAACCATTCTAAAATTAGATCCTTACTTGAATGTGGATCCTGGGACCATGAATCCATACCAACACGGCGAAGTTTTTGTGCTAGATGACGGTTCCGAAACGGACCTGGATCTAGGTCATTATGAACGATTCATTGATGTGAATATGACCAAAAATAACAATGCAACCGCAGGCCAAATCTACAGTACTGTTTTAGACAGGGAACGGAAAGGAGAATATTTAGGGGATACAGTTCAGGTGATTCCCCATGTAACAGATGAAATAATCAATCGGATAAAATCTGTCAATACGCCGAAAAAATATGATGTCGTCATTTGTGAAGTTGGTGGAACGGTGGGTGATATTGAAAGCCTGCCATTTATGGAAGCCATTCGTCAATTATCTTTAGATGTTGGATATGAAAACCATATGTTAGTTCATGTTACCTTGCTTCCTTACGTGAAGGCTAGTGGAGAGTTAAAGTCAAAACCGACGCAACATTCTGTCATGAAACTTCGGGAAATTGGTTTGGCTCCGGATATGATTTTATGTCGATCAGAATTTCCAATTGAGCAATCGGTTCGGGATAAAATTGCGCTATTTTGCAATGTTCGTCCGGACCATGTGATTGAAGGACGTGATGTGCCCAGTATTTATGAAGTGCCGTTGGCTATGCATGAACAAAATGCCGGTCAACTCATCAAAGAGCGACTCAAAATAGAAAAAACACCACGATTAAAAGAATTACGGAAATTCATTCACAATTTCAAAAATCCTGAGCACGATGTGACTATCGCCATGTGTGGGAAATACACTGAACTTATTGATTCCTACAAAAGCGTTTTGGAAGCATTTGTTCATGCAGGTGTAGAGAATAACGCTCGCGTGAATGTGAAATGGATTCAGACAGAAAAAATCAAGGATGACAAATCTGCTGCAAAAGCATTTGGTGATGTGGATGGTATTTTATTGCTCCCTGGATTTGGTTCACGCGGGAGTGAAGGCAAAATCAAATCATCCAAATATGCCCGGGAAAAGAATATTCCCTTTTTGGGGATCTGTTTAGGGCTTCAATGTGCTGTGATTGATTTTGCGAGAAACGTTTGTGGCATGAAAGGCGCTAATTCAACAGAGTTTAATAAAAAGACAAAATTTCCTGTAATCGATTTGATGGAGTCTCAGCGAGCCATCAAAATAAAAGGCGGCACCATGCGATTGGGTGCCTATGACTGTGACATCAAAACAGGAACGAAAACTTATGCAGCCTACCGGAAAAAGAAAATTTCGGAACGTCACCGTCATCGTTATGAAGTGAATAATCGTTATCGTCAACGATTAGAAAAACATGGTTTAATCTTTTCTGGCGTGAATGAAGATTTAGGTGTGGTAGAAGCTATTGAGATTCCAAACCATCCGTGGTTTGTGGCTGGCCAATTTCATCCGGAACTGAAAAGTCGCGTGAATAAAGCGCACCCGCTATTTAGAGAATTCATCAAAGCTGCGGTGAAACAACAATCATGAAAACAGTTTCTATTAACAATGTCACATTTGGCGGAAATGAACTCGGTCTCATCGCCGGGCCATGCGTTATCGAAAGCAGAGCACATGCTTTAAAAATGGCAAATGCCATTGCTGAAATCTGTGATCGTGTTGGGCTATCCGTCATATTTAAAAGTTCATTTGATAAAGCCAACCGAACATCTGTCTCTTCATTTCGCGGACTGGGTATGGAAGAAGGTTTATCCATTTTGACTGATGTAAAAAAAGAAACCGAACTTCCAGTTTTGACAGACATTCATGATCCATCTCAAGCTGATGCAGTGGCTGAAGTTGTCGATATTCTTCAAATTCCTGCATTCCTATGTCGCCAGACAGATTTACTTGTTTCAGCTGCAAAAACAGGCAAACCGGTGAATGTGAAAAAAGGTCAATTTTTGGCACCGTGGGACATGAAACATGTAGTGACCAAATTGGAAGAATCGGGCTGTAATCAAATCATGCTTACAGATCGCGGCACACAGTTTGGATATAATAATTTGGTGGCTGATATGCGCGCAATTCCTATCATGCAGAATTTTGGACATCCTGTTATTTTCGATGCAACACACAGTGCTCAACTACCCGGTGGCGATGGTGCATCCACTGCCGGTATGCGAGACATGATTCCGACTTTGGCGAAAGCTGCGGTTGCTGTAGGGTGTAACGGGCTCTTTATGGAAGTGCATGATAATGTATCAGAAGCAAAATCTGATGCAACAACCCAATGGCCATTAGATCAGTTGGAATCACTTTTACATTCTTTAAAATCAATTCGGGAATCTGTTTCATGAGTGTTGATTGTTCAAAAATAAAAATGCTCATTTCCGATGTGGACGGCGTTTGGACCGACGGCACTTTTTACAAAGGGACTGAAGGAATGGAATTCAAACGATTCACTGTTTTGGATGGAGTAGGCACCGCCATGGCCCGAGCAGCAGATTTAAAGATCGCCCTTATTTCAGGGAGATATTCTCCTGCGACGGAATATCGAGCCAAGGAATTAAAGATTGATGATGTATACAACGGGAATTTGAATAAACTCCCAAGTTATGAAGATTTGAAATCAAAATATGGTTTTGATGATTCTGAAATTGCCTACATTGGTGATGACCTGATTGATATCCCTGTTATGGAAAAAGTGGCTGTTCCCATTGCCGTGGCCAACGCAGTACCGGAAGTAAAAGCCATTGCAAAATATACCACAAAAGTGTCCGGTGGTTATGGTGCTTTTCGAGAAGCTGTTGCTTGGATTATAGAAGAAAAAGGCGAGACTGAAGCTGTGATGCAAAAGATGAAAGAGCGGGTTCAAAATAGTTAATCCTATGCGACATTATTTTTTTCTATTAGCAATTTTATTATCTTCGTGCGCCCGGGAAACACTTCAAGACATGCCATCAAGAGAAGGACTCCCGGATCAGGAAAGCTGGGGCGTTACCATCATTTTAACCGATGAAGGCATGATGCGAGCTAAAGTGAAATCCGGTCATTTAGAAAAATATAATGAGAAAGAATTTGTCATGTTGGATAGCAGCGTCATGGTAGATTTTTTTGATGATAAGGAACAACACACTTCTGTGCTCACATCGGAAAAAGCAGAAGTGGATCAATCTTCCAACGATATGAAAGCTATTGGCAATGTGGTGGCTGTTTCTGATAGTGGCATCACGCTGTACACCGAAACACTCACTTGGAATTCAAAGGAAGAAAAACTCCGAACCAAAGATAACATCATGATTACCACACAGGAAGCTGACACTCTATACGGTGTGGGGTTTGTCTCGGATTCTGATTTGAATAATTGGAGAATCATGAGCCCCTCCGGCGTCACAGGCAGGGAGTTCGAATGAGAGAACGCCACAATACACTCAGCGCAAAAGGGATGTTCAAACAATACGGCAAACGTACGGTGGTTCAAGATGTGGATGTAACCGTGGATCGAGGCGAAATTGTTGGTTTACTAGGCCCAAATGGTGCGGGAAAAACAACATCATTTTACATGATTACAGGCATGATCAAACCAACTCGCGGACATGTATTTTTGGATGATTCTGAGATTACCATGGATGCCATGTACAAACGAGCTCGGAAAGGTATAGGCTATTTAGCACAAGAACCATCCATTTTTGGGAAACTCTCGGTGGAAGACAATTTGAATCTTGTTCTTGAAATGCGGAATGATCTCAAAAAAGAAGATCAAAAAGAAAAAATGGAATCACTCCTTGAAGATTTGTCAGTTTCTCATTTAGCAAAAGCTAAGGGAAATACTTTGTCAGGTGGCGAACGCCGCAGAGTGGAAATTGCCAGGAGTTTGTGTATGGATCCCGATTTCATTTTATTGGATGAACCATTCGCCGGTGTGGACCCCATTGCTGTGGAAGAGATTCAAGGTATTGTCCATTCATTAAAAGACAAAGAGATCGGCGTTCTCATTACTGACCATAATGTGCGGGAAACGCTCTCCATCACAGACCGCTCATATTTATTATTTGATGGACAAATATTAAAATCCGGCACATCGGAATTCTTGGCAAATGACGAAGAAGCACGGCGACTTTATTTAGGTGAAAAATTCAGGCTCGACTAATGGCAACATCATTAAAACAAATCCAAACCCAAAAGCAAAAACTTGCGCCGAGACAAGTTCTGCAAGCGCGATTACTGCAACTCAACACGGTAAATCTCGAACAGGCTATCTTGGAAGAATTGGAACAAAATCCGCTCTTGGAACAAGTTGAACCGGAAGAACAACAGGAAGAGGTGAAAGAAGAAACTGCCATCGATGATATGGACGTTTCGCTGGAAGACATGTATAGCGATGAATCCACCTACTATTTTTCTGAAGAGAAAAAGGAGATGCCCCTTCCGGATCGTCATACTTTAATTGAAGATTTGATTGACCAACTTCAGGATTCTGAGCTAAATGACCATCAACGGGAAATCGCTGAAGAAATTCTATGGAATACCAATGAGCGTGGTTATTTGGATACGGATTTAATTCTTATCGCTGACAGATACGAAATGTTGGAAGAAGACATTGAACCTATTTTGCATAAGGTTCAACGATTGGAACCAAAAGGAATTGCGTCCCGAGATTTAGAAGAATGCCTCATGATCCAATTGGAAAAGGAAGAAGGTTCCTTGTCTCACAAAATTGTCCACACCTGTTTTGATGATTTTATGAACAAGCGGTACGATAAGATTCGAGATCGTTTGAATTGTACAGAAGCCGAATTGCACGATGCGGTGGAACATATTTCACATTTGAACCCACGCCCCGGTGAAGGCTATGGAGACAAATTTCAAACGGTGATTCCTGATGTGATTGTTCGAGAAGACGGTGATGAATGGGTCATTACCACCAATGACGGTGGTTTACCGGAACTTCGTATTAGTCAATCTTATGAAGATCAATTGACAAATGGTTCTTATGATAATGATGCTAAAAAATTCATTAAAGAAAAAATGGAATCAGCCAATTGGTTCATCGAAGCGGTGCACCAACGGAGAATCACAATGGTGAATGTAATGCGGGCCATTATTGAATTTCAACCGGAATGGTTTGCCGGGAATATGGATTTTCTCCGACCGCTGAAACTCCAAGATGTGGCCGATAAAATTAAGATGGATATTTCCACCATAAGCCGTTCCACACGAAGGAAATTTGCAGACACGCCTTACGGCATTTTTGAGCTGAAACACTTTTTTACAGATTCCATTGAATTGAGCGATGGCAGAGTTTTGGGAACTTTTATTATCAAACGGGCTTTGGAAAAGATCATCCAAGCCGAAGATAAACACAAACCGTTAAGCGATGACAATTTAGTTGAAGAATTAGCCAAAGAAGGCTATACATTGGCACGGAGAACCGTGGCAAAATATCGGGATCAGATGGGCTATCCCGTGGCAAGATTAAGAAAAGAAATTTAAAGGAGTTTTTATGGCAACAAGACGTGTATTTGTCGGGGACCAGGAAGTGCAAATCCCTGATATAAAATTAAAATTGATCCCTTTATTGGGGCTGGCATTAGCGCTCTGGTTATTCACCGGCATCTATATGGTGGGGCCGGACGAGGTCGGTGTAGTGCGAACCTTTGGAGAATACACCCGCGTGGCGCAATCGGGATTAAATTATCATTTCCCCTATCCAATTGAATCAGTAAATACACCAAAAGTCACTGAAGTTAAACGGATCGAGATAGGTTTCAGAACACTTCGGAATGGTCAATATCGCACGGTAGAAAAAGAGAGTTTAATGCTCACCGGTGATGAAAATATTGTAGATGCTGAAATGATCGTTCAGTACAAGATCAAAGATCCTGTTTCATATCTTTTCAATATCGTGGAACCGGAACTCACCGTACGTGAAGCAGCTGAAGCGAGTCTTAGAACCGTGGTTGGCAGAAACAAAATTGATGAAACACTCACAACCGGAAAATTTGCAATCCAGGAAGAAACGAAAACACAGCTTCAATCAATCTTAGATAAATATGCTTCCGGGATTCATGTGGTGGCTGTCCAGCTTCAGGATGTGTCTCCGCCCAAGGAAGTGATTGGCGCGTTTAAAGATGTGGCCTCGGCGAAAGAGGATAAAAACAGAATGGTGAACCAAGCAGAAGGGTATCGAAATGATGTAATCCCGAAAGCGCGCGGTGAAGCAGAAGCTATGATCCGCGATGCGGAAGGATTCAAAGAATCCCGAATCAAACGAGCGGAAGGTGATGCTACAAAATTCACAACGATTTTGAAGGAATACAGAAAAGCAAAAAGTATTACACAGAAAAGACTCTATTTAGAAACCATGGAAAAAGTTTTGCCGGATATTGAAAAAGTGATTGTGCCGGATAAGGATAGTGGAAACATGTTAAATCTGTTGAACCTCAACCCACAGAAAGGAGGGCAAAAATAATGAAAAATTTATCACTTGGACTTATTATACTGGCTGTCCTGTTTGGGCTATCCACCATCATCACAGTAGATGAAACAGAACAAATTGTCATTCTTCAATTCGGGAAACCGGTTCGGACTATCAAAGAACCGGGATTGAATTTTAAACTCCCGGCGCCATTGCAAGTCGCCAATTCTTTTGAAAAGCGACTCTTAGAATATGATGTACCACCGGAAGAAATTTTGAGTCGAGATAAAAAATCTCTCATTATTGATAATTATGTCCGCTGGCGGATTGTGGATCCATTATTATTTCTCCAAACGGTGAAAGCCATTCCTACTGCAAAAACACGATTGGATGATATTGTTTATTCGGAACTTCGCCAGGAATTAGGAACCCATGACATGGTGGAAATCATTACGGAAAACCGTGAACTCATCATGGATAAGGTCACTACTGCCAGTAATGAAGAAACGAGTAAATATGGCATCGAAGTGGTGGATGTAAGAATTCGACGTGTGGATTTACCGCAGGAAAATGAAGCATCCATTTACGCTCGAATGGAAGCGGAGCGGAAACGCCAAGCGAATAAATTCAGATCTGAAGGTGAAGAAGAAGCACAAAAAATTCGTGCCGCTACCGACCGGGATAAAACGGTGATCTTGGCTGATGCTTACAAACAAGCTCAGGAAATTCGTGGTGAAGGTGAAGCAAAAGCTTTGGACATTTATGCAACATCATTTTCGAAAGATCCGGATTTTTATGAGTTCTTACGAACTCTGGAAACCTATGAAAAGGTGATTGACAAAAAGACCACGTTGGTACTTCCCGGCGATTCGAAACTCTTCAAGGAATTAACACAGTAATAAATAGATTGAACCTTGCGATGGTTCGGAACCTTCGCAAGGTTAATACAAGATGAAAACAAACATTAGATCAACCACCATCATCGGTGTGCGACATAAACGAAAAGTGGCCATGGCCGGTGATGGACAAGTCACCTTTGGCGAAATGGCATTTAAACAAAAAGCGGTAAAAGTCCGGGAATTCCAAACACTTAAAGGCGGCGTCCTTGGCGGGTTCGCCGGCGCTGCTGCTGATGCATTGACCCTGTTTGAAAAATTTGAACAAAAACTGGATCAGTACGATGGCGACTTAACCCGGTCCGTTGTAGAATTGGCAAAAGACTGGCGGACGGATAAAGTGCTTCGTCACTTGGATGCCATGTTGGTTGTCATGGATAAACGCCACAGTTTTATCATTTCCGGTGATGGGAATGTGATTGAACCCGATGGCCCAATTGTGTCCATTGGATCCGGTGGTGGATTTGCCCAGGCCGCAGCCACAGCATTTTTGAAATCCACCAAATATTCAGCAAAACAGGTTGCAGAGAAATCTCTTCAAATTGCCGCTGACTTGTGCATTTACACCAATGATGCCATTACGGTTTTGGAGATTCAATGAAAGAAATGACACCTCGGCAGATCGTTAAAGAATTAGATCGATATATCGTTGGCCAAAAGAATGCCAAAAAAGCTGTCGCCATTGCACTCCGAAATCGTTGGAGACGACAACAGGTAGAAGGGAAACTCAAAGAAGAGATTATGCCCAACAATATCATTATGATTGGGTCAACCGGTGTAGGAAAAACAGAAATCGCCCGTCGTCTTGCATCTCTGGCAAATGCGCCATTTATCAAAATTGAAGCCAGCAAATTCACGGAAGTGGGTTATGTGGGCCGGGATGTGGAATCCATGGTGCGGGACTTAATGGATACGGCCGTCGCCATGGTTGAGCGGGAAAAAGAAGAAGATGTTTTGGAGTTGGCTGAACTTCTTGCCAACGAGCGAATCTTGGATATTCTTTTCCCGGACGAACATAAAGATGACCCCAAAGTGTCGAAAGAATTAAAAGAACGCCACGAACGGACTCGGGAACGAATACGCAAGAAAATGGAAGACGGCGCATTTGAAGATAAAATGATTGAGGTTGAAATTTCTGATGATCCCTTGATTGGGATGCAAGTCTTTGGTCCCATGGGGATGGAAGATATTGGTATGAATATCAAAGATATGATTTCCGGCCAATTACCTAAAAATAAAAAAACAAAAAAAATGTCTGTTTCTGAAGCACGTGAAGTTCTCACTGAAGTGGAAGCAGGAAAATTGATCGATCACGAAGAAGTCATCCGAATCGCCCGAGAACGATCAGAAAATAATGGTATCGTATTTCTAGATGAGATTGATAAAGTTGTTGGAAATAATGGCGGCGTTGGCCCCGATGTGAGTAGGGAGGGTGTCCAGCGTGATTTACTCCCCATCGTTGAAGGGAGCAACGTAAATACAAAGTATGGTGTGGTTGCTACGGATCATATTTTATTTATTGCTGCAGGCGCGTTTCATGTGAGCACACCCTCGGATATGATTCCTGAACTCCAGGGCCGATTTCCAATCCGCGTGGAAATGGATAAACTCACCAAAGAAGATTTTGTAAAAATATTAACCCATCCACGGTCAGCCCTTATTAAACAATACACAGCATTATTGGGCGCAGAAAAAGTTGAATTGGAATTCAATGACACTGCCATCAAAGTCGTGGCTGAGTTCGCATCGGATGTAAATAGTAAAATGGAAAATATCGGTGCCCGCCGTCTCCATACAATTATGACAACATTATTGGAAAACCACCTTTTTGAACAGCCAAAACGAGGTAGTAAAAAAATTAAAATAACCGGAAAAGTTGTAAAAGAATCTTTGAAAGGAATTGTAGAAGATCCTGATTTGAGTCGCTACATATTATAAGGAGAATAAATGCCAAACCACTTTTTACATATTGTAGATTTTTCAAAAGACGAACTTTGGGAAATGCTTCATTTAGCCAAAGAAATCAAAACAAAATTTCATAACAGAGAAGAATACAAACCGTTTAAAGATCAATCTTTAGCTATGATTTTTGCAAAACCATCTGCAAGAACACGAATCTCATTTGAAACCGGTTTTGCGTGGATGGGTGGTCATGCGCTTTTTCTTGGACCCAACGATATTGGCGTGGGAAAACGGGAAGCTATCAAGGATATTGCGAGAGTTGTATCTCGGTATAATGATGTAATTATGGCTCGTCTATTTGACCATGACCATATTTTGGAATTAGCGGAATATTCCGATTCATCTGTCATCAATGGACTCACAGATTATAATCATCCGTGTCAAATTATGGCGGATATTCTCACAGTTTGGGAACACCGTGGGAATCTCGATAATCTGAAAGTCACCTACATGGGAGATGGAAATAATATTGTTCATTCTTGGTTGCAACTGGCAACCAAATTCCCCATGCATTTTGTGTGTTGTGGGCCCAGCGGATTTGAGCCGGACGAAAAAACAGCCAAAATGGTAGAAGATTCCGGTATTTCTTCATTTGAATTATCCCATGATCCAAAATCTGCTGTAGAAGGTTCGGATGTGGTTTACACAGACGTTTGGGCTTCCATGGGACAAAAAGAAGAAGCGGAAGAACGGGAAAAATTATTCGCTGATTATCAAGTGAATGAAGCCTTAATGGAGATGACCGGAAAAGACACATTATTTATGCACTGCTTACCGGCAGAGCGGGGGAGAGAAGTAACAGATGGCGTTATGGAAGCGGATTATTCCATCGTGTTTGATGAAGCGGAAAACCGCATGCATGCCCAAAATGCAATTATGGTAACCATGGCAGGAGGACAGTAATATCTTTGTGAACTTGGTGCGCTCCGTGTTTAAATAATATGCAAGAACTCCTGGCATTTTTTGAAACAGTCCCATCTTCCACG
>CEOQ01077394.1_pt1 | contig 14189 bp, 13 predicted proteins | sample 361351 | NCBI WGS metagenome assembly CEOQ01 (sample SAMEA2619907, study PRJEB7988) | marine metagenome | biome: marine biome (ENVO:00000447); feature: deep chlorophyll maximum layer (ENVO:xxxxxxxx); material: "saline water (ENVO:00002010), including plankton (ENVO:xxxxxxxx)" | depth 60 m | reverse complement strand
CGATTGGCCGCGGTGTCCGACCCGTCGGTTGCCGCGCGGGCCCGCAAGGCACTCTCGGCGTTTCGCCAGAAACGAGGCCTGGGTGGGCCCGTTCGCCGGGCGGTGTGGCCACGTGGTGTGGAGATTGTCCGTGCGGCCGGATCGTCTCGCAACGTTCGGCGGCAGGACCTGGAACTCAATCACCAGGATCTCCCCTGGTACGATTCGCACCGCACGGTTTTCGATGCCAGCCAGCAACGATTGGTTGTCGAGCGAGCCGAGGACGGTGGCGTGACCTGGTCGGTTCCGTTGCCGCAGTCCGGGCGGGGAGGCAGTTCGAATTACCTGCCGTCACGGGCGGTCGGGCACCAGTTGATCGTTTATCACCGGGGACTTGTCCAGGCCATCTCGCCGACAACTCGCGAGATGATCTGGTCATACCCGCTGGACGTGCCCAACGTTGGGGTGATGTCCTCGCGTCCCCGGCAACCGGTCCTGGTCCGGGCCGAAGACGCTGCGGTGCGGTTGAATCTTGCGGTGAGGAATTCACGACGCGGACCGCTCAAAGTGGTCAATCGCCAGGTGGTGTGTGTGTCGGGCCAGCGGCGACTGACGGCGTTGGAGACAAGCACCGGCGAAGTGCTCTGGCAACGCAATCGTGTCGCGTCGGGAACCCATGTGCTGGGAAGTGACCAGGTCGTTTATCTCGGGGCCGGTCCGTCGAAGCGGTTGCCGGTGAGCTCGACAAAACTGGGCGGATTTCTCCCGGTTCCAGCCGTCTCGACGCGACCGCCGGGCACTCCGGTCGGTGGTCCACCGGTAGCCTTGCGTGTCCGGGATGGGCGGAAGTTGGAGATCAAGGACCTGGCCAAAAAGTTGCAGGGCGCCTTGCGACTGGAGGGGCAGACGATCACCTGGGTCCGAGATGGGGGCACGGTCAATCTGTTCGGGTTGACCTGGACACAGATGTTCGTGCAACAGGATGACGTGGTGAGCGGCAAGACGTTGTGGCAACACAAGCTCGAGTCTGGTGTTCGGCTCACCACGCTTGGTGACGACCACCTTCTGCTGTTGACGGGGGCCGGACAGGTTGAGCGTCTCGACCTGCGAACAGGCAAGCGGAGTGCGGTGGGGCGGGTCGCTCCGGCTGACCTGAAGGGCGCAACCAATGTCTACGCGTTCCAGGACACTGAGAATCTCTACGTGGCGGTGAACAAGCCCACCAAGGGCAGCTACTATTCGGTCAACCTGGCCGCGATCCGGGTGAACGGTCCGCTGGTGGCGTTTTCTCAGGAAGCGACCGGCGGTCCGCCGCGGTGGAGGAAAACCGTGCAGGGACTCAACCTGGTTCTCGACAAGCTCGAGCACTCGCCGTTGCTGCTACTGGCTTCCCGGGAGTACAAGCGAGAAGGCAACCTGAGGTACTACTTGTTGAGGTTGCAGGCGCTGGACAAGCAGACCGGGGAGGCGCGGGCATCACTCGAGACGCCGTCGAATTACTGGAGTTTCAACGGCCTGAAGTTGAACCTGGCCGAGAGGTATCTGGAACTCGGCTCCTACAACCAGCGGATACGTCTGGTTGTCGGTCGGCAGCAACCAGCTTCAGTGAAGCCATAGCGCTGGAGGCCTGTTGGTGGCGCTGCCGGGCAGCGGCGGAGTCCCGCGGTTGCTTGAAGCGTCCCGATCTCGCCGGTAACCTGTGGACGCTCTGTGCCCCGAGCGGCGCATGGTCTCACTCCACTCATCACTGGCACCTTTCGACGGGACACTCGACGCGATGCGTGATTTTGAATACGAGGCTCCGACGACACTGGACGACGCGGTGGCGTTGTTGTCCGAGAATCCGGCAGCGGCACGGCCACTGGCTGGTGGAACCGACTTGATCGACCACATCCGCACCCGGCGACTCGAGCCCGACGTGGTTGTCGACGTCAAGAAGATCCCCGACCTGAATGTCCTGGAACTCTCCGACGAGGGATTGCGGCTGGGGGCGGCGGTGCCGTGCTACCGGATCTATGGCGATGACGAGATCGCGGCCAGCTACGGGGCCCTGGCCGACAGTTGCCGGATCATCGGCGGGACCCAAATTCAGAGCCGTGCCAGTGTTGGTGGCAATCTCTGTAACAGTGGCCCGGCCGCCGACTCGATCCCGTCGTTGATTGCACTGGCAGCGCGTGTTGTGATTGCTGGCCCGGGAGGCCGACGCGAGGTGCTGGCCGAGGAGTTCTGCACTGGACCGGGACAGAACGTGCTCGAAAATGGGGAGTTGGTGGTGGAGCTCCTCTTTGCTCCTCGTCCGGCTGTCGGTGGATCTCACTACCGCCGGTTTATTCCTCGAAACGAAATGGACATCGCGGTGGTCGGCGTTGGTGCATCCGTGGAACTGGATGAGGCGGCCGAGTCATTCGTGTCGGCCCGGATTGCCCTGTCGGCGGTCGCGGCGACACCGCTGTTTGTCGAGGCGGCCGGGGCGGCATTGGCAGGCCAGCCGGTTTCTGATGATGCGATTTTGGCGGCTGCGGCTGCGGCCCGTGATGCGGCCACACCGATCGATGACATGCGAGGCACAGTGGAGTTCCGCAACCACGTGTGCGGTGTGCTGACCGAGCGAGTGATTCGCGAGGCCGTGGCACGGGCGCGAGGCGAGGAGACCGGATACCGCATCGGCCGGTGAGCCCGCGTGGCATTCAGCAACTCAAGGCAAGACGATCGATTCAACGGACGATCTAACGGAAAAGAAGCGATGGCCAAGAAACGAATAATCTCCACCTCGATCAACGGTGACCCCGTCGAGTTCCTGGCCGCACCGCGGCAAACCTTGCTCGAGGTGCTTCGGGAGGACCTCGACCTGATTGGTACCAAGGAGGGTTGCTCCAACGGCAACTGTGGTGCCTGCACGGTGATTCTCGACGGGCGACCGGTTGACAGTTGTCTGGTGCTGGCCGTGGAGGTCGAGGGGAGTGAGGTGGAGACCATCGAGGGGGTGGCCCCGACCGATGGTCTGCACGTGATCCAGGACGCTTTCCTCGGTCAGGCGGCTTTGCAGTGCGGTATCTGCACTCCTGGTTTCATCATGTCGACCAAGGCATTGCTCGAGGAAAATGCTTCGCCGACCGAGGACGAAATTCGCTTTCACCTGGCCGGCAATCTCTGTCGTTGTACCGGCTATGACAAGATCGTGCGTGCCGTCCAGCAGGCGGCCGAAGAGGAGGCAAACTGATGGCGAGTGTTGAAGAACGCCAGTTCCGCGTCGAACCGTTCCCCGGTGGGGCACCGGGCAACCAGCGGCTGGTCGAGGAAGGGCGGCTGCCAGAGTACGCCGTGGTCGGGACCCGCCCCATTCGTCATGACGGCACCGACAAGGTGCTCGGACGGGCTCGCTACGGGGCTGATATCAAGCTCTCGGGACTTCTGCATGGTTATGTGCTCAGAAGTCCACACGCGCACGCCCGGATTGTTTCGATTGACACCTCCAAGGCCGCGGCGGTTCCCGGCGTGCACGCGGTGTGCACCAACGCCGATTTGCCGTCTGCCTCGCATCGGGCGGGAGATCTCGGCGAGGGGATCGTCGATTGGTATCACCTCAACCAGAACGTTCTGGCCAATGACAAGGTGCTGTACACGGGGCACGCGGTGGCGGCGGTTGCGGCCGATTCTGTCCACATAGCCGAGGAAGCGGCAAAATTGATCGAGGTCGAGTACGACGTGTTGCCGCCGGTACTGGATGTCCGCGAGGCCCGCTCAGCTGACGCCCCGGTACTCAACGACGATGTCCGCACCGACCGGCAGCCGGTTGGTGAAAAGGGCGACACCCCGACCAACGTTGCCAAGCATTTCCACTATGAAAAAGGCGATGTTGATGCGGCGTTTGCCGCCGCAGACCTGGTTGTCGAGCGGGAGTTCACCACCGAGACGGTGCACCAGGGCTACATCGAACCGCACACAGCCACGGCGCTGTGGTCACCCGATGGCAAGATCACCATTTGGACCAGCACGCAGGGATCCTTCATGATCCGCATGCAGGTGGCCGAACTGCTCAACGTGCCAAGTTCGAAGGTGAAGGTCGTGCCGATGGAAATCGGCGGTGGTTTTGGTGGCAAGATTGCCGTCTATCTTCAGCCGGTTGCCGCGGTGCTATCCAGGTTGTCCGGTCGTCCGGTGAAATTGAACATGGACCGGTCGAACGTATTTGATGCCACCGGTCCGACGCCGGGATCGTACATGAAGGTCAAGATTGGCGTGGACGCCGACGGCTTGATCACCGCGGGTGAGGCCGAGTTGCTCTTCGAGGCTGGGGCATTCCCCGGGTCGCCGATCAACCCCGGCTGCATGTGCGTATTCGCTTGTTACGATATTCCCAACGGCCGGATCGACGGGTACGACATTTGCGTCAACAAGCCGAGGTCCAATGCCTACCGTGCTCCGGGGTCGACTCATGTGGCGTTGGCCACCGAGACGATCGTCGACGAGATCTGCGAGGCCCGGGGGATTTGCCCGGTCGAATTCCGCCTGAAAAATGCGGCCAAGGAGGGAGACGAGCGGGTTGATGGAGTGACCTATCCCCCGGTGGGAATGTGGGAGACGATCAAGGCCGTGGAACTGAGTGATCACTGGCAGTCGCCGCTGGAGGGGCCTCACCAGGGCCGCGGGATTGCGTCGGGTTTCTGGTTCAACTTTGGAGGCAATTCGGTTGTGGCGGCAACCGTCAACGAGGATGGCACGGTGTCGTTGATCGAGGGGTCAACGGACATCGGTGGGACCCGGGCATCGGTTTCAATGCAACTGGCCGAGATCTTGGGGATTGCAGCCGAGGACGTCACCCCGACGGTCGTGGACACCGACAGCATCGGGTACACCGACGTCACCGGGGGCAGTCGCACGACTCACGCGACCGGGCTGGCTGCGATCAAGGCGGCCGAGGATATCCAGACGCAATTGCGGCAGCGGGCGGCAATCTTGTGGGATGTTGACCCCGAGCAGGTCGAGTACGACGCCGGGGCAACGTTGACCGGCCCGGACGGACAGAGCATTGGTTTCCAGGAGATCGCCGGGAAGCTGAACCAGACGGGTGGTCCGGTGGTGGGGCGTGGCTCGGTCAACGCCGACAAGCACGGCGGGGCTTTTGGGACTCATATCGCCGACGTCGAGGTCGACCCGGACACCGGCAAGGTCCAGGTGATTCGTTACACCGTTGTGCAGGATGTTGGCACGGCGATCCACCCCAGTTATGTCGAAGGACAACTGCAGGGGGGGGCTGCCCAGGGGATTGGCTGGGCGCTCAACGAGGAGTACCACTACGGCGACGATGGCCGGTTGCACAATGCCAGTTTCCTGGATTACCGCATTCCGACCTGTTACGACCTGCCGGACATCGAGACCATCATCGTCGAGGTTCCCAACCCGGGACACCCGTTCGGGGTCCGCGGTGTGGGTGAGGTGCCGATCGTGCCACCGCCGGCTGCGATTGCCAACGCGATCTACCGGGCCACGGGGGTCCGGCTCAGGAGCCTGCCGATGTCTCCTCCCAAGGTCCTGCACGAGTTGCTGGCTGCCGACCAATAGTCACCGGACGCCTCCTGATGCCGCACGTCCACATCCCTGCTCCTGCTCGTGACCTCACCGGGGGCGAGGTGGACGTCGAGGTCGAGGCGTCGAGCGTGAGGCGATTGATCGGGGCCCTGGACTTGCGTTTTCCCGGCTTCGCCGATCGGGTGCTGGAGGAGGGGGAACTGAAGCCCGGATTGCGTGTTGCCATCGACGGGCACATCAGTCCGATGGGTGTTCTGGCACGGCTGGAAACTGACAGCCAGGTGCATTTCCTGACTGCAATCGGGGGCGGCTAGCCGTCGATTGCCAGCAGATTGGCGGCGGATTTTAGCAATGTCTCGACCTCAAATGGCTTACGAAAGAAGGCGTTGGCACCGCGATCGTGGGCAAATTGTTCGTGGCGAGGATCGGTGTTGGCGGTGACGACGATGATCACAGGGTGAGTCGAGTGGCGTTGTCGGATTCGATCGAGCACGGCAAAACCACTGCGGCCGGGCATGACCAGGTCGAGGACCACCAGGTCCGGAGCATCCCGCTCGGCTCGAACCAGAGCCTCCGAACCATCACGAGCTTCAAGGACGATGTAACCCTCGTGTGAAAACGCCGTGGAAATCACTTCGAGAATTGCATCGTCATCGTCGACCAGAAGCACACGGTGTTGAGCAGGTTGATTCACGTGGCTCGCCTCACTCCCCAACCGGGCACTGATCGGGTACACTAGGCCAGACCCGGGGGGGCGACAAGACCAGAATCGGCCGCCTGAGGACTTGATCTGCCGGCGACTGTTCCGGCGGAGTCGTCCGATTTTCAATGACCGTGTGCGATGGTGCGCAACAAAGCGCTGTCCAGATAGAATCAATGCGACGGGATCAAAAAGCGGTGTCTGCCACTTCGGTGATCGGTTTGCAGTGGGGCGATGAAGCCAAGGGCAAGATCGTCGACCTGCTGACAGAGGAACATGACATTGTCGTCCGCTACCAGGGTGGCAACAACGCCGGGCACACTGTGCAATTCGGTGGCCAGACGTACAAGCTCTCGTTGTTGCCGGCCGGGATTCTTCGCCCCGGGGTCACATCGGTTGTGACCGGTGGTGTGGTGATCAATCCTCGAGCCTTCCTCGAGGAACTCGATGGGATAACCAGTCGCAACGGTGACGTCGACCAGGACCTGTTGATCAGCAACCGGGCCCACGTGGTGTTTCCGTGGCACATGGCCGAGGAAGCGGTGCTCGAAAAGGGACGTGGTGGCGATGCGATCGGGACCACGATGCGGGGGATTGGCACCTGTTACCGGGACAAGGCCGGGCGGACTCATGCCGTTCGCATGGGAGATCTGGTCAAGCCCGAGTCGCTTCGAGAACGTGTCACGACGGTGGTTCAGCACAAGAATCGTGTCCTGGCGGCACTTGATCCCGAATCAGTGCCGTTGGATGCGGAGGCGATTTTTCAGGAGTACAGTGAATACGCGGCGCGGTTGGCACCGTTCGTCACCGACACCACCTCTCACCTGCACAAGGCCCTGGCTGCCGGCAAGCGGGTGCTCTTTGAGGGAGCCCAGGGGTCGCTGCTGGACCTGGATCACGGCACCTTTCCATTTGTCACATCATCGAACAGTTCCGGCGCCGGTATTCATTCTGGAAGTGGTGTTCCTGAACGCGAGATCGGTCGGATGATCGGTGTGGTCAAGGCCTACACGACCCGGGTCGGCGGTGGGCCTTTCCCCACGGAACTTGACGACGAGATTGGGCAGCACATTCGTGATGAGGGCAATGAGTACGGGACAGTGACAGGGCGTCCCCGTCGCTGTGGCTGGTTCGATGCCGTGGCCACCGGCTACGGGGCCCGGCTCTCGGGAGTCGATTGCCTCGCGGTGATGCTACTGGATGTTTTGAGCAAGCTCGAGCAGATCGATGTGTGCGAGGCCTACGAGATCGACGGTGAGCGGACAACCGATTTCCCGGCCCAGATCGAAGAACTCGGACGGGCTCAACCGGTGTTGCGGACTCTGCCGGGGTGGCAGGTTGACATCACCGGGGTCCGGCGGCTGGAAGATCTGCCCCCCGAGGCACGGGCGTATATCGATGTGGTGTCGGAGTTGGTTGGTGCTCCGGTCGATATTGTTTCAGTTGGTCCGGATCGAGAGCAAACGATACTGGTCGACCGCGATTGAGCCGGCCTTCCTGACAGCGTAGTTTTTTCCTGGAGCGTGGTGATCCTTGGGCGTCTCATTCTGGCCGTTTCAAAATGTGACGAGCGGCAGTTGAGGGCCACTCACACTCGACGTGACACAGCGTTCGTTTCCCGTAAGCTCATGACATTTCAACCGCAGGACAGGACAGGCGATGAAGATCCACGAATACCAGGGTAAGGACCTGTTGCGGGCTGCCGGTGTGGCGGTTCCACGGGGGATTGTGGCCCACACCGCAGACGAGGTGGCCGCGGCCTTCGACGAACTCGGGGGCGAACTGGTTGTCGTCAAGTCGCAGATTCACGCCGGTGGGCGTGGCAAAGGGCGTTTCGTCGAGGAGCCCGAGCAACCCGGAGTGGTGCTGGCCCGCTCGGCCCAGGAGGCCCGCGAGAATGCCGAGCGGATGTTGGGAAACACGCTGGTGACGATCCAGACCGGTGAAGCCGGCAAGACGGTCAAGACTCTGTTTGTCGAGGAGGGGCTGGACATTGCACGCGAACTGTATCTGGGGATCGTGATTGATCGGGAGACCAGCAGCCCGGTCCTGATCACCTCGACGGAGGGAGGGATGGCGATCGAGGAGGTTGCTGCCGAGACTCCCGACAAGATCTTCAATGAACCGTTCGACGTCGTTGATGGTCTGAGTGCCGAGCAGGCTCGGACGGTTGGGGGGGCACTGGGACTGGAGGGCGAGTCACTGGAGAATGCCGTCGAGTTCTTGCCGGCGTTGTGCCGCTTCTTCGTCGAGAGTGACTGCAGCTTGACGGAGGTGAATCCCTTGGTGGTCACCGGCGGTGGCCAACTGTTGTGCCTGGATGCCAAGGTCAGCTTTGACGACAACGCGATGTTCCGTCACGAGTCTTTCGCGGAACTGCGGGATCTGAACGAAGAGGATTCGGCGGAGGTGCGGGCTGGCGAGGCGGGCTTGAGCTACGTCAATCTCGATGGCAACATCGGCTGCCTGGTCAACGGCGCCGGCTTGGCGATGAGCACGATGGACCTGATCAAGTTGCACGGTGGCGAGCCTGCCAATTTCCTGGACGTGGGTGGCGGAGCGAATGTGCAGGCGGTGACCGAGGCGTTTCGGATCATCCTGGAGGATTCAAACGTGCAGGCGATCCTGGTCAACATCTTTGGCGGGATCATGAAATGCGACACGATTGTCGAGGCATTGCTTGGTGCCTACGAGAACGTCGGGATCACGGTGCCACTGGTTGTGCGGTTGGAAGGGACCAACGTCGAGAAAGCTCGCGAAATGCTCGAGGGGTCCGAACGCGACATTATCACCGCCACCGACCTGACCGACGCGGCTCAAAAGGTGGTTGCGACGCTGGGAGCCTGATCTGTCACGACGACGATGGGAACTGATTTTCGAGTCTCTCAACAACGAACGGCGAACCGATGAGTATTCTTGTCAACGAACAGACGACGGTCATCTGCCAGGGAATTACCGGCCAGGCCGGATTGTTTCACAGCCAGCAATGTCGCGATTACGGGACGCCGCTGGTGGGGGGAGTGACGCCAGGCAAGGGAGGGACCGAAGTCGACGGGTTCCCGGTTTTTGACTCGGTGGCTGAGGCGGTGGCCGCGACTGGGGCGAACACGTCAATGGTCTTCGTGCCACCCCGATTTTGCAGCGGGGCCATCGTCGAAGCTGCTGATGCGGGAATCGAGTTGATCATTGCGATCACCGAGGGGGTGCCGGTTCTCGACATGGTGAGGGTGAGAAAGCACATCGATGCGCTGGAGGGATGCCGGTTGGTGGGACCGAATTGCCCGGGCGTGATCACTCCTGGGGTGGCCAAGATCGGGATCATGCCCGGATACATCCATTCACCCGGATCGGTTGGACTGGTCAGTCGCAGTGGCACGTTGACTTACGAAGCGGCGTGGCAACTGGGCAACGTGGGGCTGGGCCAGTCGACCTGCGTGGGGATTGGTGGTGACCCGGTCAACGGAACCGATTTCATCGACGTTCTGGAACTGTTCCAGGCTGACGACCAGACCGAAGCGATCCTGATGATTGGTGAGATCGGTGGGAATGCCGAGGAACAGGCGGCGGCCTTTGTCGAGGCCAACGTGACCAAGCCGGTGGCGGCCTTCATTGCCGGAGCCACCGCGCCTCCAGGAAAACGGATGGGCCACGCGGGAGCCATCATTTCCGGTGGCAGTGGGACCGCCGCTGACAAGATTGCCGCGCTGCGGGCCGCAGGGGTCGAGGTGGCCGAAAGCCCTGCGGACATGGGGGCGGCATTGAAACGGGCGATTGAACGCGCTGGCGATTGAGTTGTCAGTTCGCGAGGCGTGATGGGCGAGGGCGGTTCTACATCTCGTCGTCGGCACAGACCCACTCGGTGAGCGTGGGGGTGTAGTCGCACAGTTCCTCGGCCGTGAAATAAATGTCGATTTCCCGGGCGGCGGCCTCGGGGCCATCACTTCCGTGGATCAGGTTCATCTGGCGGCTGGCCCCGTAATCACCGCGAATCGTGCCAGGGGCTGCATCGCGGCCGTTGGTCGGTCCCATCAGGGCTCGCATCACGCTGATCGCCTCGGGGCCTTCAACCACCAGTGCGATCACTGGTCCCGCGGTGATGAATTCCTCCAGCAACGGGTAGAAGGGCTTTTCGACGTGCTCGGCGTAATGTTCACGAGCCAACTCGGCAGTGACCTGCAACATCTTGAGGCCAACGACTTTCATTCCCTTGTTTTCAATTCGTGAGAGAAGTTGACCAGCAAGCCGTCGCTGAATGCAGTCCGGCTTGAACAGGATAAGAGATCGTTCAGTCGTCATCACCAAGGGTCCTTGGTCGGTGGAGTTGTTTTCGGCCTCCGCGACACCGCACCGGGGCGGTGTTGGGGCGGACACTCTATCGACCTCTCACTAGTTGATCAACATCTTTCGGAAGTCACCAAAGAGGTAGTGACTGTCGTGTGGTCCGGCCGACGCCTCGGGGTGGTACTGCACGCCGAAGGCTCCCTGGCGGCGACTACGGATGCCTTCGACCGTCTGGTCGTTGAGATTCACGTGGGTGACCTCAATGTCATCGTCGAGGCTCTCCGGGTCGAGTGCAAATCCATGGTTTTGCGTGGTGATTTCCACCTGGCCTGTGCTGTGGTTGAGAACCGGTTGATTGGCTCCACGGTGACCGAATTTCAGCTTGAAGATTTCGCCTCCCAGGGCCAGACCGAGCAACTGGTGGCCCAGGCAGATGCCGAAAATGGGTTTTTCTCCGAGCAGGCCGCGGATTGTCTCGACCGCGTAATCCAGCGGTCGGGGGTCTCCTGGTCCATTGGAGAGGAACACGCCGTCGGGTTCGTGGGCCAGCACCTCTGCGGCGGTTGACGTGCCTGGGACCACCGTGACACGGCAGCCCAGTTGACGAAGATGGCGAGGAATGTTCCATTTCATTCCGTAGTCGATCGCGACCACGTGAGGTCCCTGGGAGGGGGCGGAAGCCGTTTCGTGAAGCCCCTCGTAACCAGGGGTCACAGGTGACTGGACCAGTTCATCCAGCGACTCGGACCATTCGCCTGTTTCCTTGGGCATCACCTCGCGGACCAGGTCCTGCCCCGCCAGTTCGGGACTCGATTGAGCCTTGTTCACCAGTGAAGCGTCGTCGTTGTCCGTGGTCGAAAGAACGCCGGTCATGGCGCCGTGGATACGAATCCGGCGGACCAGGGCACGGGTGTCGATTCCCTCGATTCCGATCACCCCGTTCTGTTCCAGGTAACTCTCCAATGACCAGTCCAGCCGATGGTTGCTGGGAAAACGACACAATTCGCGGACAACGAACCCTCTCAGGGCCACTCGGCCGCTTTCGACGTCGACCTCGTTGGCACCATAGTTGCCGATCAGTGGATAGGTCATCGTGACGATCTGGCCGCAGTAGGACGGATCGGTCAGGATTTCCTGATACCCCGTCATGCTCGTGTTGAACACGACCTCACCGTAGACCTCCCCGGTGGCTCCAAATCCGTTCCCGGTGAAAACCGTGCCGTCGGCTAGTGCAAGTTTGGCAATGCGTTCTTCCATGAGCTTTCCTGGTCAATCTGCCAATCGCAGTGGGGATCTCAATTGCAGGGCAGACGTTTGTCGCGAAGTAACCGGGACAATCTTTACCAGATCCAGAGCGCAAATTGAAGAGACCGCCAGGGGCAATGCCATGGCGGTCTCCGGAGACAATTGGTTGGGCCGATATTCCTGAGGACCCTGCTGTCGTTATTCGTTGTTGCCGTAGAGCAGCACGAATTCGTCGAAGCGAATCTCGTCTTTGCCTGGATCCGCGATCGATGTGAAGAGTCGCTCGATCACCGAGTGCATGTGGCCACTTTTCAGTGAGTAGTAGTTGTGTTTTCCATCACGACGGGCCTCGATCAGGTCGGCCTCCCTCAGCAAGGCCAGGTGATGGCTGACGGCCGGCTGGCTCTGGTTCAGTCGCGTGCAGAGTGCCGTGACGTGCAGTTCCTGCTCGCGACCCAGGTACAACAAGATCCGAAGTCGCGTCTCGTCAGAGAGCAGTTTGAAGATCGTAAGGATCTCATGCTCCAGTTCGTCGGAGAGGAACATTCCCTGGGGCGGAGCTTCCATCACGTTTGTGGTCATCGTGTCGTCCGTTTTCTCGATTTTCTCTGCTGGGGCCTCGGTTCCAATTCCATCTGGTTGCTTGGCCTTCGCTTCGGATGATGCAGCAAGCACCTTGCTGCGGTCGCTGGCATGAGTCACCGTAGTGGATCCTTCACTCTCTGGTTCTTTCGAAGATCCGACTGACGCCGGTCTGCTTGGTCCAGGAAATGCTTCTGAACGGATGGGATCCCGATCCGGCGAAATCGACCGGTAGGCTTGCCCGGAATCTGCGCCACCTTCACAGGGTGAAGGAGCAACGATCCCGCGGAAACCAATACGGTGGAACGACCCCACGGTACTACCGAGGGGTTAACCGGATTGGGCAGGTAACTTGTTTTGGAAATTGGTGTTCTGTCAGAAATGACGTATCAAACTGAGGTAACAGCACCGCACCCGAATGGGTCGCACGAAGTGAACTTGAGTGGATTGCGTAGAACAGGAGGCCTAACGGCTGTTACCGATACCGATCGCGTGACTCAGAATCGAGTCGAATCGACCAGACGTTGTCATTATGGTGGGGGTAGGAAAAACCGTCAATGAGTTGGTTGAAGAAATTCGTCCGATATTGACGGTGGATTTTGGTTTCTTGTGCACTGCGGCAAACGGCCGACGCATGGCTGAGCGTGTTGGGCAATGAGTGACAACGGACATGAGTCGAGCGGATTTTGTCGGCTCGATGGACTCGGGGTGGTGATCACCGGTTCGTCCAGTGGTGTGGGACGCGCCATGGCATGTGAGTTGTCACGCGCGGGAGCTCGTGTGCTGGTTCACTGTCGCAGGTCGATTGAATCGGCTGAATCCCTTGTCGAGTCGATTCGGAGTTCGGGGGGAGAGGCCCATCTGCTGGTCGCCGACCTTTCGGACACCGGTGAGGCCGACGCGATGCTGGAACGCAGTTGGCAGGCGCTGGGCCACGTCGATGCCTGGGTCAACAATGCCGGGGTCGACTTGTTGACCGGTGATGAGTCGTCCTGGGGATTCGACGAGAAACTGGCCGCGTTGTGGGAAGTGGATGTGCGAGCGACTATCCGTCTCGCGCGTGAAGCGGGACGCCGGATGCACGAGGCGGGGGGCGGCGTGGTACTGAATATCGGGTGGGACCAGGCCGAGCGCGGGATGGAAGGAGACAGCGGTGAGTTGTTTGCCGCGGCCAAGGGGGCGGTGATGTCCTTCACACGTTCGCTGGCGCTGAGCCTTGCTCCCACCGTCAGGGTCAATTGCATCGCCGCCGGTTGGATTCGCACCGCCTGGGGTGAAACGGCTTCGGAGGCCTGGCAGCGACGTGTCCTGGATGAAACCCCGTTGGGGCGTTGGGGTGAACCAGCCGACGTGGCTCACCTGGCCCGATTCCTGTTGAGCCGGGAATCGGATTACCTGACCGGACAAGTGATCTACGCCAACGGTGGAGCCGAGCGATAGCGGCCCCGTTGGGAGAACCCGATTCCACAGAATCAATTGGAGGCACAGTGATGGCTGACGACGTGGTGTTGAACGAGGACCAGATCAGGACAGCGCTGGAATCACTGCCCGGCTGGGAGTTGAAAGACGGCTGGCTGCAGCGGAGCTACCAGACTCCTGGGTGGCCTCACACGCTGGCGCTGGCTGCAGCGATCGGCTACGCCGCCGAATCCGCCTGGCATCATCCCGATCTGGAACTCGGCTACGCCCGGGTCAAGGTCAAGCTGCAGACGCATCGTGTTCGGGGCATCACGACCCACGACACGGCGTTGGCATCACGGATCGAGGAGATCGCGATGTGGACACCCGGAGAGGACTCGCCCCTGGACGGTTTCCCAAAGACCTGGGTGAAGTGAGTGACAACGAAGGAGCGGATCCTGTTTGTGACCGGCCG
>CEOQ01047267.1_pt1 | contig 14223 bp, 14 predicted proteins | sample 361351 | NCBI WGS metagenome assembly CEOQ01 (sample SAMEA2619907, study PRJEB7988) | marine metagenome | biome: marine biome (ENVO:00000447); feature: deep chlorophyll maximum layer (ENVO:xxxxxxxx); material: "saline water (ENVO:00002010), including plankton (ENVO:xxxxxxxx)" | depth 60 m | reverse complement strand
GATGGACTCACGGAGGGTATTGTCCTCCTCAGTCCCAATGCCCAACACTGTGGGCGAAATGCTGTCGGACATGCGCTGTCTCAACTTGTCCGGCATGCGCAGGAGGTCGGTTGAATCAACTACGATGATGCCGACCTCCTTCTCCTCTAGCAACGAGATGAGAGTCTCACGCATCTCATCGTCACTGGGAGGGTTGTGCAGGCGCATTATGCCCGCTAACTGGAATCCGAGGGTGAATTCTGGAGTTCCTACTATCGCTATCTCCACATCATCACCTCAGAACGCCATGTGCGCTTCGATTACCTCGTCCGGTAGCCCAACCGCCTTGCCGCGCACCAGCAGACGGAGGTTCTGGACTTCCAGCACCTTGCTCTCGAGGTAGTAGATTATGGGGAAGGCCGAGAGGGGATTCAGATGGCTCATCCTCCTCAGATCGGCCCTCCTCTCTGATGCCAAATAGCTGACAACAGGGTCAAGCCCGCCATGCTCATGCGACTCCTTCAGAGCCTCATCGAGCTCGGCGGTGTCCATGCTGGTTCTGCGCAGTACCTCCATCAGGGATTCCTCCGAATCGGCCTGTGCGGCGCTTCTCAGGAGGCTTCCCTTGAGGGCTCTTCCTCCTTCCAGCATCAGTCCTGCTCGCTGCTCTGCGGGCAGTTTCTGACGCAGAGCACGCAGCAGGTTCACGATGTTGCGGTGATCAATCTCGGAGCGCAGGTACCTAAGTAGAAGACTGTGGCTCTGACCGCTGGTTCTGAGCGCGGAGATCGCCTCGTGGTAGTAGTGACGGTCGAGCGCGTCCTCGTACTCCTGCAACCTCGCTTCAGAGTCAATCTCCGAGATGGCGGAGCCCCACGGGGTTCCGCGCATCGCTGTGGCAGCGTCGTGCAGGGTCTCGCTCTGGCGGGCAATCTCGAGCCAGTCCACGTTGAGATCGTTCTCATCGGGTAGCACCGAGTTGGCCAGACTCTCTACTGAGGTTCCACCATTGACGGCACGGAGTACCGCCTTGGCATTGCTGTACGAAAACCGCAGTGCGAAGACCGAGACTATCCTCTTCAGTCGGCCCTGACAGAAACCCATCACCTCAGTTAGTTCTCGATCGAGGTTGTGACTCAGGGCCGCCTCTACTAGGTCCGCCCCACTGAGACGGGCCGAGTAGATGTCGAGTTCTCGGCGATAATCGAGTTCTCCGATGCTGGCGGCGATGGTGTCCGGGCCGCTCTTCATCAACTGGCGGAGTCTAGTCTCATCGAGCAACTTGGCCTTCCTGGCCTTGCTGCGGGCTGAGGCGTTAGCCCAGTTGCCCTTGCCGACTGCTATCTCCGCCATATATCTCTCACTCTCCGAACAGTACGCTGCTGACTTCGCCGAGACTGGTGTCCCAAGCGTTTCTCAATCTGCCCTCAAAGCGGTAGTCCATCAGAACCGAGCCGTCGGCGCTCTCGAGGACGAACCCCCCGAGGCCGTCGATGTCCTCGCCCATCTGGAAACTGCCTGATGCAGACAGTGCATCTCGATCCACCGCGACTGGGCGCAGAATCATGTCCTCGCCAGCCTCTGCTGAGGCCGTCTGCAATAGTGAGTCGAGTATATCTCCCCTGCCCTTCAGGTCTGCTGAGCCTACTCGGGAGACCACTTCATCCCAAGCCGCGTCGAGCTCCGCCCTGCGTGCCACGAGGAGTCTCTTCTGATTCCTCTGACGAGCGGCGGCTGTGCCCTCAACGGCGATTTGTTCGCTCATCCTCTCGGCTTGTGCGATGGCCGCTTCGCGGTACTCCTTGACCGAAGCCTTGGCCTCATCACTGATGCTCTTGGCCTCGGCCTTCGCGTCGTCGGCGATCTTCTTGGCCTCGGCTTTGGCCATAGACTCAATCTCGCTTGCTAGCTTGTCTAATGACATGCTTGTCTCTCCATTATCCGTCTAGTCCCAGACGACCTACAACAGGTAGATCGAAAGGAAACCGAACAGAACGATGGTCTCGGGCAGAACGGTGAACAGAAGTCCGACTCCGAACTTCGTGTCGTCCTCTGCAATCATGCCGACGGCGGCTGCGCCAATCGGCCCTTGCGCGAGGCCGGTTCCGATACCACAGCCGGCCAGCGCGATACCCGCGCCGAGCTTGGCCATGGTGTCCTTCTCGTTTACTGCATCCGCTTCCTGAGCGGTTGCGACACCAGCGACCAAGGTCGCTATGAACACAGCCATCAGCAGGCGGTAAACCATTCTCATTCTCTTGTTTTCCATGTTTTTTTCCTCCGTATTATTCTCACTTTGTGAGTCTCATTCGACCTCTACCTTGTTCGGCTCGAAACCGAACGCCTCGAAGGGCAGGCCGCTCCCTTCGTAGAATTGCATCATCCACTCGACAAAGTGCAGACGCACCGTGTGGATGTTCGGACTGAATACGCCCAGCACCAAGGCGAAGAGTTGTACGAGCAGCCAGCCGATGAACATAACAGGCAGAAGGACGATGTCCATCGCCGATGCGTGGCCGAGATTGGAGAGCGTGTGGGCCATACCCTCGTAGATCATCTCGTTCCCGGTCGCTGCGATTTTCACGCCCACTACTCCGACTGCAAACAGTCTGACGTAGGATACCACCTTGGGTAGCATTCCCAAGGACTCGAGGACTCCCATCGGGATTCCAATTCCCCAACCCATCTTCTCATAGTGTGCCAGCAGAACCATCACCATCACGACACCTACGCCAGTGATGGCGGCTCCGGGCATCATCAAGTCGGACGCAGACTCCACCAAGAAGCCGTAGGCGAAGATGAATCCGCCGATTAGGACGGCCATCCAAGAGCCTTTCTCGAACAGCGCGTCGACGAAGCCGTGCGTCTTGTAGATGTCACGGAATCCTAGGACGAGCCCGAGGAAAACGTGGATGACGCCCATGTAGATGGTTAGCAGTATTAGGTTCTCAAGGTTGGATGAAACCCTGTGGAATGGGTAGGCGAAGACGATGTTGAGGGGGCCTTCCCAGACCCAATAGAACTCACCACCGTTCGGATACAAGTTGGTCATCCAAGCCACCCACCAAGGAGCATGTCCCTCCTTCCAGTGATAATGTCCGTGGGAACCATCGGGGAGAACGTGGGCCTCACATTGAGCCACGCCAATGATGCCATCAATATGATGCCCTGCATAATCTACACAGTGTCCGTGTGGGAGGAACTCAAATCCAGCAAATTCGCCATAGATGTAGCCGAATATCACTGTGGACAATCCTATGGTGAACAGGAACCCCCCGACATTCCTCATCACCGGGTTAATCGGGAAGCGCCTCCAGATGAACCAGGCCATACCCATCACAGCGAGGCCGTATGCCATGTCTCCAAGTATCAGGCCGAAGAATAACGGGTAGGTCAGGAACATAAAGAAGGTGGGGTCAATTTTACCGTAGGCCGGACGCCCCATCACATCGGTGAGCATCTCAAACGGCTTGCTGTAGTTGCGAGAGGAGAAAGCGATTGGTGGTAACTCGGATGAATCCTCGTCATGGTGATGGCTGCTGTGCGATGGCGGGGTGAACTTCTCGATGCTGACATGAGTGCATACACCGGACAGTGCTGCCTCGACCTCGGACTCGGTATCAGAACGAATCCAGCCATCGAGCACGAAGGCGTGGTCGCTAACCGCCACCCTCACCGGGGCGGTCGCAATCTCGAGATCCCTCTCCAGCAACTCCATGCCGCCAAACAGCATACCGCCGTTCGACTCGGACCATTCAGACAACTCGGACTCGAGTTCCTGAGTTCTCCCTTCGATCTCGGACTTCCTATCTTGCAGCTTGAGTATCCTGTCGGAAGGAAGGCCCTCTGATTCAGGTACTGAGATAGCCTGGAAGTCCTCTGCGGCAAGCATCTCCTGGACTGACTGAGCGTCCTCGTTGCGGCAGAACACCGCCACCACTGAAGACTTGTCCACATCACTGCTCATGTGGATGGCCGAGTCTCCCAAGCCGGCTAATGCAGGTCTGGCCTTGGTAAGCGAGGAGACGGTGCCGATGAATGCAGTCACGCTGCTGTATCCGCCCATAAGGTCGAGCTCGAGGCTGAGTGGGGCCAGCAACTGTAGCACCTCCAGCTCCTCGTCGATCTGCGAGGACTCTGTGCCCAGCGCGTCCAACTCATCGAAACACTGCAGGGCAGTGTCTACGAGCTCGTCGATTGGCCCTGAGAGAGTTCGGCGAACCTCAGGAGCAGGGAGCAGTTGCTTCTGGTCTGCGGCCTGAATATTCGCAGCCGCGCCGCGCATCTTGGTGAGTCGTCTGCTAATCTCCTCGGACTCCTCGGATGGGGCTCCCATAGACATGCCCTCCTCTGTGCTGCTGTAGTCGTTGATGTGCACCATTGACAGGCCCGCGACCACATCAATGGCAGTCTTGAGCTGATCCCGGGTGCCAGCGGCTACCAACCGGGACATGTCCTCAGTGGTCAGCTGGCTCATGTTTCACCTCGTAGGCCTCAGGCGTTGCGGAAGGCGGAAAGAACTGCGTCGGCAGCCGACTTCCTGTTATTCTTACCATTTGCTGCGACCTCTTCCAAATGGGCATCGCCCTCTGCCGCGATTTGTTCTGCCTCCTTAGCGGAGGAAGAGCGAGCATCGTTGATTATCGAAGAGGCTTCGTCATCGGCGGTCTGTCGTCCTGCAGTGATTGTCTCGGCCGCCTTAACTCGGGCGTTTGAGATAGTCTCTGAGGCCTTGTTCTCGGCCTTGCTACGGATCTTCTCCGCCATGCTCTCTGTTTCCTTGATAGTGCGGAGTACTTCTGCTCGTCCCATTGTGTCACCTTCGGTGACACGCGCGAATGTCGAACAGTATATCACTTTGACCATACGATTCCTTCGTTAATTTGCAGTAATTCACCGGGATTCAACCAAATATGTGAGGGCTCAGCGAGTCCCATGGACGCCGAGCGAATAGGGCAGTCTGACTGGAACGAACTCCAGCAGAATCTCGAGGCTACTATCCCAGTTTACGACAAGGTCAACAGATTCGCTACTCTGGGTCAGGTCTCTCGCTGGCGCAGGATGGTCAGAGAGCGCCTCCCCAAAGGTGGCAGAGTACTCGAGATAGGATGCGGTCCGGGGAGTTTCGCAGAAGATCTGCAAGGCGGCGAGCTGGTCTGCCTCGACCCGATTCCAGAGATGCTCAGGGTCGCTGAGGATAGAGTAGGGGCGAAGAGGCGGGAGAGGGGCGATTCACCTGTCGAATTCGTCGAGGGGACTGCTGAGGATCTCCCCTTCGATGACTTGTCCTTCGATGCTGTCTGCTCGCTGTTCTCGTTCAGAGACTGGTTTGACAAGAGGGCTGGTCTTGCAGAGGCTCTCAGGGTGCTCAGGCCGGGAGGCGTGTTCGTGATGGTTGAGCCAGCGAAGGTCAACCGGCTGCACGGCCTAATGGGGTGGCTTTGGATGCGTGTCTGGGTATCGAGCTATGCTAGGCTGTTCTACAACTCCAAGAGCAATCCCTGGAAGTGGTTGACCAAGACCTACGCTAGTTTCGGAACCACCAAAGACTATGTCAGAATGCTCGAAGATACTGGATTCGAGCAGGTGTCTGCCAAGCTGATATTTCCCGGTATGGCGACTATCTGGCAGGCCAGTTCACCTGAGGCTGAATAGCGACCTGCAGGTAACAGCCCTCCAGATGAAAGGCTTGGTCAGCCTGTTGAACATCAGATTGAGGAGCCAGTCGGGTGAGCGAAACATCAAGCTGCCCAACTTGAATGCGAGTTTCGAGTTTCGCATCACCTTCCCCATCTGAGCATCCCATCTCGCTTCGTACTGCTCCAGTGGAGTCTCCTGAGTCAGATGCTCGGCCACCACTTGCCCGGCTATTCTGCCACCGATCATCGCGATTGTAATTCCTGCTCCATTGGAGGGAAGAACCATCCCTGCTGCGTCCCCGACCAGCAGATGATTCCCCTTCACGAACCTAGGGATGGTACCGGACATCGGAAGTGAGCCAGCACCGTGGAAACTTACCTCTCCTTCGTATCGAGAGAAGAACTCCTCGGAGTACAGATTCAGACTCCTTCCCTTGGCTAGCCTCCTCTGGATACCCAAGCCGATGTTGGCCCCACCCTGCTTGGGGAAGACCCAGGCGTAACCGCCTGGGGCTACGGAGCCGAAGTGAAGTTGCAGAGCATCTCCAAACTCGCCATCCATGAGCACGAACTTGACTGGTATGTTCAGCGATTCCACATCCCAGTGGGACTTTCTTAGAGGGTCATTGTGCCCACCTGCTCCGATGATTACCTTAGCCGTGTACTGCGAACCATCTGCTAGTGTGACGGTATTCGATTCTACCTCGGCGACACGGGTTCCCACAAGGTACTCGACTCCTCTCAAACGAGCCAGTTCGACCAATTCCTCATCATGCGCCACGCGGTCCAAAACCACGCCCTCAAACGGATATCTCAGCGGCTTTCCAGAGGGCGGTACTAGGTGCATCTCTGTTGTCCTGAGTGAAATCGCGTCCTCGGGCGTTCGCAGGAGGTCGTCGATGTCGGGGACATCCGGGCACAGGCGCCTCATCTCGTCATTGCTAGGAACAAGTTCGCCACACTGTAGAGGCGAGCCGATTGGGTCTCTTCCGTCGATAACGAGAACCTCAGCACCTCCCTCGGCTGCGTAGCGAGCTGCGGTGCTGCCGGCAGGCCCTCCTCCGATGACTATGGCGTCCCAGTCGGTGCGAGGGATGGACATGGACTCAGGCCCGGCGTCTCTCGGACATCTTTGTCAATTCTGCCATCAGAGTCCTAGCCCTAGAATTTGGCAGGATCTCCAAAGCAGCCAATGCCCGCTCGATGTGGTTCTCAATCAACTGTCTGACGTATTTCAGCGAGCCCGCCTTCTCGATGAGTTCGGTGAACTCCCCCCATCTCTCGTCGCTGAAGTTAGTGAGAACATCAGTGAAGTGCTCATAGTCAGATCCGTGCAGCATAGTCAAAGCATGGATGATTGGCAGAGTCATCTTGCCATCATGGACATCAGTTCCGCGGGGCTTGCCCATCACAGGGTCACCAGTCAGATCGAGTAAATCGTCTACCATCTGGAAGGCTCTACCGAGTTCCATTCCAAAGTCCTCCATCGAATCCGCATAATGCTCGGCTTCGGCGGCTATAGCAGCGCCCCAGCAAGCGGAGGCAAAGGGCCTTGCCGTCTTTCCGTCAACTATCGCATAGTAGTCCTCGGGGGTGGTAGACAAATTGCCTATGTGTTCCATCTGCAAGATTTCGCCAGTCGCAATCCCTCCACAGGTGCTAGCGATGCGTTCGACCACTCGGTCATCATTATGGCCCCCTATTCCGAAGCCTAGTGCGAACAGGTAATCTCCAGCGATGATGGCGTGGGATTGAGAGGTTGTCGTGTGCAGAGTTGGTTTGCCTCTGCGTAACTTGGACTGGTCGTTGATATCGTCGTGAACTAGGGTGGCCGTGTGAATCAATTCGCCAGATAGAGCCAGATTGAATGCCTTCTCCCGATCCTCACCCCCGCAGGCCTCGTATGCCAGTACGGCGAGTATTGGCCGGTACCTCTTACCCCCGGCCAGAAGCACGTCTCTGACCAGTCTCATCACGGGCGCGTCGGGCATTGACAGTCTCTTGTGAACGAACTCCTCTAGAGCCTCTTCTACCTCATAACGACGCCTCTCAAGCTCCGCCCGGGCGCTTATCTGGTTGAGGGAGACCATACCACTCGAGTCTGTTGACGAGGGTCGCCTATATCAACAAGTGTACACGCCGGTCGTACGGGCACGTTACGTGTCCCCCCCGGGAGGTGGACGAATTGGACGAATTAAGACTCGCCATCATCGATACTCCCGACTGTCCAGTTACCTCTCAGTTTGAGGAATTCGATGATGAAGGACTCAGTCTTACTAGTGTCCCTGTCTCAGACTTAGCTCAAGCAATCGGCATGCTATCCGAGGGCGATGTGGACATGTTGGCAATGCCAGCAGAAGCACTGCACGGCAGGCAGATGGAGTTGCTTTCTGCAGGGTGCGAAGTGGTGGGAGCACGCACTCCTCGGCGCCCTAATATGGTCCTAGTATCTGATGACAAGTTGGACTATCAGCCTCGACATGGCATTATTCTGGCCGAGTCTGCCCTAGTACGCAGGCAACTGAAACGTGCGAGAGGAGGGCTCAGGGTACTGAGCCCTACTGCATTTGCTTCTATTCGTAATCAGGATAGTCCGAAAGGAGACAGTCTCGAGATTGCAAGGTGGATGGAGGGGATGAGAGAATCCGGAGAGATTGAGGGGTACATCACCTCCAGAGCGGTCTACGACTCAGTGGGCTCTCCAGCTCGCCGACATGCTCTGTTGCCTGACCCCAAAGACAGAGGTGGCACTCACTTCCTACCGCTGCCATATGCTGATCTCGTTATTCTAATCGCCAGAAAGCGATTCCCGAGCAGTATCTCAAAGCGCTTGTCTGAGTCCGAGGGCGAGACCTGTTGGTGGATTCAGGATCAGTTGATTTCCGGGCTAGATTCCGAGATGCTGGAGCGAATCGGCATCCTAGTCAGGCATCGCCAAGTCAGATCGCTGATGAAGCAAGCGGAGGAGCAGCGTGACCTCACGCTCGAGCAGGCATGTCACGACACTGAGGGAGAGGTCACCGAAGGAGAGGTGCATGTCGAATTCAGAATTGAGGTGCTTTCAGGAAACGGACGACACACCATCGGTCTGGATCGGGTCATCAAGTACAGCGAGTTTAGGCACGCTACCATTTCTGCAATCAGAGACTGGGGGGTCTTACTGCAAGAAGCATCCAGACCGGTCCCCAAGGACTTCTACACCGACGAGGAGGCTCCTGCCTTCATCGACCTCAAAGAGTAGTGGCTATTTCTCAGGACTGCCTCAATCCACAGCGCCGGGTTATGATTTGCGCAACCGATATGACCTCAGGGCTAGCGAGTGAGTCCGTAATGCTGGACATAGAAGTCGATAGGTCGCTTCTCGATGTACTCTATAGAGGTCGTCTGATGGAGCTCAGAGACAGGGCCGAGGTTGAGGGGTTTAGCAAGACTGGTTCTGTCGAAGTATTGCGTGCTAGGCTGATTCAGCACCTCGTTCTCGGAGAGATGGATCTGTCTTGGGAGGGCATCCAGTCACTTACTCACAAGGAAGCGGGGGCGGTACTGAAGGTGTTCGGCATCAAGTCATCGGGCTCTCACAAGGAAAGGAGGCAGCGGCTCTGGTTACACCTGAACTTCGACTCCCGGCGTCTGAGTGTGGAACACCTAGCAGACATGGAGAGAGACGAATTGCATGAGTTGTGTCTTCGACTCGAATTGCCGCTTACAGGCACTAGGACAGTGCTGATGGGTCATGTCGCAGGAGTTCTGACGAGTCAGGGCAGAGGCTGGGGTAGAATCAAACGCAGCCTATGGAGGTCTGGCATTCCCGATGCAAAAGCAGAGGCTCCTAAGGACGAGGTCGTTGAGGAGGAGGATGAAGTTCTCGAGGTCGATATTGCCGAGGAGGCTTTCGAGGAGGCATCTCCTATTGCAGTCCTAGAGGATGCCAGAGACTTGATTGTGAAGGATCTCGACAAGACTGATTCCGAGGTTCAGGGTGCCTTGTTGACGATTGGTGCTAGGGTCGAGGAGTTAGAGAGAATGATCGGGAGTATCCTGAGAGGGCATTCGGGGAACTGGGGCTCCACGGAGGAAGGTCTGTTGTTGCGGCTGGCTGAACGACGAGGTTGGCCTTTGGACAGCGAAGAGGTTCGCTCTAGAGTCATCTCTGTGGCTACCAATATAGCCGAGTCGAAAGGGGCCAGTATCGGCGAAGGAGTCAGGACTAGAATCGATGCTGCTGCTACGATGACAAGGGTGAGAGAGCGGATGCAATACGCCGAGACGCTAATCGAAGATGATTGATTACTCCGGAACGAGCTGGAAGAAGCCGAATCTCGGCTCCATTACTTCGCCTTGGTCTCTAGCCGAATCGATGGCATCCTCGGCGGCTTCTCTCGAGTGTCCGGCGTTGACCAGAGCGGCGACTATGTCGTTGTAGTCGACTCCCTGTCCCTTGTCTCTTGAGCGTATTGTTTCGATTATCGCCTCGACTGCATCCGAAGGTTCCGCGGGAGGTTGCGCGGCTGGGGCCTCGGGTGTTGACTGCTCGAGAGTAGGAGTAGCCTCTGGCTCGGGCTCTGTCTCGATGACACTGGTCTTGCCGGTTGCCGTGGACAATGCCTGTAGGACACCGACATGATATGCCTCGGGGTCGAACTCACCGTAGTGGCCGCGTGCGAGAATCAGTCCATCGACGAGGTCGGATGGGACTCCCGCTGCCTCTAGGGCGGCTGGAGTCAAATCACTCTCCAGTGAGGCTGCATGGGCATCGATACGCCTGAGGGTCGCATCCGCGGTCTGCACTAGCCAATTGGTGTAGCATTCCTTGTCGATAATTGAGAACTCCTCAGCCCTCAGGGATGTGAATATACCTCCGTCCTCGGTCTCAAACCATCTCGCCTTGCCGACAAGGGCGAGTAGGAATCTGTCCCCAGTTTCGTAGCGCGCCATCAACTCCTCGAAGTCAGGGTGGAGTTCTGGCTGGAATGAAGCGACGTTGAACAGGTGGGTTCCGGTGGGGTCCCTGATGTGAGCGGAGTAATTGGGGCCGCTCTCACCCTCTCTACGCTCAACTCGGTCGATTACCCCGCAGACCAACGCCCTGTTGACCTTGGCACCTATCTTAGTGATGATGAATGAGGGGTCGTACTCTCCTGATCCCTCCTCGGGCAAGGAAGCGTCCCTGTACTCGTTAGCGAAGATTCTGATGGCGCTCTGGCGGCCTACTCTGAGCCCTTGCTGCATCACAGTATCACCCCCCAACGCTGGATGACCTCGTTGGCAGCATCGTGTGCTGAAGTCGTGTCATACTCGACTTCGTCGGCCAGAAGCATGGCGCCTTGCTCGTCAACAATCGAACGACCCTTGATAATGAGACGCTTGGCGATTAGTTTCTCACGCAACGAGGCGACGAAGCCGGCACTGCCTGATTTTGAAATCTCCTCCTTGACTGATTCCTGATTGGCCCCTAAGAAAGCCTCTGAGGCATCCTTAGACAGGAGGAGTGATGCGTTTGAGATGCCGTTGTCAATCACGAACCTGAGTCTGAGATCTTCCTCACCGCGTTGTGGGCCATGCTCCCCACAGGCGCCTTCGCGCAGAACTCGTCGGCACTCCGGGCAGCGTTCGATAATTCCCGAATCAGGACGGATTGTGACTACCGTGCCGCTAGTGCTGATTCCCCGACGTGAGCCGCCATTGACTACTGATGTGAGGTCGATGTCGACCCAGTGGACTTCTGGGTCGATGGGTTCCCATGGCGCGTCTGAGAGATTAGTGATCTGGGCCGCATCGTCGATTACCAGATCTGGTGAGCCTTGCCAGTACTGGACCCTCGCTCCGGTGAGGTGTAGGAAGTCACCTCTGCTCGGCTCGGTTTCGCACCATGCTGTGAGTCGGCATCTGCCTGTGGGGTCAATCACATCGCCGCTTCGAACGACGCGCTCGGTTCCATCCTCGGAGACGAAAGAACGACTCTCCCAGGACTCTACTTGAACTGTAACTTCGATGTCTCTCATGCCATTGCGAAGTTCCGAAATCGGTACCTTGCTCGCCTGTTCGAGGTCCTCAATGCTAACGAATGCGGAATCGTGGAAGACCTCGACTCTGGTCCTGTCACCTATGTTGACCTCGGGGGTATCTCTGAATTTCCTTATCGAAGCCCCGTCTATCTTCAGCACCGTTCCCGGCTCGTGCTCAAGAGGAACCCAAGAAAGGAACGAGATGGTGCCGCTAGAGTCGCCGAGCCGACCTCGAACTACATCCAACTCACCACTACCGTCGCGCTTTACGATGACATCTGGCTTAGACGATATCAGTCGAGCGACCAGATTGACGAAGCCTTCTCTCTGAGATGCTTCGGCTATCGATGAGGGTTCGTCACTAATCTGGACCGCGGCCGCTCCTCCTTCCTTCAGGACGGTGACGCGGGTGGTTCGATTGATGTTGAGGGAGCGTTTGTCGTTCCATTCGTTGACCGATGCCCCCTCCAAGCGCACGATTGAGCCTGGGGCAAGATTCTCTGCCTTCTCGCCCCAGTCTTTGAAATCCCAACGCTCGCGCTGGTCGCCGGACTGCCATGGATTGTCCTCAATCCATCCGAAAGCGACTTGTCTCTCTTCGCCTCGAACCATCTGCACTCTAGGAGTATAGCTGATTACCGCGACTTCGATTGTGACATTGCGGTCATCTGCATCGAGTTCGGAGAACCTATCCACCTTCTTCTCGGCCCTCTCGGGCTGGGAGATCTGCTTGAGTTCCATTCCCGTAGCAGCTTGGAATTTTCGAACAACGGAGCGTAGGGCATCTTCAGGCGGTATCAGGAACTCTTCCTCGTAACGCCTGAATTCCTCTGCTATCTCCTTCTCATCCGCATCGGGACATTCCTGCTTGACTATCGTCACCTGTGCTGCATATCTTCCTTCTTCTGTCATCCAATCACCTGCATCAATGGTAAGGACCTGAGCCTACATAAACCATTGATGCTATGACTGCGGAATCTTGCTCCTGCATCGGCATCGGGGCAACAGCAGAACGTGCGTGTTGGGGTAGACTCGGCACTCCATCGCCTCCGGGGCCAATCATCTCACTCGGCGGTTCATGAAGATGCCCATGTTGATTCGAGCCGGGCTGAGGCTGTGTTTATCCTGAGTACCCCTTGTCGAGCGACATGGCAGCGGGCGAGATGTGCAGATTCGGTGTGCTAACTGCCTCGGACCGGGCCAGTGCTGGCGACTATGAGGACCTCAGCGGGCCCGCCATTGTCGGCTTTCTAGAAGAGGCTCTGACTTCGCCTTGGGAAGTGGTACGACGACTAGTTCCCGATGAAAGGGAGGGAATCGAACAGGCTCTGGCCGAGTTGGTCGATTCGGAAGGCTGCTCGGTGGTTGTCACTACCGGTGGCACGGGACCAGCACCTCGGGATGTGACTCCCGAGGCGACCGAGGCGGTATGTGAGCGCATGCTTCCTGGGTTTGGTGAGCAGATGAGGGCGATCTCACTACGTCATGTGCCCACAGCAGTCCTGTCACGGCAGACTGCGGGAATCCGCGGGTCCTCGCTCATCCTCAACCTCCCCGGTTCACCTCGCTCTATCCGCGAGATTCTGGACGAAATCTTCGCTGCGGTCCCGTACTGCGTAGACCTGATCGGAGGGCCTTACATCACCACCGATGAGTCGGTCGTCGATGCATTCAGGCCCCCTCACGCCAGACGCGAATGATTCATGCATAGACCTCCGCTCGCCGGGCCATGGCGAAGATGAAGTCGGGCGATGTGGATAGCGACCGAGGCTCGGATGAGATGAGAGAGATTGAGGTCGCATTGGACTTTACTCCGAATGCTCTAGCCTCGCTTATGTACAGACAAGGAGATACAATGGTCCTAGCGGTCGCTACCAAGGCCGACTCTCTGCCTCGGTGGTTTCCTCGCGATGCTGACCGAGGCTGGGTACATGCCGAGTACTCGCTACTCCCTGGCTCGACTGATAGGAGATTTCGCCGCGAGCGTAACGGCGCCAAGGGCAGGACTCAGGAAATCGAGAGATTGGTCGCGCGCTCGCTGCGCGGGGCTATCGACCTCGAAGAGTTGGGTCCGATTGCCCTCACCATCGATTGTGACATACTGAACGCCGATGGTGGAACCAGATGTGCTTCAATCACTGCTGCATCAATCGCAATGCGCTTGGCCGTTAGGCGTTTGATTGCGAACGGAGAGTGTCTGCCCAAGGACAGGCGCTTGACTCGTGAGCAGATCAGGAACGGAGTTGAAGTCGAGGAATTGAGCGATGAGGAGAAGGCTGCTCACGAATCCGCAGTAATGCCTAACGATGTCGCAGCCCTTAGTGTGGGTATGGTCGGAGGCGAGGTCAAGACTGACCTAGACTACATTCTCGACAGCAATGCGGACGTCGACATGAACGTCGTCATGACCAGTGATGGTGGCTTCGTGGAGGTCCAAGGGACCGGCGAAGAGTCGACCTATACTCGCGAAGAGTTGGATTCGATGGTGGATGCTGCCTCAGCGGGAATTTCTGATTTACATGAGTTTCAATCCAGCATCCTCTCTGATGCGGAGTAATGGTGGGACTGGCCGGACTTGAACCAGCGGCCTCCGCATCTTC
>CEOQ01283375.1_pt1 | contig 14258 bp, 12 predicted proteins | sample 361351 | NCBI WGS metagenome assembly CEOQ01 (sample SAMEA2619907, study PRJEB7988) | marine metagenome | biome: marine biome (ENVO:00000447); feature: deep chlorophyll maximum layer (ENVO:xxxxxxxx); material: "saline water (ENVO:00002010), including plankton (ENVO:xxxxxxxx)" | depth 60 m | reverse complement strand
TCTCATGTTCTTGTTCTCCGTATTCTGGCAAAACACCGTTATACAGCACAGCACCTAATAATTCCACATTCTTGTCAAGAAACTGTGAAGGCCGCTCCACAGTCTTGTGAGAAATGGCTGCATGTGACAAGAAATTATCCCGGAGACCGAGAACCTATGGGTTAACAACGGTTGATCACTTTCCTGCTTTACTAATTCCAGAGCTACAATTCGCATAGGCAGTCATCACTGTTGGATCTTTCTTTATCCCGGGTATCTCAAAATCAATCCCGTCGTTAGTGATTACAGGGTCTTTCAAGTCAATTCCTTGAGTACGGAGACAATCAGCTAGCGCGAGCAAATCGTCAATGACATCAGCATCACCCTTTTTATCTTGTTCGAATTCAGATGTAAACGCTTGGATAAAAACATCACAGACCTCCAATTTTTGAAGGTTGCGTTTGATGTCGAAGTCGGTCGGGAATACAGGTTTCTCGATGTTGCCATCAGAATTGACAACAGGGTGGATCACATCAATCCCTTGAGCACGCAGGCAATCAGCCCATGCCACCATCTCAGCCTCTCCCCTTACAAGTGATCTATCCAAATCACCTTCTTCAACTATGGACTGCGCCACGTCTTTTCTTTCAATCGACGCGACCTCGCCTGAAGCGGAACTACATGCAACAGTAAACATGAGTATTATGCCCAGAAATAAGGTGATGCTTGTTCTCATGTTCTCTGGCCCTGATAAAACGCCGTTTTTACTATTCACTAATTGTTGTCATGATCTGCGCATGTTGAACTTAGCCCGGCTCTGCTCTGGGCCAGGGCTATTTTCCCACACATCTTCACAAATTCTTGACATCAATAGAATATAAATAAGATACCCGTGTACGTGATCACAATTCGAGCAACTCAGCGTTTACCAATATGATTACTAACGAGCAACACACTGAAAAAGTCGCCCTCGTCATCGAAGACGACAAGTCTGTATCCCAGCTAATACGCCTGTATTTAGCAGAAGACGGGTACCGAGTGTTGAATGCACAGGATGGACTCGCCGGACTGAAGATGGCCACTGAAGAATCTCCTGACATAGTACTGCTGGATCTCAATTTACCGGGCATGGACGGCTTTGATGTATGCCGGAATATTCGCGAAAAATCCGATATCCCCATCATCATGGTGACTGCGAGAATCGAAGAAGATGACCGCCTTGACGGGCTAGACATGGGAGCTGACGACTATGTCTCGAAACCGTTCTCTCCCCGCGAATTAGTCGCACGTGTAAATGCCGTAATGAGACGTACTTCAAAGGCAAACAAAAAACGCAAGGAACTAGGCGAACAGTTCAAGTTAGGAGATTTGGTTATCGACCTATCCAGACGCTCGGCGAGTGTAAAAGACGCAGAGATGGAACTTACCCCAACAGAGTTTCGCCTTCTTGCTTTCTTCATTGAAAGTCCAAACCGCACGATATCAAGACAACAAATCATTGATAACGTATTTGGGTACGACTTTTCTGGATACGACCGCACAGTTGACACTCATGTATCAAACCTGAGAAAGAAACTGGATGCAGCTAGCCCCGATCGGCAACATCTGAAAACGATGTACGGATTTGGATATAGATTAGATGCTTAGATGGATTTTCGGCCTGCAGGGCAGACTGACTCTGGGGTTCGCTCTGATACTGGTGATATCTATAGCTGGCGTTAGCCTGTACTCCGCGTATGCAACTAGAATCGAAACACAACGCTTTGCGGCTGAAATCGAGCAGATGAGAGCCAAGCGTGCGGAACAATTGGTTCGCGACACATTTGAAGCCAACCAGAATTGGGACGAAGTACAGTACGCAATACAGCAAGTAGGTAATCTCTATGGATGGAGAGTAGTACTGGAGAATGAATCTGGAATGGTCGTAGCCGACTCACACCAGTTCGTCAGGAATGCACAGGGACTATTTGAAACGTTGAACGACCGATTTGCTACACCGAATCGATTCTCAAAGCGTCCAGTTTATGTGAACAATCAGTTGATCGGGTATCTTCTTGTTGACGAGCGACCAAATAAACAAGAACGCCCTCTATCTATGAAAGATTTTTATCGTGGGTCAATAGCGCGACTACTGGAGGACGGCGCGACAAGTACCATCAACCAGAAGCAAGCTGAGATCAGGGCTACCCAGGTTCCATCAAAGGCGACAGAAGACCTTGTCGCTGAAGTCCTGGAATACGTAGATCCGCCATTAAGCAACCTGCAATCAGCATTTCAAAGATCGCTTGTCATAGCCGGTGCAGCCGCAGGACTCGCTGGCTTATTGATCGTAACCATATTCACCCGTGAGGCGTTAGCTCCAATAAGGGGTCTCACCGCAGCAGCCGGCAAGTTAGGAACCGGTGATCTAGGCCAGCGAGTCCCAGAATCAGGTAGCGATGATATCGGAGACTTAGCAAGAACTTTCAACACGATGGCCAGCGACCTTGAGTTAGCCGGTCAGCAACGAAAACAGTTGACAGCTGATGTTGCACATGAGTTGAGAACCCCTCTGACTAATATTCAAGGATATTTAGAGGCGATAAAGGACGGACTGGTTGACCCAGATGAGGAAACCATTGACACCCTCCATGATCAAACCACCCATTTAGCGACCTTGATAGAAGACCTTCGAATACTAGCAGTCGCCGACGCCGGAGCACTTACCCTAGAAAAAACACACGGGTCGCCCGTTACGATAATCGCGGATGTAGTAACGACCTTCTCCCAACGGGCGCGCGACCGTGAGATCGAACTTTCGGTTTCGAACAACGAAACCACTTTAACGATGGATTACGACGAAACTCGATTACGTCAAATCATCACTAACCTAGTTGAAAATGCCCTAACCAACACGCCAAATAACGGAACCATTAATATCGATATTCAAGACAATGCTCAAGATCTGAAAATTTCGATTACAGATTCTGGGGTTGGAATATCGAAGGAAAATTTGCCTCGTATATTCGACCAGTTTTACCGAGTTGATGGCAGTCGATCGAGCGTAACCGGAGGTGCCGGCCTTGGCCTGACAATAGTGAAGAAACTTGTCGAGGCTCATAATGGTTCGGTCGGTGTTTCCAGCGAGATAGGCCAAGGCACTACATTTACCGTATCTCTTCCGATTATTGACTCCTGATTTAACCCTTCCGAGATGCTGCCAGCCTAAACACATCAATTTGTGAAAGTCTAGTTGGATGAAACAGAAGATAGATTTAGTCGCTTTTGATCTGGGAAATGTACTCTGCACAGTTGATGAAATTTCCGCTGCCAAAAACCTCGCCGCAAAAAACAATCAGGAATGGGAATACGTGTACGAAATCGTTTTCGGCCAAGATGCCAAATTACGATTCGAACGTGGAGAAATAACCTTCGATGAGCATGCCCGCGACGTTATAAAAACTCTCAAATTAGACATCTCAATTACCGAATTGACAGAAATCTATAACAGCGTGATCGCTCCGTCATCAAATATGTTCCCCTTAGTCTCAGAAATCTCTAAAACCCGCCGCATCGCCCTAGCATCTAACACAAGTGAGCCCCATTGGAAGTACGCCCAACAATTCCTACCATTCAGTTCTCTACTAGACCCTGTAATCGTCTCTTACCTTGCAGGCGCGCTGAAACCTGAAAAGGCGTTTTACGATAAGCTCCTGAACGAATCAGGCCTGCCGGCAGACCGGATACTTTTCATCGACGACCTCGAGACTCACGTAGAGGGTGCTCGTAAAGTAGGTATCATTGGCCTGCAGTTCAGCACACTGGAAAATCTTGAGACAATATTGAGTTCACTTGATCTAACTTAGCTGACGAGTCGTTGTACTAACCGTATCCAAACAATAACTGGAAAATCGCGTTGATTGAAAAACCATCAATTGCGATCGGTAATAGGAGAATCATTTTTTGAACCCTAAGCCAAATAGTGACTACACCATCCTCAAGGCAGCAAGAATCTTCGACGGGACCGGAGCTAAGACCCTCAAAGGACATGCGATCCTGATGGACGGTCACAATATCTCATCTATCGGGCCAGCGAACGAAATCTCCGCTCCGGATGGATCAAAAGTAACCGTTTGCGATTATGGAAACTCGACAATTCTCCCAGGGCTCGTTGACGGACACACCCACATGATGGCTCCCGGGGATGGGACACATGGCGATGTTACAGGTGCGGAAGAAGACGACATCTTGCTAATGAGGGCATTAAAAAATGCCAAAACATTTCTCGACGCCGGAGTGACAACCGCACGGGAGAACGGCGCCAAAAACAAAGTAGCATTTTCTCTCAAGCAAGGTATACACAGCGGTTTGTCTGAGGGGCCTGAAATGATCATCTCAGGACGCCCGATAACTATAACCGGTGGACATTTTTGGTACTGCGGTTCCGAAGCAGATGGTATCGACGGAGTACGACAGGAAGTTCGAAAATTGGTCAAAGAAGGTGCAGATTTCATAAAGATCATGGCCACTGGTGGTTCCACATGGTCATCTGACCCCCTGAGGCCTTCATACACGCCGGAAGAGATAGCTACGATAGTCGAGGAAGCCCATCGCTTCGGCAAGCTCACCGCTGCACACTGTGCATCAATGCAGGGTATTAAGAATTCTCTGGATGCTGGTGTCGATATGATAATTCACTGTGTGTTCGAAGATGAAACGGGAATGTACGACTTCAATGAGCCTCTTGCAGAACAACTCGCAGCAGCGAAGGCGTGGGTCAACCCCACTCTGCACGTGATACAGGCAGGTATTGATCACACCGAACAAATCGGATACAACCGTGGCTGGCTCACAAAAGACGAACAGGAAAGTATAGATTCGAGCAAGGCTTCCCTAGAAACTCGCGTCGATTCAGTGAACCGTCTCATCAAGATGGGCGTAAGGATGATTGCCGGCAGCGACTCCCCGTGGGGAGCTTTCCCTCCTGGTGAATTCGTAAAGGAAATAATTGCCTTGAATAAAGCTGGATTGTCGAACACCGAAGCACTGGTAACTGGACTCAGTCATGCTGCCGAGTCGATTGCAGTTGGAAATCAGGCCGGAACCCTATCACCTGGACGCCCTGGAGATGTCTTAGTGGTTGGAGGCGATCCAACGTCCGACCTAAACGCGCTGTGGGACGTGAAGGATGTGTACAAATCAGGTATACGTGTCGAACGCCCTGTTTAATCAGTCAACCCTACCCCAACAACCGATAAAACAACAGTAAACTGCCAAGCTGTATTCCTCGTAGTCGTATGCAATAAGTAACATTGACCAGACAAACAAGAAGTAAAAAATGCCAACTATCGCTTTTCTAGCCAACCTTTCCACAGCCGAACATAAACGACGCTGGGACCTACTAAACCAACACGCCGGAAAAGACGTCAATGTAATAGTTGCAGATCCAAACAGTTCCCCTGGCGAGCTAATCGAAGCGTTGAAAGATGCCGACGCGGCTGTTCCGTGGCTTGCTTCAATTCCTCTGGATGTTGCCAAACATCTTCCAAGATTAAAACTTGTTCAACTTCTGACTGCCGGATACGACTCAGTAGACGTTATTGGTCTAAGCAAGCTAGGAATAAAAGTAGCTAACAACGGTGGTTCAAACGCCATATCCGTTTCGGAGCACACAGTATCGTTGATGTTAAGTGTGTACCGCCGGATGATGGAAGCATGGTCCAACACGAAGAGTGGGGAATGGCGATCGGGTGTAGATCAACTACCAGTACGTACTGAGATCAACGGAAAAACCGTAGGAATCATCGGATTTGGAAATATAGGACGACAGGTGTCGCGTCGACTATCAGGATTCGACTGCGAGGTCATTTACCACGATGTAGTTGAACTGATGCCTGGTCGCGATGGTGAGCTTGGCGCTCAAGCAGTCGGTTTGGATCATCTTTTGCGAGTAAGCGACATCGTGACCATACACGTTCCACTTAATAGCTCGACGCAAGGGATGATGGGCGCAAGAGAGTTCAATCTAATGAAAAACACAGCAATCTTCATCAACACATGTCGTGGACCCGTTCACAACGAGAATGATCTAATTGAGGCTTTACAAAGTGGTGCAATCGCCGGTGCAGGTTTAGATGTTTTAGAAGAAGAACCAACCGACCCAGATAATCCGTTACTGCACATGCCAACCTCAATTGTCACACCGCACTGGGCCGGCGGGACAGGTGAAGGAAACGAACGCGCTGTAGTGTTCGCCCTGTCAAACCTTGAGCGTGTAGCTGAAAATCGTACGCTGCTTTCTGTCGTAGACCCTGCGTCGATCTTCTAAGTGGGCGAGATGTAAGAAGCTTCTGACTCATTCCAACAGTTACCAAATAACAGCCTTTATCAGCCACGCGAAAATCTTAATTACTGTGCGGTGTAGCCTCCGTCTACTGGCAGATTTGCCCCTGTGATGAACGAGGCCTCATCAGAAGCAAGGAACAGAGCTGCATTAGCGATTTCGTCGGGCTGTCCAAGTCGACCCATAGGGTGCAGTGATTTCAAACGCTCATGCATATCTGCATCTTCTACAAGAGTAGTTACCAGCGGCGTGTAGGTAAATCCCGGACACAGCGAATTCACTCGGATGCCTTCTTGTGCAAGCGCGATACTCATATCTCTAGTCATCTGAACGACTCCGCCTTTGGTATGAGGATAAGGGTTGAACCCATCGCTAATGCCCTTCGCATAACCGACAAGACCAATGATCGATGCCAGATTTACAATCGAACCAGCCCGCTGTTTCTTCATCTCATTAACAGCAAAACGGGACATCATCATAGTTCCCTTCAAATTGATACTTACCACCCAGTCCCAAGTCTGCTCAAAATCCCATTCAGGCGGTGCGTATCTGGGAGTTACCCCTGCACTGTTCACTAAAACATCAATACCACCCATTTGCTTCACCGTTTCAGCAATAAGGGATTGACACTCTTTTCTAGACGAAACGTCTCCGGCCAATGCGATGGCGTCCCCACCCTGCTGCACAATCACATCAGCAACGCGCTGAGCAGCCTCCATCTTCAAATCAGAAACCACCACCCTAGCGCCTTCACTACTAAAAAGACGAGCAATAGCGTCTCCGAGTCCAGATCCCCCACCCGTGATGTGAGCAATTTTGCCTTCAAGCCTGCCTGCCATATAAGGTCTCCATACTTCGTTGTGAATTCCCGGTGTGCCGGTACGATTAACTTTCAGTGATTATTATCTAAAAAATGTATCTAAGGTCGATTCTAATTCGAGTTTCTAGTGCCGTGGAAGCAACTGGGCCGTAATATTGGCTTTATATGTCTCCAGAAAACAAAAAAAGGCGAAATCCGCGCCAGCGTTCCTCAAAATCTAAATCGAAGGTCCATCTGCAAGCGAAAGCAGATGAAAAGTCTAGTGCCACAAAAAAAACCGATAAGGCACAGAGACCGACCGTATACCCGATGCATTTCGCTGGGCCGATGCGTCGACTTTATGCGTTTACTATAGATTTTGGACTTCTAATGATGATCATTTATGCCGTTGCGCCCGCCGCCAACGGTGCAATGTTCAGCCAAGAAGCAGCACCGCAAGATCTATTATTCTTTTTAGGTTATTTCATCGTTCCGACCATTATTTGGGGTCGTACTCCTGGCAAATGGGTAGCAGGGATCGTAGTGGTTGACTCAGCAGGCCAAACACCGGGACCTGCCGCCATTCCCCGAGAAATGATCGGAAAACTCGTCTCTTACCTTGCATTCGGAATTGGAATAATATGGCTGATATTCGATCCAAAACGACAGGGCTGGCACGATAAGATCGCAGGAACTTACGTGGTTGACAACCCATATTCTGGTGGACCCCAATTTATGAAAGATTTTTTTAGGATCGGTGAAAAGAAGTCAAATAACAAATCAGATACAAAATCAAATTCAGACTCATAAGATGGTTATTCAACGGCAGACTTTCTGAGGTGTCAGATAGTTTTATAGCAATCTAAAGGAAGCCCTAATGGCAATTTCTCGAAAAGTTCGAGAACAGATGAACGACAGTTCGTGGATCCGACGAATGTTCGAAGAAGGCATCGAACTACGTAAAATTCATGGTGCGGAAAACGTATTCGACCTATCGCTGGGAAATCCATTGCTCGAGCCGCCAGATGAGTTCCGTGCTGAATTAACCCGCCTGCTGGCCGACGAGACGCCTGGAACCCACCGTTACATGCCAAATGGCGGGTTCCATGAAGTAAGAGCTAGCGTTGCCGAAGTCCTGGCCGAAGAATCAGGTGTTCCAATAACCGGAGCAGAGATCCTGATGACGGTTGGCGCTGCCGGAGCGATCAATACGATATTGCGATCCATCCTCGATCAAGATGATGAGGTAGTACTAATAGCGCCTTACTTCGCCGAATACATTTTCTACGTTCAACATCAAGACGGTGTAGTAAAAGAAGCGCAGTGCCATGAAGATTGGCTACCGGATATTGAATCACTTGAAGCTGCAATCGGTCCGAGGACGAGAGCGGTAATCATCAATTCTCCAAATAATCCGACAGGTGTCATCTATCCCGAGTCGTCAATCGCAGCAATCGCAAATGCATTACAGCGGGCGGAAGAGAAATACGGAATCGAAATATACCTAATCTCTGATGAACCGTACCGAAAGCTTATATACACAGACGCGCCCTACCCCTTTATCTTCGACCACCATAAGCGATCCATAGTGGCAACATCCCATTCAAAAGACCTGGGACTTGCTGGAGAACGTATTGGGTACGCTGCGGTAAATCCTTACGATCCAGGTAAAAACGATCTTATGGACGCTATGAACTTCTCTTTACGCACACTCGGATTCGTAAACGCGCCCGCCCTATTGCAACGAGCGGTGGCGGGTATTCAACGAGCCACCGTCGATATAGATATATACCGACATAAACGTGATCTACTCCACGGGGCGCTCACCGATATCGGTTACAAATGTGTAAAGCCGGACGGAGCTTTTTACCTGTTCCCACAATCTCCGATTCCGGATGAAACAGATTTCGTCTCGCAACTACAAAAAGAATTAGTACTTGTAGTCCCAGGGGTAGGATTCGGCACTTCCGGTTTCTTTCGAGCATCGTATTGTGTTGACGATTGGGTTATTGAAGGATCGATCGAAGGGTTCCGAAAAGTTTTTCAAAATACGAAATAATAGCCAATTAGGGGTAATGTACAACCGCCTAATCGGCTCCTTGCTTTAAAGGTTCTTTAAGTCCAGATCCAGTGACTGGCACGCATACGTTTGAGCCCTGTTTTATTTCACCTGATTCAATCAGGCTTTCGAGTCCAGCAAATGCGCCAGCAGAAGTCATCTCGGAAAAGAGCCCTTCAGACGAGGAAAGTCGTTGCTGCCAAATACTCAGAGATTTTTCTGGAACACTGATAGCGCTTCCACCAGTTAACCTAATGGCCTCGAGCATTTCAGCCAGCCGAGGTGGTTTCGACACCGCTATTCCTGATGCATCAGTTGGCAAAGCATCACGGTAAGACCACTGTTCTCCATTCAAGGCGGCAACCAGAGGTCGCACAGCATGCGCCTGAACACAATGAAATTTCGGAATCCTCGCGATCACCCCAGCCTCTAACAGTTCTCGGTATCCACGCACCATGCCGATCAGTAGAGATCCGTTGCCTACCGGCATCACAACATGGTCAATGTCATCACCTAAAACATCTACAATCTCATAGCTTGCAGCTTTCATTCCTTCCGAAAAATAAGGGCTTAGGTTATGGGATAGATAGCAAAGGTTACGTTCCCTGACGAATTCTTCAGCCGCGTCCGTACTTGCCTGTCTTGGGCCCTCGATTTTATGAAGACTCGCACCAAATATCTGTATCTGATCCAGTTTGCCAGCGGCCGCACTGGATGGAGCGAAAACATGGGCCTTCATTCCCGCTGCAGCTCCATAAGCCGAAAGTGAAGCTCCTGCATTACCAGAAGAGTCCTCGATGAATTCCGTGACACCTAAATCGCGTCCTATTGTAGTGAGAACTGCCGAGCCACGATCTTTAAAGGAGCCGGTCGGGGCCATAAATTCAAACTTCGCCCATAAAGATTTCAACCCAAGTGATTCTCCTGTTTTCTCAAGTAAAACAGTTGGAGTATCACCCTCACCAAGTGAATTCGATAGTGTTGGGTCACTCATGGGCAATCTAGGTGTGAGCCCATCAGGAGGGTCTAAATATTCAACCTTAAATAGGCCTCCACAAACTTCACAATACAGGTCTTTAACTGATGCTTCACGGGTCGACGAACAGTCAACGCAGCAAAGCAGGTGATTAAAAGTGTTCAAGCTAAATCCCCACCTTCAGTTCGTACGGGAATATTTTCCAACATAACATTGTCAGTGTCTTCCTCCCCAACGGACGGCCGGAACCGAACACCAGATCTGGCGAGTCCGCCGCTTATACCAACTGCATGACCATCCGCTCGCCAACATGATGCACCAGACAACATTCCGCCCGGTTCGAACCGCACTAAACTCATACCACCGCCAATTGCGTTGACTGGCGTAACTCGATGCCCTTTTTCAGCAACCTGATCCATTACAAGGTCGGAAATACCCATCTCGAGTTCAACCTCCTGCCCTTGCGTCCAAACGCGCGGAGCTTCTACAGCTTCCTCTACGCTCATCTCATGATCAACAAGGTTAACGATCGCTTGAAATACTGAAGTAAATATACGAACTCCACCAGGTAATCCAACTGCGAATTCTGGTAGCCCGTCACGCATTACGATCACTGGTGACATGCTGCTCGTGACCCGCTTACCGGGCTGAACAGAAAGAGCATGTCCGGGATGTGGGTCGAACATCTGCTGAGTGTTGTTAAGCAGCATGCCGGTTCCTGGCACGGTTACTTTAGACCCGAAAAGTTCATTAATCGTTTGAGTTGCAGCGACAATATTTCCGTCCAGATCAGCAACTGTGATATGCGTCGTATGATCAGGCTCATATGATCCCAGGTCAATTTCAGGTGATGCTTTGTCCATTTCAAAGTTGTCTATGAATTCTTCTACATGGTGTTTCGCTATCAAACGATCGACAGGTACCTCAACGTAATCAGGATCACCGGTGTAACGATTACGGTCCGCAAATGCCATTTTCATCGACTCAAGCAATAGATGGATTGAATCAGCGGTACCAAACCCCATTTTGGCCACCTCAAATTCTTCCACGATGTTAAGCATTTCTGCTACATGAACACCCGCCGCGGAAGGAGGCGGCGGACCAAATAACTCGTATCCCCGGTATTCAACCTTAACAGGATCTCGACGAATAGTTTTATAACCCGCAAGATCCTCCAAGGTAATGATCCCACCATTACGTCCCAAGTAATCACAAACGATTTCACCAAGAGGTCCGTTATACAGATAATCAGATCCTTGCTCAGCTATAGCCTGTAGCGTCAATGCGTAATCAGAACGGTCAACAATTTCACCTGGCTTTAACGCGATTCCATGCGGCATATAAGTAGAAGCTGTTTCTGGAAATCTGCTAATTAAATCTTCCGCCTGAACAACAGTTTCACTGAGGTAACCACTTGCTTTAAAACCACGAGCGGCAAACCGAATCGCAGGCTCCATCACCTGGTCCAACGGGAGTGTCCCCCAGGTCTCAAGCGCTTCGGTCCATGCTTTGAGGTTCCCAGGAACACCGATCGACAGATAGCCCACCGAACTAGCATCGCCAACACTTTTCAAATAATCGGGACCAGACGCGGCAATTGGCGTGTACATCTCTTCGGTAGCTGCCGCAGGTGCAGTGGCATAACCGTCAATGACATGGTGCTCTCCATTGGCGAGCCTCAGATTCATATGCCCCGCACCAAATATACCTACCATCATCGGCTCAACGACCGAAAGGGCAAATAAGGCTGCTATAGCCGCGTCTATAGCGTTGCCACCCGCAAGAAGCATCTCGGAGCCCGCGGCCGAACCAAGAGGGTGATTAGTCACAACCATACCTCGAGATCCTAATGCAGCGCGTTTTTCTATTTGAAATGTCGTACCCGCACGAGATCGCCATATGGATCTGGTCATTAATTCCTGCTCAATAATAGTTGCGATCACCCGATCGATATAAAAGACCGCCCACATCGTTAATCAATCCGCTCAAGCAAATACCTCAAAGAGTCTGCTCATAGAATTTTATTCTCCAAGAATCCTTCTGAGTCAAGTGCAATAATCGTTCCGGTGGATATTGTGACTTAGTCTTTGTACGAATAAATTATCAGCAATCACATTTAGCAAGGCACATCCACCCAGATAACACTAGCTATGGGTTTGACCATCTGCAGAGGAGATAACAATGGCACAAATGGGAACATCGGCAGTCTGGCACGATGCTGATAAGAGTTGGGAAATGCGAGACCTTCCCCTACCTGAGCTTGAAGCCGACGCCATTCAAATCCGAGTGAGAGCAACAAGTGTCTGTGGTTCAGACCTGCATATATGGCGTGGGGATGGTCTGGATGAAAATGACCCACCAAGGGATCCATTTGTATTCGGACACGAGATGATGGGTGAAGTTGCCGCCATGGGCAATAAGATCACAACTGATTCCCTGCGCCGACCACTCAAAGAGGGAGATAGAGTCGCCTACTCGTATTTCTTCCCCTGCTCTCGATGCTATAACTGCCTCCGCGGTGAGTTCGGCGCGTGTAAATTCAGAATGGGCCGTAAACCGCTCGAAGAATGGCCGGTCTGTAATGGTGGATTTGCCCAGTACTACTACCTGCGAAGCCCGAACTATGTATTCAAACTGCCTGACTCGATAACGAACGCCGCAGCCGCACCGATAAATTGCGCACTGGCGCAAGTTTACGAGGCGATGCACTTGGGTGGCGTTAGGCTTGGCGACAACGTAGTCGTGCAGGGAGCAGGTGGACTCGGCGTGAATGCAACGGCCGTCGCAAAAGAACTAGGGGCCTCAAAAGTTATCGTCATCGACGGGCAGAAACCTCGGCTCGACCTAGCGATACAATGCGGAGCAACCCATACCATCGATATGAACGAATATGAGACTCCTCAATCCCGTATTGAGCGCGTAATGGAACTGACAGAAGGTATTGGTGCAGACAAGGTGATTGAAGTGGTGGGTTTCCCCTCTGTAGTCGAAGAAGGCCTAAAAATGGTCCGAATGCGGGGCGTGTACCTTGAAGTCGGACACATATCACCCAACTCGTTCGCTTCAATCGATATTTCAGAACTCGTCAAGAATCAGGTCCGATTCTACGGAATTCAACACTACGATCCGTGGATAATCCCCAACGCCATCGACTTCCTCGAACGGACCTCAGACAAGTATCCGCTCACTAGTGTGATTTCCCACGAATTCCCGCTAGATCAAATTGGTAAGGCATTCGAAACAGCAGAATGGTTGGGGACCCAGAAAGGCAGCGAAGTCACTCGAGCCGTGGTCGCCCCATAATCAACTTTCAAAGTGAATCCGATTCCCCAACGACAAACAGAAAGATCAACTCAATCACTTCAAATTCTAAACCCAACTTCTTAGTAATAATGTCTGATGAACACGGAGCACAGTTTTCATCAACATACGGTCACCCGATAATCGAAACCCCAAATATGGACCGCCTGGCAGATCAGGGGGTAACTTTCGACGCGAACTACTGCAATTCGCCTCTGTGCATACCTTCTCGGGCCTCGTTTATGACCGGGCAGTACGTTTCAACCAACGAGATATGGGACAACACCAAGCCGATACCAGTGGATAGGCTTACCTGGCCATACTTACTCCGCAGTGAAGGTTACGACACTGCCTTAAATGGCAAGATGCACCTCGTCGGGCCAGATGCCCTTCACGGCTTCGAAGAGCAATTAACCCGAGACCCTCACATTGAAGAACCGCTCGAACATTTCCGATGGTCTAACGGGATCCCCCAAGCGACTCAAGATTGGTACGCGGTAAAAGAAGCTGATTTTGGAATCAGCCCTATGATCGAAGCAGATGATGCAATGGAGGAAGCTGCGGTTAAATATCTTTCTGACCCAGCACGGCACGGCAAGCCTTTTGCGATGTGTGTTGGGTTCATAGCGCCTCATTTCCCATTCATCGTTCCCGAATCTTACTTTTCGAAATACTATCCCGACAACGTGTCTATTCCGAATATACCTGAAGGACATATTGATGAGTTGCCTCCGTCTGCCCGACGCCTGCGACAAATGTTCGGACTCGATGGGGACTGGACGGACGACGAAATCGCGAGGGCACGAGCAGCCTATTTCGGTCT
>CEOQ01125840.1_pt1 | contig 14276 bp, 11 predicted proteins | sample 361351 | NCBI WGS metagenome assembly CEOQ01 (sample SAMEA2619907, study PRJEB7988) | marine metagenome | biome: marine biome (ENVO:00000447); feature: deep chlorophyll maximum layer (ENVO:xxxxxxxx); material: "saline water (ENVO:00002010), including plankton (ENVO:xxxxxxxx)" | depth 60 m | reverse complement strand
CCGGTTGACCACCAAGTTGAACCGGCCCACGTTTATAGTCCGGGCTTACATAGCCAGTCTGTTCGTACATAGGCTTAGCTGCCGCAGCCTTTCGCTCAGCCATTTTCCTCTTCATCGCCTCATGGCTATAGTTCTCAATAGGATTCTGTGCTGCTACATCCGCCTTCATTTTGAGGTGCTCCTTTGCCCAAGCCCGCTCTGCCTCACTCGTGGGCCTTGGATCATTCGGATCGACACCATAGGTCGCCAAATTATAAATTCTCAGATCCTCTTGTTCGGGCGTGCGGGCCGCCGGTTGCTTATCGCCGGTAACACCACTACTTGTGCCATACGATCTCCATCCTGCGCTGCTAGGACCAGAACCAACTCCACCACTGGCCGTTGTATGTGCGTATGGTCCGTAAGTTCCTCTTCGATATTGGGTTGAGCTACTGCCTAAACCCAGCGGTGGATGCGGATGTGGATGTCCAACAGGACCACCTTTATGCATTTTGTTCAAGTTATCTAGATTCTTACTGCCTATTTTTTTGGCTGCTTTCCTTTGAATAACATACTCACCATCTTGCAATGTCGCATTTACTTCGCCGCCTTTATGGAAAGCAGGTGCTGGCGCCCCACTTCTAAAGACCCGTATTGGCCCAGTTGGCCCAATTCTCCTTGCCACCCTGTCTTCTTCTAGATCTCGGTCCCGTTTTGCTCTCCGCTCTTCATTTTGGCGAGCTTGTTCGTCAGCCGCCGACTGAGCCTGAGACGCACGGAGATTTGCCTGTTGTGCTGGACCGCGCCCAGCTTGGAGTGCCGCAACCTGTGCTAGCATTGCGTTCAGGCGATTGACAAAATCTTGATGCATTTTCTGAATTTCAGCAGTAAGCATAACGTTGGCTTGTTGCTGAGTCTTCATCAACTCCATTCTGGCGGCAGATTCCTGAGCAAACAATGAGCCAAGCTCATTAATCAGCATTTCTTCTTCTCGGCCCCTATACATAAGGCGCTTAATTTGCTCAGGGCTGGCCCCCATCTTCATGGCCTGTCTGGCCATCAATTGATTTTTAACCTCTTGACCTGTTCTACCCCCAGCGCCGGGAATCAAAGTGTCTTTAAATCTATCCAGTGTCTTTAACACGGTTCCACGAAACTTGTCGGGAATCCTATCCATGTCACCGACAGCAGCAGCAAACTGGGTCACTCTTAGATCTTTACCCATTTGCCTTCTTTGTTTTTTAGAGCCAAAAGTAAACTCTTCAAGAAGACCTTTTCTGCTCTCTCTTTCCTCTTTAGCTTTAGCTATTTTCTCTTCAATAATAGATCTTTGATCTGCCATATTGGTGGCGTGTTTAAGAGCGTTGGTTAAAGATTCAGACTCATTTTTTAATTTTGCCAAATTCTCCGCAGCAAGCTTTGCTTTAGTTGGATCTCCTACCACCTTCTCCATGTCTTTTTCAGCTTGAACTATCTGAGCATTAGTGTTTCTTAAAGCTACGCCCATACCTGCAATATTACCAGCCAAGTGCCCCATGCCACCCTGCCCAAGAATGGCTTGTTGTTCCATATGAAATGCCATACGACCATCAGCTATAGTTCGCTCCATTCCTAAATGTTTTTTCATAGTCGCTGTGGCTTTAGCAGCGTGGGTGACCATGTCTTTCTCGCTTTTTGCTAAAGCTCCCAACAACTTCCTCTGACCATCATAAGCTTTATTAAGACGATTTAAGTGCTCAAGCTGAGCTTTATAAATTTCGTGCAATTTTTTCAGTACGGGGTCAAGCTTCGCGCCAGCTTTTTGAAGTGCTTCCATAACTTTTTCTGGTGAGGCGTCAGACGCAATACCTACAAGAGAGGCTCTAACGTCTTCTTTAACTTCCTGTGGCACATTGCCCATGCGCCTCATAAACTTATCCAGCCCGCCACCACTCTTGAGAAACTGCTTATTAAGCATTCCAGTAGCCGGATCAGTATTTCGTAGTATCTCTTCTGGCAGTTCTTGAAAGAGTCTGGCTGAATCAGTAACGTGTTTCGCTGCCTCGGCACCCGCCGCACCCAGCGGAGCCGTAACCTCATTAACAACACTGGCGAACTCGGCTGAATCTTTAACATTGGCTATGCCACCAGTAAGAAGAGATCCCCTCGCCCCTTTGACTTTAGTAGAACCAACCTTGCCCAGACCCAAAGAAGTAGCGGCGGAAATACCCTTCATAGCTTCGGTAGCTTCTATAGTGGCCATTGCTAAAGACTTAGTTACAGAACTTAAATCCTTAGTAATTCGAGCATGTACAGCAAACAACCTAGCTTGAGCACGTTCTGCTGCGATACGCTTCTTCGTTTGTTCAACATCTCTCTCTATCTGTTCTTTAGCCTTAATTTCAGCATCGTATGACGCCATATGAGCATCAACTTCCATCTGGTTAGCTTTCCACAGCATCTCTGTTCTTTTCTTAGCGTCGTCTGTCTGCTCAGCAGCTTTTCTCATTTGCAACGCTGACAAACGCAATTGTGCTCCCGCACCTACCTTGATTGAGGCAATTAAATCTTTATTGGCTGCAATGACATCCGCAGTAACCTGTGCAGAGGTTCTCGCTAACGGAGCGTTTTTGGCGGATTGGACAGCGACCGTGCTCAGATGGGTGGATGCTGCGCTCCCTGCTTCAACTAACCCATCGAACAGCTTTGAGAACTCTTCCCTGTCTACATCAATCCCGCCAACCAGTCCCCTAGCAACCCCGGCAGACCCTATTACAGAAGCATCAACAATAGATTGAGTCATTTTACCAATGTTTCGTGCGCCCACATCCTTATCTAGCTCTTTGTTGTAATCGCTCATATGACGGTTCATTCTTTCCAGATTAGCCGAAGCATTTGCGGCCGCCTCGGCTTGCCGAGCAGCAGTCCTTGCCGACTTCCCGCCGGGGGTTAACCAATCCGGTAACTCTACCTTATAACCCAAGGCCCAAGCGGCAGCAGCGGCAACGGCAGCAACAAGTACGCTAATAACAACAGCGGGAAATGTAGCAAGTGTCCCCGCAGCGACAGCCATACCAGTGACAATCATAGCAATAGTGCCCCCAACTGTCCCAGCAATACCCGCCCAAACACCCGCTTGATCGGTCTGCACCTGTTCTGCTGCTTGTTGCGCAGCTAATGCCGATTGACCACGTTCAATTGCAAGCTCTTTAGCCTTTTTAGCTTCAGCAGACAGCATCTTTCCATAAGCCCAAAATGCTCCCGCAACTGCTAATGCTGCCGTACCGGATGCGCCAAGTCTCTGACCAAACAGCATAACCGCAAATCCAACAGTCGTTATACTCTGGCTAAAAGCGTTTACCGCCTCCTTGCTTTCCTCAGTTGCTCCAGCCATGTCAGCGATCATGGGGGCTAGAGCACCCATAGCCATTATGCCACCACCCATCATACCGGGAGTAGCCATCGCCCCTATTCCACCGGCCCCGCTTACTGCCGAACTAATGCCACCCATAGCCATCGCGCCTAGCTTCACACTTCCCAAAGCTGTTAGCAGGGGTAAGAGTGGGATAATGGATTCCGCCAGCTTGACTAATGCCGAAGCAAGCTTTAAGGTCATACTAATAAAACTCTGAAACCCTTCGCTTGCCACAAGCTGTCGCGTCATATCCATAAATTCTTCTTTAACCTTGGCAAATTTTACCTCCAAAGCTTCTTGCGCTTTTGCCGCATCCAAAGCTAAAGAATTGCCCCCCGACATAGCAACATTCAAAGCTTTTTGGGCCATGTGATGTTTCGTAATCATTGGAATTACTTTGCCCACCTGACGAAAACCACCAAGCTGCTCAATAATTTTACCGAACCTTAAGTCTGTTGTTTCGAATTGATTTAATGCAACACTTAATCTTCTGACTGCCTCCATGGGGCCAACAAAGTTTCCTTGAAGATCTGTAAGCTCAACACCAAACTGTTTTAAGAATTTAATAGTTTTGGGGCGCTGAATTCTGGTAAAAATAGTACGCAGACCGGTAGCGATAGTTTCTGCGGTTTCACGAGTAGTGGCTCTAACTGAAGTAAACAAAGCTATAAGCTCTTCTACGCTTCCGCCAGCAGCTTCGAACACGCCACCCGTTCGTCTAATGGCAGTAATAATATCGTCAGATTCAACAGCAAACCTCTTAGAGACCGCGTTGATAGCGCCAAGCTTGCTTTCAAGATCTACAGCAGCTATACCAAACTGCCTCATCATCGCGATGGCGCCTTCCGCCGTCTTTTCTATGTTAGAAAAGGTGGGGGCTAGTTCAGTTTTTGCCAAAGCCTTCATTGCTAGACTGGTGTCAGTAGCACTCAAACCTGTCTGAGCTAATATCTTGGTCATCTCCACCATCTTCAAAGAAGATACACCAAGTGACTCGGAAAGTTTGGTAATTTCTTTAACTAGTCCAGACATCCCCCCTTTGGTTCTTCCAGTTACCTGACCTATGCGGACAAGCTCTCTATCAAATTTGATAGCTTCTTCCAAGCCCTGTCTAAAAGCCTGTGCCATTCTCATCATAATACCAGCGCCTATGGCGAACGCTGCAAATCTAGTGGTTGCAAGTCTAATAGAGTTAGCAAATCCTGCTATGCCCGTCTGTGCTCGTCTAGCATGAGTATCAACATCTGTCAAACGTTTTGTGAGGTTTCGCAAATGTCTATCGTTTATTATTACGTCAAGATTAAGAGGTCTTCTAGAGAAAGTCCTGCGGATTACCTGCTGAGCATACCTTAGACTTTTCCTATCTAATACAGTTTGTATTCTGGCTGTTAGTACAAATGGAGTAGACATCTTTACCTCTATAAAAAAATGGGTATACCGGTAGTGCTAAAATTATAACACTATCCAGCAACCCATTCTATCCGTTATTTATGAAGCACTAGCCTCTTTTGTTTCTGTCTTTTTCTTCGGTGTTTTCTTTTTAGTTTTTTCTTCTAGTATTACAGCTTTCCCGTCTTCATCTAAAAATGGCTCTTGTTCTACAAGATATTCTCCATCTTCGTCAATGCGGGTGCCGTTTCTATCTACAAAGTTACCATCTTCATCAATAAATCTGCCGTCAGCATCTATAAGTCTACCTTCTCTATCTACAGGGCGACCTTCGCTGTCAATTAATTTTAAATCTTCGTTAACAAAATTGTACTGCTTAAGGAATTTATTTTCTGGAAGTTTTGATTCATAATCATCATCTAATCCATAAAGCATTTCTGCCAATTTTCCAGCAGCTTCAACAAGATAGTCTTCAGAGGCGTCTTTTTCATATTCTGACAAAGATGGATTACCGTCCTCGTCTACAAAGATAGGTTTTCCGGTGTCATTATCAACAACACAGCAAGCCATCAGATAATTAAACCTAGTATTATCTGCTTGACCTTCAGCCGTGTTTGAATCCATGGTTGTTTTTTCAGAGATAAGAATCCTGAGATCAGACCTTCTGTCACTCATTCTCATCGCTATCTCTTTGGCTTCGGATAGTTTGATACCACCCTTTTTAATCTTTTTTTCATCTTCAAGCAAAGAGTTAACAATCTTATCGTATTCTTTTTGTTTTTCTTTATCCCAAAGACCCTGCTCTTCCATATAAGCATCTAATTTTTGTCTTAGTAATGCTCCAGATTCTAAAGCATCTCTAAAAGTCCTATTGTATACTTTTTGGGACTCTCTACCGTCTTCAGGACTGGGCATGATAACGGCGATTGTAACCTTTTTACCATCACTATTTTTTCCAGTAATTACCTGCTTATTGGTCTTCTTTTTAGCCATCGTTTTCTTCCTTAGATTCCATAGACATGATTGGAAGGCTCATATGGTATCTTAACCATTTAACCTCGTATTGAGATATTTCAGATTCTAAATTCCTTATTTGATTATTTCCTTTATCAAGTATTTCAGATCTAACTTCATCATAGATAGATTTGATATGCTGTTCTTCTGGGCTAAGATCTTCTTGAGAGTCATGGCCCCACAAAAATCCAAAATGCTTTTCTATGGAGCTTAAAGCTCCTATCATAGTTGTTTCTATTTTTTTCTTAGAAATCTTATACAATCTATCTTTAGAAGTTTCTTTGTATTTGTCCTCTTTAGTATCCTTGTATTTTCTAGACGATCTAATTAAATCGTCATAATTATATTCCTGTTCTGCCATCCCTTAACCTTTCACTCTGTTTCTATATTGTTCGTTAGCGCTCATCTGCTTGTCTCTTCTAATATCTCCCAAATCACCATGTTTAACAGAACCCTCTTTCTCGATTTGGTTATGCCTCTGCTGTTTGACCATCTTGGAAGTAGGATCATTTAAATTATCAATTCTAGTCATATCCTCTTGCGTTTGTGCTGGTATAAAGATTTCGTCATGATCCATATCATATGCCTCTGCATCGTTTTTATTCTTTTCAGATTCTCTTTTTCTTCTTTCGGAAATTAACCAGCCGTCAAAAAGATCATCGTCTTGTAATACATCATCAGAAGGGCAATCTGGATTTTCTTGAACTCCATCGTATAGTTTCGACCATAATATTAATCCCGTCTGAGGCTCTGTAAGATCAAGTCCTGCTCTCTTAAAAATTGTTTCTCCTGAAGCTGACCACCGTGTTCGAAAAGGCTCTGTTTTAGCTAGCTCTCTTAATTGTTTTTCATCGAGAGCAAAACTATGGCAATAATTCATAAGGGCTATAAGACTTAAATTCTCCCAGTTATATTTAGAGCCATCTTCAAGTCTTGTGCAATGTTCTAACAGCCAACTCGATTTTGCGTATGATGAGTATCCCTCGCAAGTAAAAATGTCATAAGAATATTTTTTGTCAAAAGTTTCAGCCAATTGTTTTTCAGCCCGTCTTAAATGTTTTCTAAGAGCCTCTCTCGTGTTGGATCGTAGTAAATTCTCCCACATTTTAAGTTTTAAATCTTCGATCTCTTTTGGCAATCCTTTAAGTTTTTCCTCGTCTCTATCGGTCCACAGTTTGCGATCTTTCAAAACACCTTCTAAGACTTCTCTTGTATACATTCCCGAAAATAATGAATCCTCATAACATTGCAAAGCGTATTGTTGTGCCTCATAAGCTTCTTCTGCGGTGGGATCATGTACATATAAAGTTAGATCGTCACCTTTATATTTTAGGTAACCGACTCCAATCCTGTATACAAAAAATTCCCGATCTCGTAATTCCATTGCATTAAAATGCCCTATGAAATTCAAGCGGGAATGTTTTGTCCGTATACATGTCGTCTCCTATATAAAGTTCCCTAAAAAGTCAGCGTATTCACTTGCCTTTTAACTATCCTATAGACTGCAACGCAGAGGCTATCGCAAAATAACGCTGACACAGGGGGGCGCCGAAGCACCCCCCGATGCCTGCTATAAAATTCTTAGTTCGTTGGGTTACGAACGTGGAATACAGTCAAATCATTAAACGTAGAGTAAGAGAATGAGGTAGTGGCGTTTCCACCGCCTGTATCTGCACCACTGTAAGAAACACTGGTTAGCTTGTTCTTACTGCCAAGATCCAAAATCAAACCAGCACCACCACCGGCGGATGCAACACCAGAGACGGCAATATAAATTTCGCGGTCTGTCAAGTTGTCTGCGTTCGGCAGGGCGTCTACGTAGTCACCAGAAGATGTAACAACTTCAATTTCGGTGGTAACTTCTACGGGCCAGCTTACATATCTGCAATACGGACCCTTGTGGCCTAGCTCATTAATAACTTCTCGACCCAAATCAGCACTCACAGTAATGTTCTGAATGTGGGCCAATGGGGCATCCTGAATGCCAGCAGCCGACTGCGTATCCATCTGACCATCAGCACCAATACCGGGAATTTCTGGCGGGAAATTACTGGCAGTCATATTGATATGTTGCCGTCTTGTAACACCAGAAGGCGCAGACTCTGTGCCAAATCCCATATTAGCAGTGCCAAGTGCAGATCCAGCGGCGGCAGCGGTATACCACTGTTTGTGGTTTCCAACCAAAGTGCATGACTCGGTAGCGTTGCCATCTACTGGGAATGTGTAACTAACAGAAGATACATACATGCCAGAGCAGTAAACTTCAGACTGGGGATTAACGGCTCCCGCCTTACTGGCGGTGTCTGAATAAACACCCATGCGGAGATCGCACCGCTGGTTAGATCTACCAACGAGAGTATCAGTACCGGCAGCAAGAGCCGGATCGCTTGTAGCTAAGTGATAAAGTAATGGGAAACCGTCGATAACCTTTTCCAAGGTAACTTCAACGTCTGGAACGTCTTCTACGTTCTCGTATAGTGCCAACTGACCCATTTCAAAAACTTGCTCAAGGTTAAAGGTGGTGGTAATACCAACACTCTGTAACCCCTTGACGGGATTCAGTTTTGTTTTATCATTATAAGGGGTGGTGGTGTTGATGGTGGTTTCACCCACCTCACCAATCACTACACCTTGTACAGCCCAAAAAACTCTTTTATTATTGGCCATTTGAAAAATTCTCCTTAGTGTCTTTCTGAATATCCAGAAATGCTAGCTATAGTATTATACACCAAAATAGTTAGATTCCCGGCATAATTACTTCTGCCTCACAACGCACAAACCCGCTGTAAAGAGACGGGTTTATCATTGAAGCGCCATCATACCTAGTATTTGTAAATCGCACTTTGTCTGGCTTGTCACTACTCTCTCCGGGCATGAACCCGGCGTTGAAGGTTCCATCCCCATAAGCAGAGCCGCTTGGCTTAACTAAATCGGGATACGTTAACGCGCCAGATGCTTTTGCCCCTCTATAATCTAGTGGAAACCTGTTATCAGTAGTCATTCTGTTGGTATCAAATAAATATAAAGTTTTATCATCTTGAAGAGTAATAATATCTACCAGTTTATCTCTTGTGTATTCATCCTCGGCGTACACATGGAATATCACGTCTGTATTAACATACTGCCCGCCGCCTATTTGATATGGCCTATTCTTTCTTCGCGGGGCCATTTCTACAGCGATTGCTGGTAACTGAAATCTAGAACCAGCCAATTGTGACCAATCTCCAGATGCATCTTGTAGAAAATGAGAACTGTCTATTCTCATTGACCTAGATTGCAATTCTCTAAACCAAGGAAGGCTATTAGCATATGTAACATTTACCCACTTATGACTATACTCCATTGTAACAGTACTGCTAGTATCAATAGCACTGTCAAACACCACCCTTCCCCAAGGATAGTTAACGTGATGTGCATAGGTGCCAGTGGTGGTCCTTGAATGAAATGTTCCATTTACATGGACACCAGAAATATTAATAGGTTGATCTACTTGATTAATACCGCTTTGCCAAACCCAATTAGATCTATAAGCCTCCCACACCTGTCCTTTTGTGTAGTTTGGATCGTCAACCAATCTCAAACGATGTTTATCCCCTCCATATTGACCTGAAGTGGGGATTGTAACATTAAAATAATTACCTTTATTTAATAGACCCCAATCATAAAACTCAACAATATTGTCCTGTAGTATAGAAGTAAGAGTGCTATCACCTATTTGGGTAAAACCTTTTAGCTCTGTATAGTCTGGCATTATATTGACTCCAACCCTTTAACAAGCGCTTTTGCTACATCTATCTCTCTACCTTCCAGTGCCCTAGTTATAAAGTTGTCGTCTTTTGTTCCGCTATAAGCTGGGTTGACCCTTCCCACAGTGTATGAACCCGGTTTTGTCATTGTGGCCAAGCCGCTTCTTCCACTACCCATCATTGGACGAACATGGTATTCAGTATTTATAATAGCGTCACCTTTCAACAATAACCATTCTATCCAAGGTAAGCTCTCACCCTTTTCTGTCATTTGAGATTGTACATTACTAAGAACATTCTTCATGCTCTTTGGTTGAATTTGCACTTTCATAACATAGCCAGATAAAGTTGGTTTTGCCGGTATCTGAACAACCTCCACAGAGGACTGAACAGCCGCAATTATTGCTGCGACATCACCAGCAGGATTTTCAAGACCGAAATCGCCCTTAAGTGAATTTAGACTGTTTGACATCAAAGAATGAATTTCTGGAGAATTGAGTAACCACTTAACAACCATTTGCTCCAGCTTTATTCTGACTTTATTAATAGCTTTTCTAATTCTTCTATTTATCGATTTGTACAAAGCCCTCTTGATTCGACTTTCTATCTGCTTGTCGGTTTCCCTTATTACTAAGCCTAGTGTTGTTCTTATGGGAGGTACTGTGTGTGGACCCATACCTATGCCCTTTGCCAATAAGTTATGATGTATCTATTGTGTTGCAGACCGTTAGTAATAGATTCTCCCATCTTGACATATCTCAAGGTTTCATGACCTTCAATATTTTTGTTAAGAATGACTTCTTTGGCTTTGTTAATTTTGGGCAGATGCTTAAGGTATGTGATAGTCTGCACAACATCATTTGGAATATCAAGCTGAATACCAGTCTTAACCCAGTCTCTCCTTCTCCAGTACACCCTCATTGTTATTTCATCGGTGTTTTCTGTGGCTTTAAATCCTGAGCCATTACAAAGAGGACAGATCATCCCCCTAGCAAATGGTATAGGGCCGCCCGTTCTGTATCTGTTTCCAGATTTTCTACCTATAGTATTTGTAATACAGTTACTACACGCTGTTCGTTTTTCTGGATATACCAATGTGCAAGTAACGCCAAATTCTGAAATCATTGTATCAACGACTTCATTAAATTTAGTATAAACACTCTCTGGAATATTTATTGCCATAATTTCTCCAATTTACACTAACCAGCGCCATCGCCAGCGTAATATCTAGGATTATCAAATCTGTTGTTGTAAAGTGATTGCAATGCACCAGAACTATGCACATTCAACCATTGGAAGTGGGTTTTTCCATCGGTGCCTAAACCATAGCCTTTAGACATGCTTGAAAAATTTGTGGTAACCTTACCACTGTATGGGTCGATGGTGTTAGAGTTGCCTAGGGGGTCAACCCCAGTAACTACTGTGCCGTTTTTAATGTCGTTGGCAGTTATGACCTTTTTTATACAAGCCATTTTATTCTCCGTCTATATCTTGTGTAAATATAAATTGTTTTCCGGTCAACTCTTCTAGCGATCTAATTGCTCCATATACATCTACGTTTATCTCTTTTCCAACTGCGTGATTAATGCCATAATATGACCAAGCTAATGGGTCTGGCTGATCGAACATTTTAAATACGTGGGGGCTGATAGCGCTTTGGTTGCCACCCTCATCAAAAGCATAAAGTTTAACGGTTCCGCCAGTATCTTTGGCAAACAGGCCCGCAGTGTTCAAGTTTGTGGCTAATACGTTTTGCCCATTGTCTCCAAGCATCAGAGCCTTGGTAGCTGTACCCTTGATAGTTTGGGGTATTTCACCAATGCCCACATTACCTGAAGCGTCAATAGCAAATCTTGTTCTACTAGCTGTTGAATCCTGAACAACAAAGCAACCACTAGCCTTGTTAGCTGGAGTTTCTAGTGCTGTAGATGCACCGTGGGTGCTTATGAGAGTGTACCTTCTTCCACCAGCACCAGTATTAGTGATATTTAGACCGGAATGGCCAACGCCTCCATGTGAGATTTCTACAACACCGTGAGGAGTTCTAGTTCCAAATCCGACATGGGTAGAGTTTCTTACACTGTTTGATTGAACGGATAGGATATTTTTATTTGATGGATATCTAGTATCTAGGGTTAGTATGGTGTTGTTTCCATCTCCCTGAGATGCTGGCTTAGATAACTTCCAATCAAAATATGTAGTTGATTCTGTGGTGGCCAATGATAAAGCTACACCACTGGCCCCACTATAAATACCACCAGCGGTAATATGAAGCTTTCCACTAGGAGCAACGTTACCTATGCCAATATTACCGGATGGGTCAATGTAAAGTCTGTGAGGTTTGTTATTTGCGTATAGATCTTGAATAAAGAAGTTATTCTTAGCAATTGAACTATTGCCAGACGATCTAATGTCAGTACCCAAGGCATATATAGACTGAGAGTTAGAAAGAGAGGCGTCTTTAAAACCTTTAAACAGAACACGGGAGCCAAGACCCATATTATTGTTATTGGCGGTATTTCTATTATTTCTGTTTTCTATACAAAAATCTGCCCATCCAGAACTCAAAATATTAGTTCCAAGAGCAGGATGATTGCCGCCCTCTCTGGTGACAATAACAGCCCCAGAGCCGTGAATCATCAAGCTGTTGGAGAAAGTGTTGGTCGAGCTATTCCACGTGCCAAGACGCATTGTTTGGTCTTTAGGGCTAGCTATATGATTTCCGTTAGTATTATTGACGAGTAGGCCAAGTCCATTTCCATGAATTCTATTATATTCAATACCTATGTGGCCGGGCGCCCCACTGCCTTTAACTTCAAAAGTTCCGTCATGTCTTATCTGCGCCCTTTTAAACATAGTCTTGGGCCAAGTGGCTCCAGATGCATTTACAGGAAGAATGCCAGAAGAAGCAGTGTAAAAGCCAATGCCTCCATCATCCTTATTTGCATTGTCTGATCCAGACTCAAACTTTATACCAGCTACATATTTTCCTGCACCCCACTGTCCACCGATAGTGGATATAATTTCAAAAGCTGCAAGATCTCCGCTGGGTTGAAATGTTAGCGAAGTCCCGTGCTGAGCATACCTATTCTTGTAGTAAGCTCTTTCGCCGCTAGCGACAATCGGAATAATAGAATCTGCCGTGTTAGTAAAAGCATCTCTGACATCTTGGGCAGATATTGCTCCGGTGTCATTGTCGGCTAAATTAGCGGTATATTGCGCTTTAATATCCGTTAGATTTTTTTGTGCCATTTATCCGTTCCTATTCGAAATATCCAGTTCTTGTATTGTGTCCCTCTCCGTGTACTATCGGGAAGTTGGGGGACTCATAAGGTGTGAGAATCGCTTGACCGGCAACAGAATTACCAGCCTTATACTGTATTTTGGCCTGTTCATAACGACCACATAGATCTTTGCTTAAAATCTCAAACCCTTTTAAAACATTACTAGTATCGATAGTAGATGCGCCATCAGATACCCTAACAGCGTCTAAGCCTTTAGTTCTAAGTTCGCTTGAAGCTATTAAGCAAGCTGATTTCAACGAAACCAAATTAATAAAAGCGTTGTCTTTTGTGGCGGCTGTGGGGTCTGGGGTTAAAGTCAAAGCGTCAACATCTACTGTGTAATCCTTATCGAAGTCGATCTCGTGTAAAACAAGTTGAGCGGAAACAATTATAGTTTCCTCCAGTCTATCGTCTGAGTAGGTGTAGCTAGAGCTATCAAGGTCGTTCAAGATATATCTCAAAATTCGCGTCATTTCATTTTGCCAAGCCATGATTCACCTCTTTATTATAGGTTTCTATGAACCTTAAATGTATGAATATCTGTTCGCCATGTGTTACCGCCGATTACAACCTTGCCTTGGAGCTTCCAAGTACCATCTTCGTTTAGATCACCGCTGACGGTTGTGTATTTCATTTGGCCGTCTGTGCCAGTGTTAACAAATGCGGCGTTCTTTGTAAGAGTGTCTCCTCCGGGCTTCTTAAAGGTAATCTGCTTATCAGCAACACCAGAGGCGGCGCTGATATCTACAACAGACGAACCATCTTTCACTGTTACTGTGAATTGTGTTCCGATGTCGCTTTTTCTGATTTCATTTGCACCCATGTTTATCTCTCTGCTGATATGTTAAATAATTGGTCAACATATCCAATAAGGTTTGATTGCTGATCTATATTAAGATCCTGTTCTTTGGACTGGTCTAATTGCGCAGACACAGACAAAGATTGATCTATTTTTTGGTCAACAGGTTTTGCTCTGTCGATATAAAGTGATGTTTCCAAATCTTCAGAACTGTACAAAACTGTAGCATTCTCCTGATCTAAATACCCAACAATAGTTAATTGTTGATCTACACTTCCTGTATGGGCAATAGACTGGTCTATATGCATGGTAATTGGTATGCCTTGATCTATACTGGTTTCAAGAGCAATGTCTTTGTCAATATAAAGGGTTATTCCTATGTAATCAACATCATGGACAACAAGGTCAGCTATAACAGAAGCTAGAGAGCTAAGGCTGGCGTTGTTGGCCAGCATCTCTATACCCGCTTCTGTGGTTAACGTTCCTTCTCCTGTTAGTTCCGAAAGTCCGCTAATATTGATTATCGCCACACTGCCCATAGAGGCAGATGACTTTAAATTAGATAGTCCTCCATATAATAATACACCACCACCAGTAAAAGATGCAGAATCAGATATATTTAAAATACCGGGGATTTCTAGTCCGGGCGCACTGGTAATACTGGCTGAAGA
>CEOQ01097046.1_pt1 | contig 14314 bp, 15 predicted proteins | sample 361351 | NCBI WGS metagenome assembly CEOQ01 (sample SAMEA2619907, study PRJEB7988) | marine metagenome | biome: marine biome (ENVO:00000447); feature: deep chlorophyll maximum layer (ENVO:xxxxxxxx); material: "saline water (ENVO:00002010), including plankton (ENVO:xxxxxxxx)" | depth 60 m | reverse complement strand
TCCTACTCCTACTCCTACTCCAATTAATTTAGATTCGATACTAGAAGAAACAGCATCGGTTATGTCTGAATTACGATCATTTTCCTTCACATTAACTCACAGCAAGGGAACCGGGACTATGTTAGGAGACCTTTTACTTATTACTGCAGATGGAAAAGTGGAAACTTATGGCTCAATGGATGTTGAAGTGCAATTGTTACTAGGAGCTCTACCTTTTCAAACGCGAATTATTTCAAAAGATCAAACCACCTACATGCAAAACCCTTTAAGTAAAGAATGGGAAGAAATGAGTCAATCACTAAATCCATTGGCATATTTTGATCCTCAAACTGGCATCGAATCCTTATTGTCTGGAATAACCAATTTATCTATTGGTGCAAAATCATCACAATCACAATATGAAATACGAGGAAATATACCAACCACTTTATTAGAATCATTTGTGGGATCAACCATCAATGAGATAGTCTCTTTAGAATTGTCAATCAACAAGACATCAAAACTCCTAAATAAAGTCCGTATAATTGGCCGCCTTCAATTATCTGATCCATACAATATCGTGCGGGAATTGGCTCTTTATGATTACGACAACTTAACTAATATAAATTTACCCGAATAAATAAAAAATGAATCAAACTTCTAAAAAGATTCGATTACTTTCTCTGTTTTCTCTCTCTCTCGGGATTTTCTTTGCCGCAGACGACCAAACAGTTGTGGTAACAGTATTACCTGAAATAATGAACGACTTATCCTTAAATGTGACTGACATAGATAAGGCTGCTTGGACAATAACAGGATATTTATTGGGATATGTCTCAATAATGCCCATAGCCGGACGTCTATCCGATATGTTAAACAAAAAGAATATTTACCTAGGAGCACTTATTCTATTTATAGTTGGGTCAATTGGTACTGGCATGACAAATCTTAATTTGGAGCAAATCTTACCATCGAGTCACTCCAATTGGACCCATAGTATTACATGGGTAATAGCCACAAGAATATTTCAAGCTATTGGCGCTGGCGCGCTGATCCCAATATCGATAGCGATGGTGAGCGATATTTTCTCTACGGACGAAAGCGGTCTGGCCTATGGCATCCTTGGGGCTTCAGCGGAAGCCGGTGCCATTGTTGGTCCAATCTGGGGAGCTGTAATTAACCATATATGGGATTGGAAAACCATATTTTGGTTGAACGTCCCAGTGGGCATCGGAATTATTATTTTGGTTTACTTCATTATTCCGAAAAGTTCCAACTCCAAAAAAGAAACTTTTGACGCGGTAGGAGCCGTCTTGGTCTCGTTCGCCATTATATCCTTCACATATGCTTTTTCTAAAATATCAAATTCAAATATTATGTTTTTTATTTGGTGCCTAATAGGAATAGTAGTTACATTAGTGTTCTATTTTATAAACAGAACAAATAAAAAAGCCATCATTCCTTTGGATATGTTCAAAAACAAGACGTTCATATCTGCTAATATAGCCCATTTTTGTTATGGGATTTCACTAATCATAGTAATGGTCACAATCCCATTAATGGCCAACTCTGTCCTATCAGGAGATTCGTTAACCGGAGGATTAATGTTGACTCGTCTAACCGTAGCTATGGTCCCTGGTGCTATTTTGGGAGGTTACCTATCAAATAAATATGATTTGCGAGTCTTTTGCATACCGTCTTTGTTAATCGGGACTTTCACTCTACTACTATTCAGTCAATGGGATAACACAATATCCGACCCATATATGTCTATACAATTAATATTATGTGGGTTGACATTTGGGGTACTCATAGCTCCAATAACCGTCGCAGCAGTAAACAATACCAAAGTAGAGTTCAGGGGGGCCGCAGCAGGAATTATAACCACGTCAAGATTTTTCGGAATGGCCATCGGGATGGCAGGACTAACCGCTTGGGGAGCCGATAGGTTTCAACACCTAATCGCGGGAATAGCGCTACCTCTGCCTAAAACAGGGGAAAGTTCTGCAAATTTCCTAGAGCGAACAAAAAACTTCGAATTAGATTTAATTTATGCCGGAACCGAGCTTTTTAGTAATTTTTTCCTCATCGCTGCCGCGATATATTTCTTTACTATTTTGCCGTTCCTCTTCGTAAGAAAACAACCCTAGTTCATGAATCGACCGCCGTCAACATTTATTGACTGACCAGTTATATTCTCAGACAGATCACTCACTAAAAATGCAACAAGATTACCAATATCTTCTGGTTTCTGTTCTTTTTGCATCGGTATCCAGGACTCAACTGCTTTCTCAAACAACTGACGCCCCGAAACTTCCCCAGCATCAAAACCACTTCCTCCAAACCTAGAACGCTTTTCCGCAATAGCTTCCCACATTGGCGTCCATAACAACCCTGGGCAGACTGCATTCACATTTATGTTATTGTTAGCCAGTTTGAGAGCAATAGACTGAGTCAGACTGACAACGGCTGCTTTCGATGTACTGTAATGGGGATTCTCTGGACTTCCTTGACGGGCGGCTATGGAAGCTATGTTTACTATTTTGCCATAATTATTGTCGACCATATGGCTCGATATTATGTCTGTAACCGTAGCTACGCCTTTAACATTGACGGCAAAAACATCATCCCAGTCGTCACCATTAGGCTCTTCACGTGTCCACCAATCTTTCGAACCAATTATACCCGCATTATTTACTAATATATCCACCTTAACCGAATACTCCAAAACCCGCTGCAAAAGACTTGTAACAGATTCTATAGAAGTTACATCAACTTGTTCAGATCTGAATTGACCTCTACCAGCCAACATACCTGCTGTATCCTCGGCTCCCGCGACATCAATATCTACTACTGTCACATCTGCGCCACCTTTTGCAAGTACTTTGCATATCCCTCTACCAATACCGCTACCTCCCCCTGTAACCAAAGCATGCCTGCTACTTAGATCAATCAATGGATCGCCCCCATAAAACAACTAGAGTTTCTCAGGATATTTTCTCAATTTTGCTTCATCAATTCACACATTGCAACTTTGTCAGTTCCAACTATTAACTGACTGCCAGTATCTATCAAAGGCCGTCTTATCAATCGAGGTTCAGCTAACATCAATTCAATCAAATCGTCCCTACTGAGTTTTTCCTTATCGACCCCCATTTTTTTGAATGACGGACTCCTCCAGGAAAAGTAACTTGATACGTCTTTACCACTCATCAAATTTGCCAATTCATGATTATCTAGCGGTTCAGAAAAAAAGTCTCTCTCATCAATTTTTAATCCTGCCTGCAAAAGCGACGCTTTCACTTTCTTACAACTGCTTCATTTGCCCCAAGTATAAAAAGTTATTTCAGACACAACGACCTCTTATTTAATCTGCAACTCTAATAGTAATTGAAATCTCGTTAACAACAGGAAGTCTATCTATACTACACAAAGCATCTTGAACAGACTGCTCAGTAGAAGTGTGTGTCATGATCACTAATTCTGCGTTTCCTGAACTAGTTTCAGAATCCTTCTGAATAAAAGATGAGATGCTAATTCCATTATCTCCCAATATGGAGGACACCTGAGCTAACACACCTGGCTCATCTTTAGCATTTAGTCGAATGTAATATTGACATGTTAATTCATTTATAGATGAAATATCATAGCTATTGACTAATGTGATTGGGTCTGGAATAGGTGATTCGGCGACTAAACTACGACTGATGTTGACTATATCTGCTACCACTGCACTGCTTGTGGGCAGAGAGCCTGCTCCAGGTCCATGAAAAAGTACCTTGTTAACCAAATCAGTGTCTACTTCCACTGCATTTAATACGCCATCAACCTTAGCCAACATATCACTTTCAGCAATCAAAACAGGGTGAACTCTAGCCTGAATTCTATTATTTATAAGGTTTGCCATCGCCAATAATTTTATATTAAACCCTAATTCCTCAGCATACACAAAATCAGACGCAGATAACTTAGTTATACCCTCACGAAAAACGTCAGTATCCTTAACTTCACATCGAAACCCAAGAGTAGACAATATTGCTAATTTATATGCAGCATCTATACCTTCTACATCGTTGGTTGGATCCGATTCTGCATATCCTAAACTTTGTGCTTCTCGCAAAACAGTTAAATAATCTGCATGCTCTTTAGCCATCTTAGTAAGCATGTAATTAGTCGTACCATTTATTATTGCCCTAATAGAATGAATATCATTTGCAAGCAAATCTCTTACCAAGGGAGAAATGATAGGCGTCCCCCCTGCGACACTACCCTCAAACATTATTCGGACTTTATTAGATTTAGCGAGACTGAAAACCTCCTGACAATGTTTCGCCATCACCTCTTTATTTGCAGTGACAACATGTTTCTTACTCTTTAACGATCCTTTGATGTACTCATAAGCTGGCTCTTCTCCACCCATCAACTCAACCACAATGTCTACATTCGGGTTATTTATTATTTCACTGGCAGAATCTACAAAAAAATCGTCAGAACAACTGAAGTCTCTGTTCTTTGATTTATTTCGTACCAATGCATGAGTCACAATAACTTTCGCCCCAACTTGGCGTTCAATATCAGCTGCTTTTTCCTGAAATGTCTTAATAACACCACTACCAACCACCCCAGCCCCCAGTAACCCAACATTAATAGGTTTAGACATAAAATCTCCTATTGTGGGTTAAGCATTGACTGAAATGGGTCAGGCGTTGGAGTCGGGGCAGTAGAGCTCAATCTTAGCTGCTTGAATATCCATGCATAGATATCCGAATTAAACACCGCATAAACGTCGTAGTTGCTTCTTTCTTCGTTTACCCATTCCTGTAAAGCTCTTGTTTTCAGTTCATCTCTAACAGCGACAGACAATTCCTGAGCCATGTGACGTTCCGATATCATAAAAAATATAGCTTGGTTTGAGTTTTCTTTGTTCTTTACCGGGTCACTTAACTCACCAGGCTCAAGGTAGAAAAAATCTCTTTCGTATTCAGGAATCACACCCTTGGCAATCCAACCAAGATCACCGCCTCTTCTTAAAGTTGATGGGGTGTCATTAGAGAATTCCCTCACAACACTACCAAACGCCACTGACAATGCTTGAGATGTTTTTGCGTCTCTTTTCGCATCCTCAAATTTGACTTTCATAATGTCTATTTCCCCCAATGCGGGCATTATTAGTCTGTGTAGCTTGACTTGTTCCGCTACAAAAGGGACTGAATCGCCAATGTATTGTCGGAATCTCTCTCTGACCATAGTTTTCCGAACTATGTCTCTATGCGTACTTTCGTCTATTTGTATCGTGTTCAAATAAGAGGCGTATCTTTCACGTGTTTCACGAACTATTTGTTCTTCACTTTTACCTGATTCGAGATCGGCCGTTGGCTTCATTACTGAATTTATCTGTAAGTCAACTTCCTCATCAGAAACAATTATTCCATATGAAGGTGCCGATTGAGATATGATTTCATTCTCAACTATCGTTTGAAGTGACTCAAAAACTGAAGAACTGGCATCGAAAGTAACACCAAAGAAATCAGCAGTTTTCTGGTTAATCCTCACCAGTTCAACCAAATCGCCCCTAGTATATTTAACATCGTTAACTCTAACAACCAATTCTCTTGGGGGCAACACGAAAGCTATGAAATAGCCTACCAAAAAAACACCTAATATCACCGCTATGGATAATGCCAATGTGACAAATGTTATCTTCTGCCGAAGCTTAAACCTCGGCTGTTGAAGAACAAGCCTTCTTCTATCAATGTGTGTCGTATCTTTATTATTTGTGACGTTTATTTCAGCCAATGCGATAATCCATATTGATCAATACTAAGTCACACCAGTAACATCCATTTTAGAGTCACCAATCTAAACTTTTTACAAAGAGCGTGTTCACCTTCTGTAGTTTATGGGCATTGCCCCTCGATGAGCAGGTGAATAAGGGATCAAAGAAAGCTGTCTCGCTCTCTTTACTGCTTTTGCAAAAGTCCTCTGGCACTTGGCGCACATACCAGTCTTACGGCGGGCTTCAATCATAAATCTATCAGATAAATATTTCTTGAGATACTCAACATCCTTATAGTCAAAGTCTCGTTTCTTATCGACACAAGGCTGACAAAATTTCCTTCTTGAATAAAATCGGGGCCTAGATCTGCGCTGTGAAGATCTATCTGTTTGCGTAGTCATGTTAATTCACCATTTTGATTTTTCTATTTGTTGAGTCGAAATTTTTTACCAAGGCAGATCATCTTCTGGTTCTGGACCTACCTCTTGATTAAAAGCGGCTGGTTCTTGAGGGAAATTTGAATCCGAAGATATCCCGCCGGGCGCGGGTTGCTGAGCATTTCTACTGTCTATAAACCTCACTTCAGAGGCATTAACATCCAAGGAGACCCTCGTCTGCCCATCATTTCCCACGTAGGTCCTACTGGTCAATCGACCTTCAACATAAACTTTACTCCCTCGCTGCAAATATTGATTACAGGTCTCAGCCAATCTATTCCACGCACTTATTCTAAACCACTCTGTCTCCTCCCTATTCTCTCCGTCAGATGTCCTGTACCGTCGATTAGTAGCCACAGTAAACGATGTTACTGAGCTACCATTAGGGGTATACCTCATCTCTGGGTCAGAACCCAAATTGCCTATAATGAGAATTTTGTTCATGGTCATATGACATCCACCCTCTTATTCACCTGAACTTGACGATTAAATACGGGAGACCATATGAACAAGGATTTCTTCGTTGGCATTTAAAGTCCTCTCAAACCCTCGAACTTCACTTGCTGCCATATTCAAAACCGCTCTCACGTAATTTCCTTCTCTGTAATCATTCACAGGGAAGGATAATCTCTTAACACCAATATTTTCACGTTCTACCAACGATCCCCCAGCTTCAGTTACATAACCAAGTATGGTATCAACCAAGTCAGTAGCTTCCGACTCAGAAGCTACTGGAGATAACGCCATTAATAGTTCATATTCTCGATTTCTCTCTGCCAATATATTTCCTAACTTACTTAAAAGCCTGATTTTTCACCAACCTGAATTGTATCATGGGCACTACAGCCTCACAAGAATAACTATAGACTGCTACAAATGGCTTTATGTACCAATGTTTTGGTACAGTTGTTCGGAGTCAAAATTACGAATCTAACTCTATCGAGAGGAACACTACATATGGCGCAATCAAAAACAATAACTGGGAGTGAGATAATATCACGTTCTTTGATGGCTGAGGGAGTCGAAAATATATTTACCTTGGCTGGTGATCACGTTTTGCCCACTCTTGATGACATGGGAGATAGAAATTTCAAAATTTGGGATACCCGACACGAGCAAGCAGCGGTTCATATGGCCGACGCCTGGGGTCGAATCACCAACAAATTAGGTGTAGCTATTTACACAACTCCAGGTTTAGCAAACGCGATACCCGGATTAGCGAACGCAATGCATTCTGAGGCTCCACTTTTATCAATAAGCGGCTGCGCTGAACTATCAGAACTCGGTAGAGGCGCTATGCAAGAAATAGATCAAATCGGCATGACCAGTCCAGTCACAAAAGGTAGTTGGATGGTGACAAATCCACTGCGAATCCCCGACATGATTTCTCACGCAATTAGGTTGGCATTCAGTGGACGTAGAGGTCCAGTGCATCTAACGATACCTGTCGACATTCAAGAAATGTCTGTGCCTTCAGAACAAATTACCTATCATGATCCTTTAAAAAACAGACCAGTTGATTCATCACAAGCAAATAAAGAAACAATCGAAAAAGCGATCTCTTTGATGAGATCCGCTAGCAAACCATTAATCATCGTAGGAAATGCAGGCTCATATGCGGAAACCGGTTCCGCACTTGTGGAACTAATAGAGACTACGAAAATCCCTGTCATGACAGAAGGCAATGCTAGAGGTCTGATACCTGATTCACACGAATATTGTTTCGGCTTTTTTGACATAGGGTTAAATAAATCAGCGAGGAAAATACAACAAGCAGATTTGGTTATTTTACTTGGACGAAAACAAGACCTAATTGTAGGCTACGCAATGCCGCCAACCATATCTGAGACAGCCAAGATAATACAAATAGACCCTGAAGGTTCATTAATAGCTCGAAATAGAGCGGTTGATATTGGTATCACTGGAAATATAGAAGATATAAGCCTCCAGTTAGCAAAGGAATCAAAGAAATATGACTGGGTCGAAACGGAATGGCTGAATGAATTGAATGCAGAGCGAAAGATTCAATCATCCGAATTGGATGATCTTACAAAAATACAATCTCCCATGCATGCCGCATTGGTACATCAAATAGTTGGAAGAAACCTGTCTGAAAAAGACATTTTGGTATTTGACGGAGGAGATTTCTGCCATTTTGGGAGAGCTTACTACGAAGCCAATTCTCCACGATCATGGCACTACCTTGGAAGCTCCGGTATGTTAGGCCAAGCTATACCAACAGCATTGGCCGCAAAAATTGCGAATCCCGACAGTAGAGTCATTGCCTTCACCGGTGATGGGGCATTTGGGTTCAATGGCCTCGAATTCGACACAGCTGTACGTCATCATTTACCAATAGTATGCATCATGGGTCATGACTCTGCGTGGGGTATCGATCGCCACATACAAAAAGAAGTCTTCGGTAAAACTGTTGCCACTGACTTATTACCTTCGAAATATGACCAAGTAGTCAAAGCGTTGGGTGGCCATGGTGAAAGCGTTCAACACCCAGACGAACTTCCGAATGCAATAGAAAGAGCTTTTTCTATGAATAGGCCTAGCCTAATAAACGTACAAATTGCCAATGCAATAAGCCCAAGAGCACAAGCGGCAATAAACAAGTGGAAAAGCCATGTTCCGCTACCCATGTAGTAATAAAAGGATTTGAGCTACATTCAATATTAAACTGTTAAACTTTTCATGACACTGGAGTTTGGAGCAATATATGTCTATAAAAGAAAAACCTTCCGTGTATCTAGTAACTAAACCCGCCATAGATTGGGACCAAATCTCCATTTTTTTTGAAGAAGAGAATGTTCCCCCCATACCTGAAACCGTACGTGCAGGCAACGATGAATCGGCTGCGGTCGTAGAAATTTCAGCTCGTATGTGCTACATGAGTTATGGCCGAGGCAGAAAAGACATAACAGACTTTATAAATAACTTACTTAATTCAAAAGACGGAAGCGTATTTGAACATGTCAATTACGGATTCATATTGACAGGGGTATCCAGAAGTCTTACTCACGAATTGATTAGACACCGGGCAGGATTTGCCTATAGTCAAAGGTCTCAAAGGTACGTTGATGAGACTGAAGGTTCGTTTGTTGTACCCCCAATTATGGCTTCAGGACAGCCAGGTTCAGGGAACCCTAGAATGATACTGAATGCTGCCCTAGAAAAAGCATCTGAAGCTTACCAGAACTTGGTGGAAGAGCTGGACAAATCCCTCCCAAAAGAAATGTTTGAATCCAGAACTGATAGACGCAAAGCAATAAGACAAGCTGCCAGATCAGTTCTTCCTAATGCCACTGAAACAAAAATATTTGTGACAGCAAATGTCAGGGCACTAAGGCACTTTATCGAAATGAGAGGATCTGTTTATGCTGATACAGAAATCAGATTCGTGGCGATAAATTTGTTGAGGCTCCTTCAAAAAGAAGCACCTCTTCTGTTTCAAGATTTCTCGATAGAAAACTTATCAGATGGGACGCAAATAGCAACACCATTATATTCAAAAGTATAGAAGCCTTACTCACTCCTTGTAGCCATTTATGGTAGCCTAGTCAATATAGCTATGGTCGCTTTAATAATTCTCTCATAGCGTCAACTCATTGGAGTTCTAATTTGGATTTTGAAAGAACTACTCGGCCAGAACCTAAAATTGACTGGTTCATACCAATAGACGGTGACGGAAATAAAATCGGCACTGTACAGGCTGAACGTCTCCCTACATTTCAATATCTAAAAACGGTGGCTCAAACAGCAGACAGAAACGGCTTCCATTCATTACTAGTTCCAACAAGGTTTTCTAATGGGTTATTCGAAGAAGGACAGCCTCTAGCAGAAACATGGACCACTGTAACAGCACTATGTACAGTAACCCAAAATATACGATTCTTAATAGCCGTGAGGCCAGGTTTCATATCTACCGGTTTATTCGCCCGGATGGTAGGAACTCTAGACGAAATATCGAACGGCAGAATTGACCTTAATATCGTCCCAGGGGGAATTAGCGGTGACCTTGAAAAATTAGGGGAAAACTCATCACACGGCAGCCGATACGAAAGAGCAGCTGAATTTATTGAAGCTTGCAAGCTACTTTGGTCTAGCCCTAAGCCTGTAGACTTTGATGGCACTTTCATAAATTTACGATCAGCAACATGCTCACCCACACCTAGCAAAAACTTAAAATTCTATATAGGTGGTGCGTCGGACAAAGCCATTCAACTTACCGCAAAACATGGAGACAATTATTTAGCCTGGATCCTCCCAACGTCACGCTTAGACGAGTTACTAAAAAAAGTACAAAAAGAGCACCATCTAGTAAACAGAACACCAAGTATTGGAATGAGAACCCACATTATTGCAAGAAAATCTGAAACTGAGGCCTGGAAAGCTGCAGAAACCCTACTGGACAGTCGCTCACAGACTGTCGTTAGCCAAAGGAATGCTACATTTTCAAAAAACACCATGGAAGGTCAAAAATATCAGATTGAAATGCACAAAAATCATATAGTAGACGACAATCTCTGGAATGGAATATCTACTGTTCGGGTTAATTGTGGTACTGCAATTGTTGGTAATTATGATCAAGTCACGAGCAAATTATATGATTATTGGAAACTCGGAATAGATGAGTTTATTTTATCTGGCTACCCTCATGTTGAGGAATGTAACAGAATAGCTGAAGAAATTATCCCCGTATTCAAAAACAAGTTAGTTCAGGAATGAGTGTATTGTGAGATGGGCAAGATATATTTCCGACGGTAAAACTTTTTATGGGATTTATGAAAACGAAGAGATAAATGAAGTTCGTGGCAGCCCATTTGAAGGGTACACTCTAAGTAATATTAAGCATAAAATTTCCGACGTTAAGTTGCTTGCTCCTGTAATTCCTCCAACTTTCTACGCAGCCGGGATTAATTATGAACGACATATTAGGGAAGCCGCCGAAATTTTGGGTAGGGATCCCATCCTACCGGAGAAAGCAGATATCGGATACCGAGCAGCAAACGCAATCATAGCTCATGATGAACCTATCTTGATACCAAAAGACGCCACTGAAAAAATCCAGTATGAAGCAGAGTTAGTCGTAGTAATAGGAAAGGAAGTGAAAAACGTTTCAAGGGAAAATTCGCTCGAATGTATCTTAGGATATACCATTGGAAATGATGTTAGTGAAAGAACTTGGCAAGCACAAGATCGAACCATGTGGAGAGCAAAAAACACCGATACTTTCAAACCAATGGGGCCATGGATAGAAACCAATGTGGATTTAGATCAAATGGAAACATCTGTGGCTTTGAACAATAAGGAATTAATTAAGTTCAAGACAAGCTCCATGATTTTCGGTGTAGAAGAATATATCCACCAAATCACAAAATATCTAACATTACACCCAGGAGACGTGATATGGATGGGAACTGATGGTGCGAGCCCAAATATGTCCCATGGTGATATTTGCGAAATCACCATCACGGGAATAGGTACACTCAGAAACTCAATAATTAAATTATCATAGGGATAGGCAAGAAATGGTACAGATCGAATCAGTTAAAGGCCCCATCGACACATCGGATCTAGGTTTTACCCTTTCACACGAACATGTAGTAGTCAGCTCGGCTGGAATACCACAAATTTACCCTGAATTTATACAAAGGGAAAAATCGATCAAAGAGGGAATAAGAGCTCTAAGCGCAGCAAAAGCTGAAGGACTTGATTCAATAATAGACGTAACAACCCTAGATTTAGGTCGTGATATCGATATGCTAAAACAAGTATCGGAGGGATCTGGAGTTAATATCGTTTGTGCGACAGGCACATGGAGAGACATACCAAGAGCCTTTTGGAGCGCCACTTCCGATAGCGTAGCAGAACTTTATACCAGAGAAATAACTGTTGGAATTGAAGGAACTGACATTAAGGCTGGCATTATTAAAGTTGCAAATGATGTCGGTGGAGTGACTAGAGAAGGTGAAATAATACTGAGAGCCGCAGCTCGGGCGCAAAAACAAACGGGAGTTCCAATAAGTACTCATACCTGGGCTCCTGACAGAGTAGGAGAACAGCAAGTTAGAATATTTGAAGATGAAAAAATAGACCTAAGCCGTGTTTACATAGGTCATAGTAACGACACCATGGACATACATTACCTTGAAGGATTAATGGACAAAGGAGTTTGGATAGGATTGGATAGATATCCCGGCGGCCGAACTATGGGTACCCCTGACTGGAATCAACGAACTGAAACTGCCATGAAATTAATCTCAGATGGATACGGCAAAAAGATAATGCTCGGCCACGATTGGTCTGTCACAATAAGTATTGATTCAAAAGAGGGTCAAGACAGTAGAAACAAATACAATCCAGATGGATACTTATTTATCACACGACACGTGCTACCAAAGCTGAAAAAATTAGGTGCGACTTCCCAGCAAATAGACGACTTAATGATAAACAACCCGAAAAAGTTTTTTGACGGAAAATAAAAGAGGCCGCGACAAACTAAGTTTGCCACGGCCTCTAACTGTTGTGGAGGCGTTCCAGGGAACACCTACCCAGTCTGCCTCCTACTACTACTATCCAACGCGACTTACCTCCTTTTGAAGACCCCCATAAACTTTCATCATCCCCTTGCGTTATCCGTCCTCAACTCCAATTATAACCTTAAAACACATGATAGTATCACCCATCATGGACTGTTTTTTTATTGGAATTCAAATAAGGTCAACTCAAATGTCACACAAAGACCCTACACAAAAAGTTTCCGGAATCATCTTATGGACTAACAATATAGAAAACCTCAGAAATTTCTATGAGCAATTACTAGGTTTAAAGCCTCATTCCATTAGAGATAAGTTTATAGCCTACAAATGGGGAGATTTGCGATTTAGCATCGGTACTCACTCTAAAATAGAAGGAGCTAACTGTGATCCCTACAGAATAATGATTAATTTTGACACAACAGACATACAAAGTGTTTTCGAGACTTTAACTATGAACAAGGTTGAATGCATACGTAAACCGGAACTTGAACACTGGGGAGGCACTGTCGCTACATTTCGAGACCCGGATGGGAATATTATCCAATTCCTTCAGCAACCGAAAAGTCGCTGTTAAAATGCACCCTTTTACTAAGATTCGTCTTCGAAACCACGCTTCCTCAAATTAATCGCATCTTTCAAATAAACGTTATTAATGTCCTTGGAAGACTTATCTGTGTTTATATGTACCATGACCCTTATACACTTTTCCAGAGCATCTGGTACAAACATCTCGTGTGAACACATTAGAGCCACCTCAGTCCACCCAATTTTCCTCGCAGCAACTGGAGGAAATTCTGCATTTAAATCCTTCGTCGTTGTAAAAAACGCACTTATGACATCTTCAGTTTGCAAGTCGTTCGCTGAAATAAGAGCTTCCAACATTTCTTTAGTCGCTTCTACAATTTCTTCCTTAGTGTTGTGATCAGATGTTGTGGCACCTCTGATTGCTCGTACTTTAGTCATGAAGTAGCACCCCTATGTTTAAGTTATATCAAATATTAGTAAGTTCTCTCAAATAGTTCATAGCCTCATCCGTTTCTTTTCCTGCATCAGATTCAGTGATTCGATTAAGAAATGCACTACCGACAACAGCTCCATCTGCAAATCTCTCAATATATTCAACATCTGCCCGTGTTGACACCCCAAATCCTACCAACACTGGCAACTGTGTGTGTTTCTTTATCCTTCTTACTAGATCCTCCACATTCGATGATAAGCCACTTCTTGCACCAGTTACTCCTGTGACACTTACACAGTACACAAATCCACCGGCATACTGACACGCCAGCTTTATACGTTCATCGGTGCTTGTGGGAGCTAACAAGGGAATAAGGTGTATGCCGTTTTTAGAACATTCTGCAGAAACTTCACGAGATTCCTCCATGGGCAGATCAGGAATTATCAACCCATCCAAACCCAACCGATTAGCATCAACCAGAAACTTGGATAATCCGTACTTGAAAAAAGAATTGTAATATCCCATGAAAACCAATGGGAACGTATTATCACTCACTCTTAAATCCTTGACAAATTTAAGTGCGGTTTTAAGATTGACATTATTTTGAAGAGCTTTA
>CEOQ01005909.1_pt1 | contig 14322 bp, 12 predicted proteins | sample 361351 | NCBI WGS metagenome assembly CEOQ01 (sample SAMEA2619907, study PRJEB7988) | marine metagenome | biome: marine biome (ENVO:00000447); feature: deep chlorophyll maximum layer (ENVO:xxxxxxxx); material: "saline water (ENVO:00002010), including plankton (ENVO:xxxxxxxx)" | depth 60 m | reverse complement strand
AGCGATCACCCTTGAACGTGCAAATATGTTGTCAAACCCGGGGAAAACATAGGTATGCTCCACTATTTCGAACAGCTGCTTGTCGACGATATCCTCAAAACCGTGATAACCGTACACTCGGGCATGCGGAACAAGACGATTCCTTAGCCTAGTAGGAAGCCAATTGACGAATGGGATATTGCCAAAAATATACTTCCCACGCCACCAGATACCGTGAGTCTCAAAAGGATAACCTCGATTTGGCGCAAATAATATGCAATGGCCGCCTATCCTCAGGACACGGGCCACTTCCTTGAGTGTAAGAAAATCGTCATCTACATGCTCGATAACTTCGTTTAGCAACACCAGGTCAAAGCGGCCCGCTTTCAAAGGTAGTCGTTCGCTAGCAGCAGCTATAAAGTCGGCGCGACAACCGTTACGACGATCTGACCCCTCTTCTCGATTTTGCGCCTCGCTCAATCGTTTAATCTCAAGATCTATTCCGATACAATTCCCATTCAAATCACTCATTGCTCGGACGTACTCACCCACCCCACAACCCAAATCAAGAATCTGAGCTCCCGGAATATCTGCGTACGACTGGATTTTTTGTAATCTACGCCATTGGCCGAATCTCCAAACAAAAGATGGGTTTCCCAGCCTCGAGGCATCCGGCTCATCTGATAATTTGTTCACGAATCCTCCGCGATCGAACTTTATTGGATACGTCTATTACTAAAATATGCTAATTCTAACGAGCTGAGAAACCAATAGAGCTACCAATCACCACTATAGATTCAGTGCTCTCACTCTCCTATGCTATGAGAATGGAAATTTCAGAGGATGACGTGTTACATGTTGCGGAACTCGCTAGGATCAGGGTGACCCGTGCTGAGTCGAGAGAAATAAAGGAACAGTTACAGACTATTTTCCAACATTTCTCAAGTCTACAAGATATTGATACTGAGACTGTCGATCCCACTATGCATATCTCTGGGAACCAAATCGTTTTAGATCACACCGACAGAGAAGATGTTAATCAAAATATTCGAGCGGATCTTATCGAAGCTCCTCTCGATACTGAGCAAGTTCTACAAAATTCTCCTCGTCGAGAAAACACATTTATCAGAACAAAAGGCGTTCTCTAGGATCGTTTGGTAATGGCTAAGATGGATACTGAAATTCAATTGAATCAAAATGCGCACATCCACGCTGATAACTTTAGAAACGGAACCTACAGCCCAACAGAGCTGTTAGATAAAACACTCGATTATCTGGAAGAACTTGATACTCAATTAAACGCATATATCAGCGTCATGCATTCCGAAGCAACGTTAGCAGCCGAAAGGGCTTCATCGACCGTTGATTCGGGCGAAGCAACCCCTCTTACAGGCATCCCCATTGCCGTTAAAGATCTACTAAATACAAAAGATTGGAAAACTACTGCAGCGTCAAAAATGCTGTCAACTTATGTCCCTGTTGAAGACTCGACTGTCGTAGCTCGACTAAAAGCTGCGGGTGCCGTGATTGTGGGCAAAACAAATCTGGATGAATTTGCCATGGGCTCATCCAATGAGTTTTCTGCATTTGGACCGGTCAAAAACCCCTGGGACATAAATAGGGTTCCTGGCGGGTCCTCTGGAGGGTCAGCGGTCACCGTTGCGTCTCGAGTGGTCCCACTGTCTATAGGTACGGATACTGGCGGCTCCATTAGACAACCAGCTGCTTTTTGTGGAGTTCTCGGCCTAAAACCCACATACGGGCGGGTCTCTCGCTTCGGAGTAGTCGCTTTTGCATCATCGCTTGATCAGGTTGGACCTTTCGCCAGAGATTCATATGACTTGGCGAATCTCTTACAGGTGATCTCCGGGTATGATCCGAAGGATTCGACGTCCTCCCAGATCCCAGTGCCTAACTTCTCTTCACAACTCATGCATGGTCTTGATGGCCTTACTTTTGGGATTCCCACAGGCATGCTTTCGTCCGGAATTGATCCGCTTGTACGTAGCGCATTTGAAGAATCTCTTAAAGTTCTCGAGGCCAATGGTGCGCGGATAAACCGAGATATACGATTGCCTTCGATAGAGGCAGCTCTGCCTGTCTACTATCTAATTGCACCCTCAGAGGCCTCAGCAAATCTCGCTCGGTATGACGGCGTCAAATATGGACATTCGGCTGAGCTCGGCGAGAGTGCTGAAGAAACAATGTTTAACACCCGTGGCGAGGGATTTGGTCCGGAGGTGAAAAGAAGAATATTGATTGGCACTTACGCATTATCTGCCGGATATTACGACGCTTTCTATCTCAAAGCTCAAAAAGTTCGAACTGTGATACGAACTGAATACGAACAAGCTCTAGATAAGGTCGATGCAATTCTTACTCCTACTACACCAACCCCTGCTTTTGAACTAGGAGCAAAATTAAACGATCCTTTAGAAATGTACCTCAACGATTTGTATACCCTGCCGGCGAACATTGCGGGACTCCCAGGTCTTTCCATTCCTGGAGGGTTCGTAGATGGCCTGCCAGTAGGACTTCAAATTGTGGGCCGCCCATTCTCCGAGCCGACTCTGTTGAGAATTGCTAATGCTTATCAAACTCACACAGATTGGCACAATCAAGCGCCTGACGTGTCTTGTAATTAGCTAGCCTTCATATAGTTCAAAACAAATGATTTAATAAGTCTGAAAACGTCCTCTGGATTCTCCGCTAATCCGTGCCCTTCCCCCTCCAAGATCTCAAGTACCTTTGGCTCACTGGCTCTTTGAAAAATATCTTCAGAGGCCGCCTTATCCAAAACATCATCTGCTGAACCGTGGATTAACAGGAGAGGTTTATGAAGTCTGTCGACTTCAGCAGTACCGAATCTTTGTGAAGAAAGCGCGATTACCCCGTGAACGATATCTGATAGGCCGGCGGCCCTAACTGCCACTGCTCCGCCAAACGAGTGCCCTACTAATATCGCTGATTCTGCTCCTATACCTTTCAAAAAAGAGCCCGCTGCTAGGGTGTCGAGAACGCTTTCTTCAAACTCACCGGCTTCCCGATATTCAACTCGCACCGTGGAGATGTTCTCCTCTGATAGCTCGGCCGATAATCGCTCATAAACTTTGTCTGCTGGGCCGGAAGCTCCTCCGCCTGCTCCCCCCACACAGATGAGAGCGTTGATTGCACCTTCAACTGGACGGAAATGTAAAATTATCTCCCCCCTTGTGGTATCTAATTGGACATCAATTTCTCCGTCTAATTCAGCTGGCCTAGCTTTGGCACCGCGGATCGACAATGTCATTTCATCCAAGTTCTTAGAGTTATCTGACGGCTCGTTTCCATCAGATGACTCATTGTCATCGCCTCTAGGTAAACCAAAGGGGGATCTCGTACTCATGTCTGCCTCGATCTCTCAGTCTCTTCAAAACGCTAATATTAACGCCTACTAATTGCTTCGTTGAAAGGGTTACCAACGGTCCGGTCAATTAGGCGCGAGACACTTATCTTACCGCTAGAAGGGGGTTGCGATGGATGCTATCATTCCTTGACCAATAAGAAGATAATCAACATTGCGATGAGAACGATCTCATCATACGAACATGACCGGAAGGATTTTCCATGACCACCGATTCTCCAAGTTATAGTCCGGGGCTAGAGGGAGTCCCGATTTGCGAGTCTGCGTTGTCATTAGTTGAAGGGGAAGCTGGAAGACTGACTTACAGGGGCTATTCCATTGAGGACCTCACCCTTCCTGAAGCAACATTTGAGCAAACAGTAGCTCTCCTTTTCGATGGTGAATTACCGAATGGAAATCGTCTCAGTGAAATGAAAGATATCCTCCGAGAAAACAGAAATATCGATCCGGAGATAGTAGAGCTCATTAGACAAATTGCCAAGAAAACCCATCCTATGTTTGCTATGCAGGCGGGGATAGCAATGCTTGGGCCTAAGGACAACGACTTTGAAATCAAAGTTGGCAGTATCCGACAACGCTCTCTGTCGCTGGTTGCAAAAGTGGCCACGGTCGTAGGAGTGATTGCCCAATCCTTGGAGGACCGACCATATGAAGGGCCTCGTGACTCTGAATCCCACGCAGAGATGCTTTTGAGAATGATCACAGGTAATGAAACGCATCCGGATGGTCACGTGCATACCATGGATTCGCTACTTACGCTCCAAGCTGATCATTCAGCGGGCAATGCATCCACATTCACTTCAAGAGTGGTTACTTCAACTAAGGCAGAACCAGAAGCAGTGGTATCGTCAGCGATTGGTGCCCTGTCAGGACCCGCCCATGGAGGGGCTAATGAGGCTTCATTAAGGCTCTTCATAGAAATCGGCGACCCCGACAATGCCGAACAAGAAATCGGTAAAAAGCTTGATGATAAATTCAAAATACCTGGATTTGGCCATCGGGTGTATAGCGTTAAAGACCCGCGGTCGAAAGTTATTCAAAGAATTGCAGATCAAATTATTCAACCCGGGTCAAAAAATGATGACTACTATAAAATTGCTCTCTCAGTCGAATCTGTGGCAACAGAACGGCTGGGTGACCGTGGGCTTTTCCCAAATGTCGACCTCTTTAGTGGTTGTGTATTCGCGGCAATTGGTATTCCAATCGATCTATTCACACCTATATTCGTTGCGGGTAGAACACTAGGCTGGGTCGCAAATATGGAAGAGCAATGGGAAAGTGGCAACCGTATTTATCGTCCAACTCAGATTTATACCGGCGAAGCACATCGCCCATATTCAAATATTGCTCAGAGGGATTGATGACATACCTCATTGTCGTAGCCTAAGCCTTGAACACTGGCCTAATTATGTACTCTTAAGGTCATCCAATACCGAGAAGGCAGCACTCAAAAGAAACTTTAGTTATTCAGGAATGGTAGGCGAATGACCGAGATATCGGAATCTGGTTCACAAAGAATTTTGACTGGAGTAAGGCCGACAGGCCCCTTGCATCTCGGTCACTATGTTGGTGCCCTTGAAAACTGGGTAAAGCTCCAATCAGATTATGAATGTTTCTTTCTGATTGCCGACTATCAGGTTTCAGATCACGCCGAAGACTTACCGAGAGTCAGACAAAGCGTCTTAGATGTGGCATTGGATTGGCTAGCTGTGGGGCTTGAACCAGAAAAATGTCACTTTGTAGTAGAAAGCTCTGTGCCGGAACATGCGGAGCTTACAACATGGCTTTCTTGGTGGACGCCACTCGGAATGCTTCAGAGAAACCCTACTCTAAAGGCTGAACTTTCTGAAATCGAGTCATCCTCAAGTAAACGGTCGGCCCCATTAGCATTTTTCAATTATCCAATGATGCAGGTCGCAAACATCCTTATGCCCAAGGCCCATTTAGTGCCGACGGGAGAAGATCAACAGCCTCATATAGAAATGAGTCGAGAGATTGCTCGGAAGTTCAACACGATTGCAGATAGGGATATTTTCCCCGAGCCTCAAGGCCTTATTGGAAGAGTTGGTCGTTTGGTTGGTACAGACGGACAAGCAAAGATGAGTAAAAGTCTTAATAATGCCATTTTCATTGGCGATTCTCCCGAAGATGTAAATAAAAAAGTAAGACGTATGTTTACTGACCCAAACAGAATTCATGCTACGGATCCAGGGACGGTCGAAGGGAATCCGGTTTTCATATACCACGATGCTTTCAATCCAAACCAGGACCAGATTGATGACCTCAAGCAACGTTATCGTACCGGCAAGGTTGGAGATGTTGAAGTGAAGGATCTGCTTTCTGAGGCGATAAATTCATTCCTACAACCTTTCCATGAGCGTCGGCGTAAGTTCACTGAAAACACAGACTTGGTTACTGACGCTCTACAAAGTGGGTCACGGTATGCTAGATCAGTTGCACAAGAAACAATGAGTGACGTAAGGGATGCCCTTCAGATCAATTACTTTAAATAAGTGTCGTGTGAAATGATTGAATTAAATAAATGCTAATTCGAGATCAAATAATCAAAATCCTTGAATCTGGACTTGCTGCGGCCCAGCAGAACGGTGATTTGGGGAACATTCCAAGTCCCATGATTACGTTGGAACATCCGAATCGCCTCGAACACGGGAATTATTCGTCGAATCTTCCTCTGAGGATACAGGGCCTATTAAAAATGAAGGCTCTCGATATCGCTGAAATACTAAAACAACATGTGCCTCAACACGAAGCAGTGAATCGAATTGAAGTTGCTGCGCCTGGTTTCATCAATTTCTATCTGGATGATTCTTGGTTAGCAAAGCAGGCGAAGATTATATCTTCGGATAAAACATTTGGCGCTGTGCCTCCTCCTACAGCAACAGCCGTACAGCTGGAGTATGTCTCGGCTAACCCTACTGGACCGATCCACGTGGGGAATGGTCGTGGCGCTGCGATTGGCTCTACTTTGGCTAACACATTTCGATTTTGTGGCTATGCAGTACAACAGGAATATTACATCAACGACGCTGGAAATCAGGTCGCGATATTTGGCGAAACCTTGAAAGCTAGGTATCTGGAACTTCTTGGTAAAGACGCAACCCTGCCCGAAAATGGCTATCCGGGCACATATATGATCAGTCTGGCAGAGGATATTCGTGAACGATTTGGCGATGACCTAATTGGTTCCAGCGAAAACGAGCTCGAAAACCTAGGAAGTCTTGGTATCGGGCTCATGGTCGAACGAATTAAATCTGATTTAAAAGGACTTGATGTGGAATTCGATCGGTGGTTCTCGGAAAAAACACTGATGCTCCCCGATCAACAATATGACAGGATTATGAGTCTCCTCAACACCCAAAAACAAACCACCGAAAGAGACGGTGCAGTCTGGTTCATATCGTCTGAGTTAGGAGAATCCAAAGATAACGTGTTGATTCGTTCGGATGGTACGCCCACGTACTTCGCTTCAGACATTGCATATCATTTTGACAAATTTGTACTCCGAGGTTTTGATCGGGTCATTGATATCTGGGGAGCAGACCATCAGGGACACGTTTCTCGCGTGAAAGCAGCTGTTGATTGCGTCGGGGGTAACTCTGAAAATCTGGATGTTCTTTTGTACCAATTAGTCACATTAAAAAGAGGTAAGGAAATCGTTCCGCTCTCGAAGCGAGCTGGAGAGATAGTCACGTTAAAGGAGGTTATAGACGAGGTTGGCAAAGATGCAGCACGGTATTTTTTTCTTGCAACTGGTGCAAATCAAACTATGGAGTTCGATTTGGACCTCGCGGTTCAGCAATCCGATGAAAATCCGGTCTATTACATCCAATATGCGCATGCCCGAATATCATCGATTCTGAGACTTGCAGTTGAGGAACAGATTTCTGCTGACGATGGAGACTATTCGCTACTGACACATCCGGCAGAACTAAATCTTCTCGTCAGTCTTCTACTATTCCCTGAGGTTATTGAGAGAGTTCTCGAGGATTTGGCTCCGCATCATCTTGCTCATTATGCTCGGGAACTTGCGGCGGCTTTCCACAATTTTTATGGCAACTGCCGAGTAGTTCAAGAGGACGAACCAGAGCTTAGTAAAGCTCGCCTAATGCTTCTGGAAGCGACTCAGACTGTATTAGCCAACATACTGGCCCTGATGGGAATCTCTGCTCCCGACTCGATGTAATTCTGCTCAAACCAATCGGTCTGGGTTTTTATCGCCACTAGCTTTAGACTGACACAATGACTAACAACACTCCAAAAATTATTCTTGCCTTTTCTGGGGGCCTTGACACCTCTGTTGCAGCTCACTGGCTGAAAGATCAACGTGGGTATGAGGTACATTGCCTCACAATTGATCTGGGAAATCTCGGGGATCAGGACGGGATCCGCAAGCGCGCTGAAGAAGCGGGGGCGGCCTCTGTTGAGATCGCCGACGCAAAAGACACTTTTATCAGATATTTCATTTGGCCTGCGCTTCAAGCTGGCGTGGTTTATGAGGGGCGTTATCCACTGGCCACAGCGCTTGGGCGTCCCCTTATAGCCAAGATGTTAGTAGACAAAGCTAGGCAAATTGGCGCAACTGCTGTGGCACACGGATGCACGGGCAAAGGGAACGATCAAGTAAGACTCGATGTAGGCGTCCAAACACTGGCCCCGGATCTTGATATTGTCGGGACGACCAGAGAACATTCGGTTTCGAGAGATGAAGCTCTAGAATACGCTGCCAAGTACGGAATCCATGTTCGCCAGAGCTCAGAGTCACCCTATTCAACTGACGAGAATCTTTGGGGCAGGTCTATTGAAGCTGGAATACTGGAAGATCCTTGGATCGAGCCACCAGAAGACGTATTCGAGTGGACTCGTCCGCTCACGGAGACCCCCAATACGCCAGCCGAACTCTCTATACGGTTTGAGCAAGGTGTCCCCACCAATATAGATGGCGAAGATCTATCTCCTACAGAAATAGTCCAGCTACTTTCAGATACAGGTGGGCAGCACGGAATAGGACGAATCGACATGGTCGAGAACCGTCTAGTGGGAATCAAATCAAGAGAAATATACGAAGCACCCGCGGCCGTAATTCTCTTGGAAGCACATCGCGCTCTCGAGGACCTGACACTCACTAAAGCCCAGTCGCGCTTCAAGAACACCGTATCGCAAGAGTATGCTGACCTCGTGTACAACGGCCTGTGGTTTAGTGCCCATCATCGTGACTTGGCACAATATGTTGTCTCAACGCAGCGTCATGTCACTGGAGAGGTAAAAGTTAAACTTTGGCATGGCAACGTTACTGTGACTGGGCGCAGAGCTGATAATTCACTCTATTCGCCTGAACTTGCGACGTATAACAAAGAGGGTGACCTCTTCGATCAAAGCCAGGCGGCGGGATTTATACGGCTTCACGGTCTTCCCGCTCAAGTGCAGGCTCAACGCCAAGCTTTAGCCGGTGGTGATGATGATCTATTACGTCTGGCAGCTCCCGAGGCGAACTAAAATGGCTTCTAATAATTCCGACAAACTATGGGGAGGTCGATTTTCTCAAGGAAGTCACAAACTGACTGAGCTATACAACGAGTCGATTTCATTCGACCAAAGACTTTACAAAGAAGATATAGCCGGCTCGAAAGCACACGCCAACATGCTGGCAGCATCCAAAATAATATCTGAGGAAGATCGTGACCTCATAATCAGTGGGCTTACAGAAATCGAGCGTGAAATCGATGAGGGAGAGTTCGACTTCCGGATCGAGCGCGAAGATATTCATTTGAATATAGAGGCTAAATTAACCGAGCGGATCGGTGAGGCGGGTGGACGTCTGCACACCGGCAGATCGAGAAACGATCAAATCGCTACGGATATGCGACTGTTTATACGGGTCGCCTGTGATGCAACAGTCGACGCTCTAGTTGAGCTTCGTGGTGTATTACTATCCATTGCTGAACGTGAAGCGTCGACTATCATGCCCGGATATACGCATATGCAGCGTGCACAACCGATCCTCTTGAGCCATCATCTGCAAGCATATGAATCAATGTTTGCTCGTGATACTGAGCGGTTTGCACAGACTCGAAACAGGACTAACAGGTCTCCACTAGGGGCTGGTGCACTCGCGGGTGTTTCATATGACATCGATCGCGAGGCCACAGCTCGCGAGTTAGGATTCGACGAGGTTATACCAAACTCAATTGACGCCGTATCGGACAGGGATTTTGTTTATGACTATCACTCAGCGGCTGCCTTGCTGATGGTACACATTTCACGACTGTCTGAGGAAATTATTCTTTGGGCTACTAGTGAGTTTCAATTCATAACCCTCGACGAAAGATTCTCCACTGGCTCTAGCATAATGCCACAGAAAAAGAATCCAGACTTGGCGGAATTGGCCAGAGGGAAGAGCGCCCGCGTAATCGGTAATCTTGTACAGATCCTTACACTTCTGAAATCTCAACCGCTGGCATACAACAAGGACATGCAGGAAGACAAAGAACCATTATTCGATTCCGTTGATACCGTAATGGCAACACTTCAGGTGTTGTCTACGATGCTACCCACATGCCAATTCAATCGAGAAGTTATGGCATTATCAGCTGAGGCGAATTTTGCTCTGGCGACGGACTACGCTGACTATCTCACAAAAAAAGGGGTCCCCTTTCGTCAGGCCCATGAGGCCGTGGGAGCCCTGGTCGCACAGTGCGAGTCACAGGGAATAAATCTTAAAGAACTTACACTTGACCAATTAAAGGCGGCACACCATGACTTCGGTGAGGATGCGTTACAAATCGACTTAAATTACTCCCTTTCGGCCAGAAATGCGTCAGGTGGGACGGCACCTGATGCAGTCGCATCAGCTCTAAATGAGGCGAAAAAACGCCTGCGACAAGATCGTCAAGTGTCGACGACGTTACAAAAATGAATTCTTGTTTAATCGCTCCTTCAATTCTGACTGCTGACTTCGGTCAGCTGCACCAACAGATACAAGCGGCAGATGAAGGTGGGGCGGATCTATGGCACCTGGATGTCATGGATGGCCATTTTGTACCTCCACTGTCATTCAGTGGAGAGGTGATCAAAGCAGTTTCAGAGGCCACAAAAAATCTCATCGAAGTCCACGCCATGGTGGCACATCCTAGTGAGCATTTTGAAACGTTCATCCAGAATGGTGCGAGTCGGGTGATATTCCACTACGAGGCCGCAATGAAGGCACCTGATTTGGGGGGGCCTGGGCTGGGAGAGACCGTGGTGCTGCTTCGTGACATGGGCGCCGAAGTGGGAATTGCTTTGAACCCAGAAACTCCGGTTGATGAGATCAACGATTTGCTCCCCGAGATCCAGCAGGTGACGATCATGCTTATTCGACCAGGCTGGGGTGGGCAGCAGATGAACACGAACCTCCTGGCCAAGGTCAGTGAAATTCGAGAATTGATAACGAAACAAAGCCTCAATCTGCATGTGGAAGTTGATGGGGGAGTTAAGCCACATAATGCGAGTTCCTGTCGGGAAGCTGGAGCAGATATTATTGTCGCAGGTTCTTCCGTGTTTAACTCCGAGGGGACCCCTGAGCAAAACTTGAAAATATTGAAACACTCTCTAGGCTAGGATCTGGGACTGCGATCGGCCGCTCGAAAACTGCCCGACGACCGGTTACACTGCTTTAAACATATCGCGACGTTGGTTAGGAGTTACGATTATGCCCGACATGGATGCAGCTGTCCTACGCAGTACAGACCCTATTGCAGTCGAACAAGTTGAACTTACTGATCCCGGCCAGGGTGAGGTTTTGATCAAAATAGAAGCCTGTGGAGTCTGTCATTCCGACCTTCACTGGATAAATAACTTCCGGAACGACACATTGCCAGCGGGAATCGCAAAGCCCAGCGCAGCCATCCTAGGACATGAAGTAGCTGGAATAGTGGAAGAAATAGGCCCAAACGTTAGCGCTGTCGCACCAGGTGACCACGTTATTGTCGGATTTAGGCCTAATTGTGGAGGTAATTGCCACTTTTGTATTCGAGGTACCCCATGGCTATGCGAACGACCAGACAATCCTGACAGGGCGTACACCGGTGGAAGCCCTCGTTTGTCTCAGGACGGTGTGCCAATCATGCAGGGAGTTGGGGTGGGAGGATTCTCTGAATATACTGTCATGCCTGAACGAGCAGCCATCAAAATTCGTAATGATGCACCACTCGAGACTGTCTGTCTCATAGGTTGTGGAGTCACAACTGGAATAGGTGCTGCAATCAACACCGCAAAAATCGAGGCTGGTTCGGATGTCGCTGTAATCGGCATTGGAGGAGTCGGGTTGAATGTAGTTCAAGGGGCCCGACTTGCTGGTGCCCGAAAAATCATTGCTGTGGACATGATGGATAACAAACTTGATATGGCTGCAGACTTTGGAGCCACTCATTTTGTAAACGCTAGTGAAGGAGATCCGGTTGAAAAGGTCAGAGACTTAGCAAACGGCTATCTGGACTATGCGTTTGAAGCAATCGGTCTGGGCGCCACGTGCAGGCAGGCCTTCGATATGGTCCGAGACGGCGGAACTGCGGTGGTAGTAGGCGTAGTCGGTGATGACATCACGGTGCCAGGCCGAGCATTTCTGCGCGAGAAGAAACTCATCGGTTCGTTCTATGGGTCTAATTCACTCCATACTGATATTCCTAAACTTGTGGATCTCTATATGGATGGCCGGATTAAAGTCGATGAACTAATCTCCAAGCGAAGACCTCTCAGTGAAATCAATGAAGCATTCGAAGATATGCTCGCGGGCGAAGTAGCTCGGAGCGTGCTACACCCATCTGGACTATAGAAAGAGGGCAAAAATGACAACCGAACAAATACTCGTCGAGACAAAAAATCGGGTGGGAATCATCCGATTGAATCGTCCGGAAAAACTCAATGCCTGGACATCAAAAATGAACAGTGAAATCCATAGCCAGATCAATGAATGGAATGATGACTCCTCGATTGGTGCGATAGTAATCGCCGCAGAAGGTCGTTCGTTCTGTGCTGGAGCGGATATCGGCGATTTTGCTGATCGAGCTGAGGCTGATAGCAGCGGAGAGAATACAATTTCCAAGCCGATCGCCGCCTACAGCACTCCCGGGCTTCTTCGACAATCTAAACCGACAATTGCGGCTGTTCAGGGTTACGCAGTTGGCATAGGATTAACGATGATCCTGCCTTGCGATATCAGGATTGCTGCTGAAGATGCCAAGCTCAGTATCCGGTTCATCAAAATGGGTCTAATGCCCGAACTGGGTTCCACCAGAATTCTTTCAGAACTCGTAGGCCTGGGACATGCGACTGACATGTGTCTCTCGGGTCGAATGGTTCCTGCTGATGAAGCTCTGCGGATGGGCCTGGTCTCGGATGTTGTGCCTAATGGTGAGCTATTTGAAAAAGCATTTGAGCGGGCAGAAGAGATTGCTAATAATCCTACCGATGCCGTCATGATGATAAAAGAACTATTGGCCAAGAATCCTATGGATTCCGACCTGGATGCGGTGATGGAACGGGAAAGTTTACGAGATCAGATCGCTCGCCGATTACCAAATCACTCGGAGGCAATTGAGGCATTTAGCCAAAAACGAGATCCTAAATTCAATCAGTAATCGATTAACGAGCTTGCCGAAATTCCTTATGGAAGACCACCGCACTCAAGGCAAGGAGAAAACACAGTACGCCTGAGATGGTGACTGCTGGCTGTGTCCCCAGACCAACCGCATTGTCTAGTAGCGCTACTTGAGCAACCCCAATCGGCATCAGACCAAGCATTGCCAACGTGCTTAACGACATAACTCGTCCCATGTACTGATCAGGCGTTCGCATTTGTAAAAGTGCCTGGCTCATATTCATAAAAAAGCCACCAAAACAGCCCCAAACGAAGAAGAAAAATATTGTAAGGGCTGGAGTGGGAGCAAGGACTTGCGCAGCAACACAAAATCCACCCCCCATGAGGGCCATCCCAAAAAAACCACCTTTATTATTGAGTTCTCGCATAGAGCTGATGAACAGTGACGAAACTACCATCCCTGCGGACAACATCGCCCAAGCCAAGCCCAACTGGGTGGCATCAGTCTGATGTATCTCAGTAAAAATAATCGGTGCCCCATAATTGACAGGTCCCATCATAAATAGTCCCGTAACACACATCAGACCTATGACAGTAATAAGCTCTCTGCGTGTTCTCAAGAAAGAAATCACCTCTGACATAGCCGAATTGCGGACGCTGCTCGAGGTCGTTAAGGACTCAATCATATCTATCGGTGCCAGCTTCATGGGCAGTACCGCAAACGCACCAATAAACAATACGAAGGCACCTATAGAAAAAGCAGCCCAAGGGCCGAGAAAGTCGTAGAAAAGCGCAGCGGCGCCTGGACCAATCACCCGAGGTAGAGCCCCCGTGATCGTCCCTAGTGAGATTCCATTTAGCAAATATTCACGAGGTAACGTCATCGGGAGGATCGCTCTCGAAACCGGCATCTGCGCAGAGGTCAGGATTCCTGTCACGGTGACGTAAATGATAGTCCAGCTGTAACTTTCGATTCCAGCCATAATCCCAATACAAAATGCAAGCGTAACTATTCCGGCTAATATCATCGATGCTGCAAGCAACAATCGCCGATCGAATCGATCAGCCAATATACCTGCCGGGAGCATGAAGAGTGCCGATATCCCCTGAATTGCAACTGATATAGCCATAAGGCTTGCCGAGCCCGTTATCTCCAGAACATAAAATCCAAGAACCCCCTGCTGAATACCTCGCTCGAGCGGGCCGGTAGCGTTTGTGAGGGTCCACCATCGATAATTGGTATAGGAAAATGCTGGTGCAGAAGGCAATGCTTTGGGAAACATCACATAATGTTAACTACAAAAGAGGATAGCCGTACTTTTCTATTTCTGATTCTTTTTCGATT
>CEOQ01036992.1_pt1 | contig 14327 bp, 18 predicted proteins | sample 361351 | NCBI WGS metagenome assembly CEOQ01 (sample SAMEA2619907, study PRJEB7988) | marine metagenome | biome: marine biome (ENVO:00000447); feature: deep chlorophyll maximum layer (ENVO:xxxxxxxx); material: "saline water (ENVO:00002010), including plankton (ENVO:xxxxxxxx)" | depth 60 m | reverse complement strand
GGGGTGGACCTGAATTTCCACCTAGAGAGCTGTTCAACGACTTCGATGAAGACTTAGATGTCATTTTATATGGACATACTCACGAACCGTTAAAAGAAGAGATTGATGGGACTCTATTTATAAACCCAGGTCAAGGGTATAAGTCATTTATGGTGGATGGAACTATGGCAGTAATCACTATCGATGATGGCGTGGTTGAAGCAGAGATCTTGATAATAGAATCAGGACGCTCATAAAACTTAATGGTTTTTTTGAAGGAAGTAGTTCCAAGTCTCTATAGCAAGAGGATGAACAATCCCTTTTTTCCCCAAAATAGACTCTATCCTCAATTTTAAATATTCCAAAATTGATGTATCCAAATTAGTATCCATCACCAAAGTGACTAATTCCAATGCTGGATCCTGCCGTACTTTATCAGGTTCCACTTTATCAGCTAAAAATACTATTTTCTCTATATCAGTCATTCCAGGATGACCTGTTGTGTGATATCTGACAGAATTTATAACTTCTTCGTCATGACAATTGAAATCTGTTTCTAACCAATGGGCTGCCAAAGGCCCGTGAAGTAAAACCGGAGCCTTATATTCATAACCACTTATAGGAATATTGTTAGATTGAGACTCAAGTAATAATTGAGGTCCTGTTAAATGCCGAGCCAAATCATGAGCAATAGCCCCCATAGAACACCTCCAAACGTCAACACCATGAGTCTCCGCAAGATTTTCCGCCAAGATACGTGTACGCTCTATATGGTCGATTAATGAATCTGGTAACCCTGCTACTCGAGATTCAATCTGCTTGTATATCTTCTCAAAATATGCATCCAAATTTATCAACCAATACCGGATAGATTGTGCCCACCAATCAGGTGCAAATGTAAATGTGGCACCTGTTGGCCTGAATCTTCTTTCTGATTTATGGTTAACCTATATCCACTATCAGAAATGCCCTCTGAAATCGCAAAATCCCTTGCCGCCTTAAAGATAGAAGAGAGAACTGCGAAATCTTCATCTGAAAAACCTTCTAAATAAGTCAGATGTTTAATCGGTATCACTAACAAATGTATGGGAGCAACAGGGTTTATATCCTTTATGATGAAACAATCGTCATCTCTATACAAAATTGTGGACGGTATTTTGCCCTGGAACAGATCACAGAAAAGACAGTTGCCCACCATCTTTAATCTAACGCAGCGACAGCTTCTATCTCAATGAGAAATTTAGGGCTAACTAAACCACTTATGAAAACTGTACTACTTGCAGGACCATTTTCTGGAAATAATTCAAGCCTCACTTGGGCATAATGAGAATAGTCCTCCGGCTTGACAATGAAAGCAGTGATCTTTACTAAATCCTCAAGGGTAGCACCAGCCGATTTCAAGGCAGCTTCAATATTAAGGAAGCACTGTTTAGATTGGACGTAGCAATCACCCTCTCCAACAAGATCACCTCCCGGAGTAACAGGAACTTGACCTGACACAAAGAGAAGGTTTCCAGATTTAGTGATAGGGGAAAACCCAGACGGTTTATTCGAAGGGTTTGGGAAAAAAGTTTCTCTTGGCATTTTTTCAACCTATATTAACTAAGGTAACTGCATCACTTCTATGCGAACATCATCTGGGGCTTGTATAAACCCAATGATAAGTCCGGTTGAAGTTTTCGTAGGACCTTCCAATATCTTGGCGCCCAATGTTTCCAACCTTTTAAATTCTGCGTCTATATCATCTACCTCTATACCGAAATGCTCTAACCCCCAATGAGCCGAGGCATCTCCTCCTCCCATGGTCTCTCCTGTTCTATCACTGGATATATTTACCGCTATCCCGTCTTTCGTACGGCATCTAATGAACCTATCTCCTTGAGGTCGGGGGTTTTCATCATTAAGTATTTCGAAATCAAAGGCTTTTACATACCAATCTGCTGTCGCACCAGGATCGGGAGCTTTCAAATGCACATGGTTGAATGAATAAGACATTACAGGTTCCTCCATTTATATTCAGGAGGCAGGTTAAATTAGGTGGCAAACTCTGTCAATATTCTTAACGTCATATGGCAGTGGTTTTAACAGCATCAGCAAAGGAACGTATTTTCTGAGGATCCTTATCCCCGTCTGTCTCCACACCCGTGGATACGTCTACTGCCCACGGGTGTGAAACTCTTATAGCGTCATTTACATTTTCTGGATTAAGGCCACCGGCCAATAAGAATTTTTTGCTCAAATTAAGTTCCTTAACCACCCTCCAATCAAAACTCAAACCTGTACCCCCTAGACTGCCTTTCTCGTACTTATCCAATAACGGCAGACATCCAGCCTGATATATCTTTTCCAATTCCAAATTAATAGTTTCAGTACTATTTAATTCTCCAATCTTGACCTGCCTTATCACGTCAACACTTACTTTGTCCCAATATGATTCAGGTTCACTCCCGCAAAGTTGAGCATAATCTAAGTCACATGCATTAATTATTTCGTTTACCTCCTCCAAGGCCTGATTGGCAAACAATCCAACCAAAGCTGGTCCTCCTGGACCAATCACTGATCTGTAATCGTTTAATATTTCAATGGCCGCGCTCAAACTTATTTGGCGTCTTACTCCATGCACAAATACGAAACCAAGAAAAGAAGCTCCGTTTTCTCTGGCCAAAATAGCACTTGACGAGTCTCTCAATCCACAAATTTTGAATAAGGTCACAGTAAGTTCCTAAGTGCAATCCCCGGGTCATCTGAAGTTACTAGGGACTCTCCAATCAACACGGCACCGGCACCTGCCTCCGCGACTCTTTTTACATCGGTCCGATTTGATATACCGCTTTCACTAACCAGAATCCTCTCATTTGGAACCCGTGGTGCCAATATTTCGGTTGTTTCTAGAGTAGTGTTAAAGGTTCTTAGATCCCTATTGTTAATCCCTATTATTTCTGCATCACACTCCAGAGCTAATTCCAATTCTTCCTCATCGTGCACTTCAACCAAACATTGCATCCACAAAGAAGTTGCTAGATTCTTGAAATCCACTAATTGACCCTTATTTAGCATAGAAACTATTAGTAGGATCGCATCAGCGCCGTAAGCTCGAGCTTCATATATTTGGTAAGGATCAAATATGAATTCTTTCCTAAGTACAGGGACTCCAAATTCATATATTGCGTTATGACCTTCGAGCAGGTCATCTATACTTCCATAAAAGAAATCTTCGTTGGTAAGAACAGAAACAGCGGCAGCGCCATTTTCAGCATATATCCTTGCCAATTCTGCAGTTTTAATATCTTTTGAAAAAACACCTTTTGATGGAGAGCCTCTTTTTACTTCTGCGATCACCCTAATTGATTCTCCCATTAGAGAGCCCGAAAAATTTAAGGATCTTTCACGATCTGATATTAGCCTTTCTAGGCTCCCGATAGGCAAATCCTTTTTGCGAACAATTAATCTTTCTTTTTTAACTTCTACGATTTTTTTTAAAATATCAGGAGTGTCTGAATTTATCATGTTGTCGCAATCGAATTACTTAGTTGTATATGATCATCCAAAGATTTCATGGCTTTCCCGGAATCTATAGCATCAGCCCCTATAGAAATGCATTCGTCAAATTCATTTGACATGCCTGAAACAAAAAGGCTGGCCCCTGCATTGAGGAGAACAATATCTCTGGCAGCACTCTTTTCACCAGCTAATACTGTTCGAATCAAAGTAGCGCTCTCAATTGCGTTGTCAGCTTTTATTTGATCGAGCGATGATACTGATAAACCAAAGTCTTGGGGTCTTATCTGGTATTTTTGTACATGGCCTCTTTCAAGCTCCCAAACAGTACTGCTAGTTGATATGGTTATCTCATCCAAACCATCATCGCCGTGAACCACCAACGCTTTTTCGCTACCTAACTTACCCAGAACCTTTGCCATGAGTTCTCCAATCGAAGGGTCTGCAACTCCAATAACTTGCCGAGCTGCGCCAGCCGGATTAGTGAGAGGTCCCAGCAAATTAAATACAGTCCTTATACCCATCTCCCTTCTAGGGCCAGCTGCGTATTTCATAGAAGGATGGAATGACTGAGCAAACATGAACCCAAATCCGGTTTCCTCAATGCATTTTGATATTTGTTCAGGATGCAACTGAATATTTACTCCCAAGGCCTCCAACACATCCGCACTCCCACTTTTGCTGGACATGGCTCGATTCCCATGTTTAGCAATCTTTTGACCTGCACCAGCCGCAACAAAAGCCGCAGCCGTAGAAATATTAAATGTTCCGAATCCATCACCACCGGTACCACAAGTGTCTATCAAGTCATTTTCACTTTGCACATGTAAGGACATCGAGCGCATCACAGAAGCCATACCTGAAACCTCATCTACCGTTTCTCCCTTCATGCGAAGGGCGGTTATCAACGACCCAAATTGTGAAGGGGATGCCTCTCCTTCCATTATTAGAGTCATTGCAGATTTAGACTCATCAAAGGTAAGGTCCTTTTTTTGAACCAGTTTTTCTATCAGATTAACTATCATAATTACAGAATCTATTCCCAATTAGTACTTAAGGAAATTTAACAAAAGCTCCTTCCCATTTTCAGTCATTATGGATTCCGGGTGAAACTGTATTCCTTCCACAGGATGTTCTTTATGTCTTACACCCATAATTAACCCGTTTTCCGTCCAAGCTGTAACTTCCAATTCCTGTGGCAAATTTTCCCTGAATATTGCTAGTGAATGATATCTAACTGCATTAAATGGATTAGGCAACCCTTGAAACACTCCTTTCCCATCATGATGCACGGGGGAGGTTTTACCATGCATTATTTCCCCAGCATTACCGACTGTCCCACCATATGAATCTCCAACACATTGGTGACCCAAGCACACCCCAAGAGTCGGTATAGTTTGGCCAAAATGCTTTATAACTTCATTCGAAATACCCGCTTTATCCGGAGTACATGGTCCTGGAGAGATAACTATCTTCTCCGGCCCCATCTCACTTATGTCTTCCAACGAAATTTTGTCGTTCCTTACCACATGAACTTCTGCACCTAGCTCAGCAAGGTATTGATATAAGTTATAGGTGAAACTATCGTAGTTATCTATAAGCAAAATCATGAGAGCCCACCTAGTTTGCTTTCAGCATCATCTATTGCTCGCATCAAAGCCCCCGCCTTATGGACCGTTTCAAAAAATTCTGTTTCTGGAACGCTATCGTAGACTATACCTCCGCCTGCCTGAAAATGGGCAACTCCATCCTTGAACACAAGTGTCCTTATAGTGATAGCTGTATCCATGTTTCCAGCAAAATCGAAATAGCCTACTGCACCCGCATAAGGGCCACGGGCATCTTCTTCTAATTCAGAAATGATTTCCATAGCTCTTATTTTAGGTGCCCCTGACACTGTACCCGCAGGGAAACAAGCTCTAAGAGCATCGTAATTGCTATATTCTGATTTCAATTTACCTTCCACATGCGAAACCAGGTGCATCACATGGGAATATCTTTCAATTTCCATAATTTCGGTGGCCTGAACCGTTCCTGGTTCACTTACTCTCCCGATATCATTTCTACCGAGATCTAAAAGCATCAGATGCTCAGCTCTTTCCTTTTCGTCAGATTGCAACTCTTTTTCCAACCGCATGTCTTCTGTAAGATTATCTGACCTCGGCCTAGTTCCAGCTATCGGGTGTGTGGAGACCATGCCATCTTCAACTTGTACTAACATTTCAGGGGAAGCACCCACAATTTGGAAATCACTCATATTAAGGTAGTACATATATGGGGATGGATTTATGGCTCTTAGGGACCTATATATATGAAAAGGATGAGCCGAAGAAGGTCTCGAAAACCGCTGAGATACTACAACTTGAATAACGTCACCATCCACCACATATCCTTGGCTATCTTCGACCATAGATTGGTGATATTCAGGTGTCATATTGGATGTTCTGGCTCTAGATTCAAACCCAGAAGCATCAGGAATTCCAGAAGGATCTAGAGGAGAATTAAGCCTGTCTATAATTTCATCAATCCTAGATACAGCTTTGCTATATTCGTCCTCTATTGCCTCATCTAATTTGACGTGACTTACGACTTGTATTACGTGACGGACATGATCAAACACTAAAAAGGTTTTGGTCATCATAAACACAGATTCCGGAACATCAAGAACATCGTTATTTTGATTAGGAATATTCTCAAAATATCGGACCACCTCATAGGACAAATAACCAACTGCTCCCCCCATGAACCTTGGTAGGTATCCTGATTTAACCACCTTATAATCGGATAAAATGTTTTCTAAAATCCCAAGTGGGTCAACTTCCCCATCTTTCCTCCCTGGTCCGGTTTCAATTACGTGATCAGGTTCTGTTCCAATAAAACTATATCTAGCCAGATGCTCCCCACCCTCTACACTTTCCAATAGAAAAGAATATGGAGGACGGGCTACTTTGAGATATGCCGAGACTGGAGTTTCAAGATCAGCGTTAATTTCTCGATATATTGGCACAAGGTTGCCCAAATGTCCCATATTTTTTACTTCTGTCAAGCTAGGATAGTACATTTTAGGCCTCCAGCAATTTGGGGGTCATACAAAGAATTTCAGTCACGGTACAATCAGCCCCATCCTTTCTTTCATCTCCTTGACTTTAGGCATTGAAATAGAAGCCGCATGGTCTGCACCAATGGCCAACAATCTATCTAATTCAGCTACGTCATTCATCAAATGTTCATATTCCTTACGTATGGGAGTAAGTTCTTCGATAACCACTTCCGCGACAGCCTTCTTCAAGTCACCATATCCTCTCGCTGATTCAAAATCACGTTCCACCTCTTGTTCACTTTTACCTGTTATGACTTTATATATGCCCAATAGGTTATTTACTCCCGCCTTTTCCTCTTCTTCGGAAAAGCGAATTTCGTTGCCAGAATCTGTCACCGCTCTCATAAAAGATCTTTCTATTTCTTTCGGATCATCCAATATCCGAACAGCGTGACCTCTTATATGGGAATAACTTTTGGACATTTTTACCAAAGGGTCATTAAGGCCCATAACACGGCCTCCTATATCCGGTATGACAGGCTCAGGCACAACAAAGGTTTCACCATAAATGCTATTGAATCTGTTAGCGATGTCTCTCGCAAGTTCTACATGCTGTTTCTGATCCTCCCCAACAGGCACTTCATGGGCATCATAAAAAATGATGTCACCAGCCATTAAAACCGGATAGTCTAGTAATGCGGTAGACACACTACCCCTACCCTCTGACTTATCCTTGAATTGGGTCATACGCTCCAACCATCCGAGAGGTGTGACGCAATTTAAGAGCCAACAACCTTCTGCATGAGCTGGAACATGACTCTGTACAAACAATGTGCTTTTTTGAGGGTCCAACCCACAGGCAAATAAAATTGCTGCAAGATCTCTAGTTTGAGACACAAGTTGCTCTGGATCCGGGGTTACTGTATCAATAAAACCTGCCCCCAAAGCATGGAGATCAACCACGCAAAAAAAGTTCTCCTTTTCTGATTGCCGGTCGACCCAACCTTTAAAAGCGCCCAAATAATTACCCAGTTGAGGATCACCGCTGGGTTGTACTCCACTGAAAACTCTTTTTATTTCCTTCATAATTTCCCTGTAATTATTTTTTTTCAAAAAAAAACCGCCCCTGACAAGGGGCGGTTATATTACCGCGGTGCCACCCTTCTTCCTCTTAATATTTAAGAGGCACTCATTGGAAGTTAATTCCTAGGCTATTATAACGGGGCCTATCCGTCTACCAACGTCAAAGGAGGCGTTAGTAGCAGCTCCCAGGCCCATTCGCTTTCTGCAAATACACCGGCTCTCAGCTTACCCGGCTCTCTTAGTACCGCTGGAAAGTTACTATTCCTGTTCATCGCCTTATTACCGAAACAATTATAACCCATAATGTCTACTTGAAAGCCGGTATTACCTCTTTACCAAACAGTTCTATTGAGGTCATTACTTTCTCATGAGAGACTTGATCGGATTGCATTATCAGCAGAAGTTGGTCCGCACCAATTTCTTGATGACGACGGACCCCTTCTATACAAGATTCAGGATTTCCGGCAACAATAACACCCCTGTCAGCTAAAAGTTCAGCAGGTAATTCTCCCAACATTGCCCTAGGCGCACCTCCACCTCCCAAGTCTTCCTCACCACCCAAAAATCTGGAAAAGTTTGCTTTGAGGTCATCCGGTACCCCTCCCCATGAATCCAATAATTTTTCATAAACATCGGCTCTGTCGGCAGTGTATGGGCGATTTGGCCCAAAAAACTCCTTGATGGCACTGGCCCCAATCTCTTTAGCTTCTTGATCATCATATCCACAATGACCTAGAGTGAAATTAGCCCATTGGTTATTTACAAACCCACCAATCGGTTTTGCATTTTTAATATTTTCTCGATAATTGTCTACATGTTCCTTCATACCTGCGGGTGCCCCCGAACCAAATGATAAAACTCCTATGCCTTTTTCAGCGGCCATTTCATAACTGGTAGCCTGCGTGCATGCCATCCAAATCGGAGGATGAGGAGATTGTTTAGGTTTTGGCAATATTTCTCTTTCGGGAATATCGAAATGCTTACCTTTGTGGGAATAGAGTCCTTTTGTTTGCCATATTTCAGGAATAATATTTAAAGATTCTTCCATAATTTCTCTAGTATCCCTTGGGTCGATTCCAAGGCCTAATTGCTCATATGGGCTACTGCGACCAACTCCAAATTCAACTCTTCCACCTGAAAGATGATCCACCATAGAGACTCTCTCGGAAACCTGGATGGGATGGTGGTTAGGTAGTACGACCACCCCAAAACCTATTCGTATGTTTTTCGTAAGTCGGGACAAAGCCGAGATCACCACCTCAGGAGCAGAAGACCCGGAAAACGTCGTCAGAAAATGATGCTCAACAAACCATAAATGATCAAACCCAACTTCGTCCGCAAGACGACATTGCTCGATGGTTTCATCGATCAAGGACGAATAATCGACCTCGTAATCCGTGTGAGGTCGCTGCATTTCGTATAAAAGGCCGAACTTCATAATCAATCTCCAGCATATTTCGCTTACTTTGCTGCAGTCTAACATAAGCCAAACAAACACTCGATAAAGCCAAAATTATGTGTACACTAGCTAAATAATTAAAATCCACAGGGGGAAAATATGAATATTCTAATAATGGCTGCTGGGGCTGTAGGAGGATATTTTGGGTCAGTTTTATCCAAAACAAATGAAGTTACTTTCATCGCCCGTGGAGAGCATTTGGGAAAAATCCAGAAAAACGGGCTTTCCGTTAAAAGCGTTACGAGCGGGAACTTCGTTTCCGAATCCAAGGCATATGAATCACCACCGCCTGGATACAAAGCTGACCTGATTATCTTTTGCGTTAAGGAGTATCAAAATCAAAAAGCATGCGAAGTTATCTCAAATTCAGTTACAGATGACACAACGATTTTAACTTTGCAAAACGGCCTTGGAAGTGGAGATATTTTAGGAAAGGAATTCGGAAGAGAAAAAATTCTCTTGGGAGCTGCTTATATTGAAGCTTCAAAGGGTGCCCCGGGTCTCATAGTCGAACATGGTGGTGTTTGTAGAATTACTTTTGGCGGGCAAACCGAAGAACAAACAGAAAAAGTTCAAAGGCTAGAACAAATATTCAAAGTTTCCTCCATAGACTTCACCATATCCAAAAATATAAATGATGACCTTTGGCAGAAATTAGTCTTTATTAGTGCTCTTAGTGGAATGACATGTATAACCAGATCCAGCTTCAAGGAAGTGATGGCTCACCCTTCTACTAGAGATATCACGAAAGCCTTGGTTAATGAAACGGCATCTGTAGCTTCCAGATTGATCCCAAATTTTTCGACAGATACAGTTGCAAATGTAATCGAATATTTAGAGACTCACAAAGATGACTTAGTATCATCGATGCATCAGGACTTATTAGCTGGTAATCCCATGGAAATTGACGCCATAAACGGTGCCGTAAGCCGTGAAGGTAAAAATTTAGGTATACCAACTCCATTAAATGACATGATAGCCTCTTGCCTATCACTTCAAGACTTAAGAGCACGAAGTTAAAAGTATATTCAATCAAAAAAGGATATTTAATGAAATATTTTTATAACGCGGAAGATGCCACCCAAAGAACACTTGCCCCAGGCGTCAAATTGAAAACCATGTGGGGTGAAAAAATCATGATGAGTCTTGTGGAACTTGACCCCAAATCAGAAGTTCCTATGCACAGCCACCCACACGAACAAGCAGGAATGGTACTTGAAGGTGAATTTGAGTTTACGATCGGAAGCGAATCTAAGAAAGTGTCTAAAGGGGAGTATTACATTATTCCAGGCGGTGTTGAACACAAAGTGGTAGCAGGGACAAACCCTGCAATTGCCTTAGATATTTTTAGTCCACCTAGAGAGGATTACAAATCGTAAAACTGGTGTGCTGAAAAATGTTAGTCACACCAGTTTTACCAGCAATATTTCTCTACGCTCCGAAGCGTACATCGGCGTTCGGATCACTATAATCTACGCCTTTTGTAGCCCAAAAAATCTTTGCGATTTCATCAACAGCTTCAACCAACTCTTTCGCTGAGGATGAACTTACGCCTTGCTTATTAGCTCCAGCTAATTTGTTTGCATTCCAGAACAACTCATGAAGATTTGGGTATTCAGCAAGATGCTCTGGTTTGAAGTAGTCCGACCACAATATATTTAGTTCGCTCTTTACTCCCTGTGCATGCTCTTCCTTAACCGCTATATATCGAGCCACTGAGTTCGGGACTGATATGTCTGGAGTTTCTAAATCAGCCGCCTCAAGGCGAACCGCCATTTTTAATACTGTCTGAGCAGCGATTTTTGCACTTATAGGATCGTAAATACCGCATGGTACATCACAGTGAGCTTGAACAACTCCAAATAACTTCGAAAATATCTTCATATGTAACCTTCCTTAAACATGACCTTGCCCTTCAAGGCCAAAAACTTTAGTTTATACGAGAAACCTATTGGCTAGTTCCTAACTTTTAAGATACAGAAATTTACCTGCCAAGGCAACAACACATATATCAACTTAAGGTGATCAATGTTTCATATAAGACGAGTAAAAAACAGAAGTATGGAACCTACTTTGAAAAACAATTTTTTGATCCTAACTAAAACTTTCACATTGGCTGAGAGAGGCAAAATTGTGACATTTCACAATCCCACGCTTGGATCTAAAACATTGATAAAGAGGATAGTGGCAATCAAAGGCGATCGCCTAATAATAAAGGACGGGTCAATATTTCTAAACGGTGAACCTTTGAAAGAAACTTATATTTCCAATTTACCTAAGACAATGACAATTGAAGAGAATTTTGATTGGGATTTGAAAGACGACTCGGTAGTCGTTTTGTCCGATAATCGAATAGGAAGCAATTTTGATAGCAGAACGTTCGGAGACGTTAAAATTGATCACTTAGTAGAGGAACTTGTCACAAGATTATGGCCCATTAGGCTCCCTAAACCTGAAAATTCTGCATTAGATGGTCCACAGATATGATTTTAGTAATATAATTCACCGGTACACAGAAACTAGATTCCCTTCAGAGGTGGTCCATGACAGAGTCTATAGTGCTTTATACTCATCCAGATTGCTCCTATTCAGACGCGTTGAAGGAAGAGCTTAATGACTTGGCACTAGATTTTGAGGAAATAAACCTCGCCCTCAAGCCTGAACTATGGGAAAAAGTGGAAGAATTGACCGGTGGGGAAAGAATAACCCCTGTTATGGTAACTGGGGACAACGTTGAGGTAGGTTTTCACGGAGTTGGTTGAAGTTACTAAGAAAAAGTGGCCGTGAGCCACTAAACCAAAACTTCAAGGGTGAAATTGCGTTGAGCTAAACAACAGGGTCAACCAATTCGAAAAATGGAGAACAAATGATTTGGGTTCGTAGAATAATAGCGTTGCCTTTCATCATCTTGGCATTCGTTACCTTCCAGGTGGGTATACTCGCACAACAAACTGCCTCCAATCTTATAAACCCATCCTTCTATCTTGAAACGTTAGCAGACTCTAATATCTACTCTTTTTTGCTAACCGATCTCCCTACCACTGCTTTAAAGGACGTTCGAAAAGCCAACAGTAATCCCATCATAGACCAGAGCGGACTCTCCGACGAAACTATAGTCACTTCGATAAACACGATACTCCCACCTGATTGGTTGCAGTCTAACTTTGAATCGACAGTAACAGGCGTCGGAGATTACGTGACGGGGAAAACAGACGAGTTCGCGATATCGATACCTGTAGATGAAAGGGTTCAGGCCGCCTCTGACCAAATAACTTTTATATTGAACGAAAGTGACATATATAAAATGGTTATGGAAAATCAGGTCCGACCTGTCGTTTCTGAAGCCTCCAAAAACAAATTGCCTTTCGACGTTTCTGTAAATGAAGAACAGTTAATGTCTTCGATACAGAAAATCATATCCAAGGAATGGCTTACGGGCGAAATAGACTCTGTCCTGACCGAAGTGGTGCCATACGCGGTGGGATCTGAAGACACTTTCTCATTAGTGGTTACTGTAGACGATCGAATCGAGGTAGCAGTAGGTGAGATAAAATCCCTGATGGCAGATGCCAACGCATATGAAGCACTTTTTGAAGGATCAATAGCCCCCAATATATCGTCCTCCATTGGTAACTCAGCGAAGTTACCTTACGGAATAGAAATAACAGATGAAGAAATTTCATCAATAATCAAAAAAACTGCCCCACCTTCATGGATGCAACGAACTACTGAATCGGTTCTAGATAATGCAACACCTTATCTAGTCGGAAAAACTGACGAATTTAAAATTTCTATCAATATAGAACCGAACAAAGAAGAAGCTGTCTCCGATTTAATGGATTTAGCTGAACGAAAATTCAATGACAAACTAACTGACCTTCCAGATTGTGACCCATCTGAAGTAGTAAATATATTGAACAGCCCAGTTGCGGGATTACCTTCTTGTTATCCATCAGATCCTGCTCTAAAACAACAGATGCAGGGTTTTACTAAATCATATGTGACAACTGTTATTTCAGCTGTAAGGCCGCAAATTATCAACACAATCCCCAACTCCATCGAATTTGATCAAAATTCCCTCCGGGAAGTCGTACCACTAGAAGCACTGGAATCTTTTGATCAAGGAAGAGAGATAGTAAAAGAGGGATATATTTTCACAGAAAAAGACTTAGAAAATTTGATAAAACAGGGAGCGGGTGACAATTCCTGGAATCAAGTTGCCAAGGTACGAAATTCCCTCTCAAAAGGAATTCAATATAACGAACAAGACTTCCGGATTCACATTGAAACAGTCACAGCGGACGGCGGCCAAACTCTTTCTATGCTTGATCAAATGCGTGGGATTTTAAAGCTCGTTCACATGTTTAACATGGCAGTTTATATTCCAACAATTTTAATAGCAGCAATAGTAGGCTTTTTGGGTGGAAGAGGATGGATACAAAGGCTCATGTGGGCAGCTATTACAATGCTAATTGCTTCGATCTTGGTATACGCGATTTGGGGTCCTGTTTATTCTTCCATCGCTGAACCAATTATCCATGTACAAATTGATCAAATTGCGTCGCAGGCTAGTGGTCAAATAGCTCCTCAATTTCTGGCAACCGAATCACTTGTCGTTCAGCAAGTTACAAATATCGGAAAAATTGCTATCTCAAAATTTATATCGGGAATTTCAGGAACAGCTCTAATGACATCGATTTTGTCTTTGGCTATTATCGTAGGTTGTGTCGTCTTAAATAAGGTTAATTCTAGATAGAAAAAAAGGGAACACAGATATATGGCAAGAGTAAAACAAATAACTGAGAAAAATGAAATCTCAGCAGAACATGAAGAAATATTTGATTCTATAGCTTCCTCTAGAGGCAGAATCAGTGGCCCTTTTTCAGTCTTATTGCATAGCCCAGAAATCGCTGGCAGAGCGGCACATTTGGGAGCATACATACGTTTCGAATCGTTGCTTGATGACGATGAAAGAGAGGTCGCAATCATTACAGCCGCACGAGAAATGAATTGCAACTATGAATGGGCTTACCACGTACCAATAGCAATCCAAGCTGGTGTATCTCAAGAAGTTGTAGATGTTATAAATCAAAGAGATTCTACGAGTGAAATAGACTCAAATTACGCCTTGATAATAGAGTATGCGAGGCAACTAATAAATGCCAAAAAAGTAGACGATGAAACTTTCAATAGAGCGGTGACAAAATACGGAAACCAAGGGGTGACAGAGTTAACCGCCACGATTGGTTATTACGGAATGCTAGCATG
>CEOQ01005324.1_pt1 | contig 14340 bp, 13 predicted proteins | sample 361351 | NCBI WGS metagenome assembly CEOQ01 (sample SAMEA2619907, study PRJEB7988) | marine metagenome | biome: marine biome (ENVO:00000447); feature: deep chlorophyll maximum layer (ENVO:xxxxxxxx); material: "saline water (ENVO:00002010), including plankton (ENVO:xxxxxxxx)" | depth 60 m | reverse complement strand
CCCGGTACTAGACCTGAAGTCTTTTCTAGACCGATAACTTCAGACTTAACTTCCTCCAGAATTTGAGCCGATATCAATTTTCCGTCAATAATTTTATTGTCCATGCCTAACTTCCTTAAAGTTTAATAATCTCGATTATTAAAGGGGAATATTTTCCTGAAATATGATGGCTACCCATTATAACTAGTACTAGCCAATGGTAGTTAAGAATAGTATTTTTGGTAATGAAAATTTCGATGGGAGAATTACTTATATATGTTAATAACTGGTGTCGACATTATAGAAATAAAGAGGGTGGAAAAAGTTGCATTTTCATATGGAGACAGGTTCTTAAAAAGAATCTACACCGATGGCGAGATCAAATACTGCAGGGGAAGAGCACCTCAACTCGCTAGTCGATTCGCGGCCAAGGAAGCAGTCATGAAAGCCCTCGGAACAGGAATAAGAGGAGTTGGCTGGCGCGATGTTGAAGTCACAAGGAAAAGAGGAATGGCACCTAACATCAAGTTACATGGCAGAGCCCAAAAAAGAGCTTCTCAAATCGGATTGAAGGGGCTGGCTATTTCACTATCTCATTCTAAAGAGTTCGCAGTAGCATCCGTGATAGGAGAAAGCACCAAGGGAAATTTAGTACCTATTAATCAGTAAATGAATCCGATATTCACTCATAATATATTTATTTGACTCCAAACTCAGGGCATTGAGCTTACGTCAGTTTATTCTGTGCCTATCCTCTGGCGTAAAAACCAAACCAAGTCCCACCTTTCCTCCTCACTTAATAGGCTGATAAATTTGGGCATAATGGCTGGTGATTCCTTACCTCGAGCTTCTGCTGCCAGTCCAGCTCTACCGCCCCATGTGATGTAGCTAAAAATCTCACCATCACTTAACACTCTAACTCTTTCGCTATTAAGATTGATTGGTAGACCTTTTTCCAAAGCATTAGAACCGTCATTTCTCGCACTTTTTAACGTCGTTATCGGTCCCGCCCCATCTAGGTTAATTCCATGACAAACCTGACAATTAACTGCATACAATTTAGTTGCCAAAGTATCATCGTAATCTGACATAACTTGTTCAGGTATCAATAAAGATTTGGATTCATCTATATCCAGTATCCTTACCTCTCCTCCCGTTACAGGTACAGATCCTTCAGGTGGCAAAATTCTTGGTATCTCTTGAGACCTGTAGGCAGGAGAAAAATGCATCTCCGAAAAAACCTGTACGGCATGGGAGCCAGTTCTTGGAAATGCGGGCACCTCAAAAGTGATAGCGGGACCCACCTTAATCTCTCCGGTTCGAGTGTTTCCACAAGCGGATATAATCAGCAATAGTACTAAAACGAGAGCCGTAGGCAAAACAACTCTTCTAAATTTGTCGCTATGTAACTTGAATCTCATCACAAAATACTCTTTTCTTTATTCCCAACCCCGAATAATATCCTCTGTTGTTCCTGCTTTTTTCAAAGCTTCTTCTGCATCGCCAGTACGACCTTCTTCCGTCGTTACAGTTACCCCAATATGTCCCTCGGTAATTTTCTCACTATAAGCTCCCATAAATAATCTAGGTAGCCTAGACTCAAAAATAATCCCAATGATAGTAAATATGATGGCTCCCAACATGGTGCCTTCATACATGATTATTGCCATCGGAGGTATAGATAAAATTGGCTTTCCGCCAGTTATTAACGGATATGCCATTTGGGTTCCTGCAGTGATTATTAAACCTCCAGTAAAACCACAAGCAGCCCCTATCAATGGCCATCTATATAGGTTGTGATGAGGTTCAGCCTCGCCAAAAGTCCCCTCAGGATATGGAGTACCTGTCAAAATCTCATATTCATTTTCCTCAAACCCCGCATCCCTCAAATTGTCTAAGGCGTCAGCAGCCGCGTCCTCCTCAGTATAAAGTCCCAAAACACTTCTTTTAGCCATAACAGAACCTTTATTTAACCTATACTTCTTCTAATGATTTTTCTCATAATAGTGGTGAGGTAAACCTTCCCTAATAGTTGCAGGTATAGTCTTTCTCCCTACCTTTATCACATGTCTAAAAACAACACCTTCTTTAACGTCAAAAAGAGGTATTAACGGGAGAACCTTAGCAAACACCAGCATACCAAGCGCTACAAATGCAAAAGTCTCTACCACAATCAGTATCTCTATCAATGAAGGATGATATGTACCCCAGTCAAATGTCATGTGTGACCGACGTACCAGTCCAGGAATCACAATTAAGAATCTTTCTAACCACATACCAATATTCACTAAAATTGTGGTGAAAAACATTATTAAGGCACTTCTTCTACATCTCTTGAACATCCACAAGGGCACTGGAATGACGAAAGAAAGTATCACAAACAACGCAAACAGTGGACCGTATGGCCATTCAAAAGCTTGCAACTCTCTTAACGCAATTTCTGGAGAATCTAAAGTATATAAAGCATAAACCCATTCTAAGAAAAAGAAGAAAAACCAAGTAGTTGCCACTACTATTAACAGTCTTGCTATTGCATCAAAGTGATCAGGTTTTATGTATCTATCGAGTTTATACAACCAAACGCACAAAGCCATCAACATAGCTACCGCGGAAACACCAGAATGTATAGCACCAATTATGAAATACGGGGCGAAAATAGTGGAGTGCCAACCTTCTACAGCTATTAAAACGGCAAAGTCCCATGACACTATAGAGTGGACTGACACAAAGACTGGTAGGACAAGAGCAGAAAGTAAAATACCGGCTATAGTCTGCAAGCGCCACTGGCGAGGGGTACCCCGGAATCCTAGGCAAAGACCCGCATATATTTTCTTGACAAAAGAAGCCTTTGCTCGATCTCTGAGTATTGCTATGTCAGGAATAAGGCATACAAAAACAAACAATGTACTAGCAATTAGGTACGTACCGACCGCACTCGGGTCCCAAACGAACGGAGACCTTATATTTGGCCATATACCTCTATCAAAGTCATATGGAAATATCCAGTAAAGGACCCTCCAGGGTCTTCCTACGTGAAACAATGGCGTGTGCAGAGCAGCTATAAGAGAGAATATGGTCATCACCTCAGCAGCCCTGGTGATAGGTCTACGCCATTCCGCCTGAGTCAACCTCAGGATAGCAGAGATCATAATACCCGCATGACTTATACCAATCCAAAAAACGAAATTGGCAATGAAAAACCCCCAAAAGACAGGTCTGTTAAGACCCGTCACACCAACCCCGTGATAAACCATGAACCCAAAAGCTGCAAGTCCTGTGACAACAAGAATGCTCAGAAAAGTGACGGCTGGTAGCCACCACTTAGGAGTTACAAATATGTCTCTCGTAAGATCATCATTGATCTGTTTCTGACTAAGTTGTTCGTGTTCCTGCATAATTTCTCTTTAGTCTTCCCTATTTATATAAGCATATATAGGGTTTGCTCAATACATTTCTTATATTTATCTAGGCTTTCCCTGCACAATCACTTTAGCTCGATGGAATTGAACCTCCGCCCTGTATAAAAGCATCTCTTTTTGTTCCCATATATTGACCCCCGGTATCAACCTAGTTGCCATCATGAAAGTAAAAACGGACGCCCCAATAAATCCCAACACCAAAAATATGTCAGCAACCCCCATGGGAACAATAGCACTTGGCACCTTGCTGAGCTCCATTTCCATCATCTTGGTACTGCTCCAATCGAGACTGGCCACATCCCACGCGCCTACGTATAGGCGAATCCTGTCCAGTAGAGTTCCGATCAAAATCGACACAGCTAGAATTGGTGGCCCCCAAGTACTACGCCTAACTGGGTTCCATATCAAAGTAAACCACGGGATGATGAAAACTAATAAAAACTCAATAATAAACATCTCTCTATAAGGTCCTTTAACTAGAAGCTCCAGTACCGATACCTCATTTGGCCTTTTCGCATACCAATAAAGATTGAAACTAGAGAACCAGAACCAGAACCACAGAAGAGATAGAGCGAGTAGTAATTTACCCAATCCCCATATTTGATCAATGCCTATATAATCGCGGTAACCACCAAACTGCCTCAAGCAAAATATAGTGAGCATCACAGTAGCTACGCCAGCCTGCAAAGCATTATGTGCATGGGTTATTGGATAAAGTGAATCAATCCAACCTGGTACATGCACCATAAGAAATTCAACACTGATGAAAAAATGTACGAAAATAAGCATCATGAAATAAAAGGCACTCACAACGCCCATCCTATGATGTTGCCAGTTCCACTGGGCCGAAGTACCCACCCATCCTAACGCAAGCCTCTTTCCCCACTTCTTTCTCCATCCAGTTCCTTGATCCCTAAGAACGGCAAAATCAGGCAAACATGATAACCATACAAATGCAAACCCCAAAACAATCAATCCAACTACGGCCATAGATGCCCAAATATGGGGAGAATATGCAGGTACCCCTTCTTGTTGACCATAAAACCAAAGACTTCTCCGTCCATTCTCTAAACTAGGCAATAACCAGATTAAAGGAATGTACAAAATCAAGTTGATACAGCCACACAGAGTCCAAATTTCAGCTGCTCGTGAGGTCGATCGTCTCCAGTTAGCATTAGCTATCCTAGGTGCTATGGCAACCATAGGCGCGGATGCAGTGGTAGTCATTAAAAACGAGAATATTGCAACGTAGTATCCCCAATTTTGTTTATCTTCAAACCCTGAACTTAACCTCATCACATAGCCGATTATGCCCAGAATAAATAAAATCCCGGTTAGAGCGGCGAATTGCCAAAATCTATTGGAAATCACATTGTGTATTCCCAACAATTTATCAGAAACAGCCTTCCTCGCTTCGACCGAATTATCGGTTTCTGCAACAGGCTCCTCTATGATGTCATATTGATCTGTTCTAGCCGCCTCAGTGGCCATGCACTGCTCCTGCCGACTCATCGACCTTTTTCAAATAAATAACGTTATTGTCTGTCCCTAAATTATCCATAAGACGATATCCACGACCCTCTTCTGACATGGCGTCTGATTTCATCTTAGATACCTTACTAGACTCATCATTAAAATCACCGAAGGTAAGCGCATTAGTTGCACATGCATTAACACATGCAGGATTTAACGCTCTATCCCCATCTTCTAAATGCACAGAGTCTCTTTCAGATTCCCTGGTACTCCTCTTAATCCTCTGTATACAGAAACTGCATTTTTCCATGATGCCTCTACCACGCACGGTAACATCTGGATTCAATTGATTCTTTAAACTTTCGGGCCACTGAGGTTCCCAATAATTGAAGAACCTCACATGATAAGGGCACCCGTTTGCACAAAACCTAGTACCGATACACCTGTTGTATACCTGTACATTCATACCCTCATCATTATGATAAGTTGCATAAACTGGGCAGACCGGTTCGCAAGGAGCGTTTCCACAATGCTGGCACATGACAGGTATAAACCTAGCTTTAACGTCCGGATATTCCCCTTCCCAATAACGCTCTATTCGAATCCACTGAATAGCTCTGCGTTGGTTAAAATGCTCCTCTAGATTAATAGGAATATTGTTTTCAGACTGACATGCGACTACGCACCCGTTACATCCCGTGCAACGATCAATGTCTACAACCATCCCCCATTTTCTACTTTCGTGGCTATGATCAGCCATAAATATTCTCCTAATTACTCATCTATCAGCGATCAGTGACTCCCACCAAGGTCACTTGTGAGCTCAATAACATGATTATGCTCATCCCTCGGGAAGTCGGGTACTGTGTTTTCAAATTTAGGCACCCTTATCCATTCACCGGTTTTCCGAATATCTGCTTTTGTCGCAGCCCATGCCAAAGAGCCTGTTGACTCATCATGAACAGCGTCAAGTATAGATAGTACATTAGCCCCACGACCTGAAGCATACCTACCATGGTCCCTATGTCCCTGCCCTACAGGCATTGAAATGGCATCAGGTGGAGTAGCAGGATTAGGCATAGCCAAAGCCGAGATGGTGCCCCTGGCGGTGCTTATTTGAAGCACATCACCTTCTTTAATGTCCCTCTCTTCAGCTACCTTGTGATTTATTTCCACCCAAGTTTGCCAAGTCGCAGTAGAAACTGGATCAGGCATCGCCTGTAACCATGGCAAAAACGCCAAACGACCATCGAGTAGTGAACTAGTAAGAAATGGCTGCAAATTAAACGCCCCATTTCCACTTATTATCGGTTCTGAAACACCATCAAGTCGGACTGGTGAGGCAGATGAAGGACCGGTTGACTCAACATCCCACCATCCTCCTCGCTGGAGGATACCATTCCAGAATGCCTCAAAAGATGGAGCTTCTACAGATCCACCACCCCGTTGGAACAGTTCTCTGGCTCCATCTCTTATAACATCTTTAAACGTATCTGCTGAGAACCCAAGATCCTTCTCCATCACTTGGGCTGAGGTAAGCAAAATATCTGCAAACCCTTTAGTTCCCAGATTTTCTCCACGATTTTCGAAGAACGGCCGAACCACCGGTTGTTGAAATCCAATAGTTTGATACCCAACACCAGCCAACGGAACATCCGTACCCCAATCCTCCAGAAAATTATGTTCAGGTAATATGAGATCTGCTACAGAAGTCGTATCATCCATCATATTAGAAAAGCTAACTACCAAAGGTACGTTTGCAAGCCTTTCCTGGAATGATGCAACTTTAGGGATTCCGTAATACGGATCCGCTCCGCGCACCATCAACACCTCCACGTTACCAGCCTGCATATCCTCAGTAAGCCTCTGGAAATCTGAAAAGGAATTTCCGGGACCTACGGGATTAACACCCCGCAGCGGAGAAACCGGGTTTAGAATAACTCCTCCCTTTGTCCCTATATTGCCCGCGAGATGATTTAACGAGAAGACTGCCTTCATCGCAGAAAGTCCATTCGAGTGTGCTGCGGCACTTCCTCCTCCAACCGATATTGGATGAGAAGCGTGAGAAAAATCATGTGCAATATGCCTTATAACATCCGCTTCAACCCCGGTACGAGCAGCAACATTGTCAGGGGCATAACTATCCAACCAAGATGTATCCCCACCCGTCAACGCATCAACAACAGATGGATCCGGTGATTCATGAGAAACTATTTCTTGAATTATCGCCAAAGCAAGAATACCTTCAGTACCGGGATTCGGCCTTACCCATTGGTCAGCGTTAGCTGCCGTATGAGAGAATCTCGATTCAATATGTATTAACTTGCCCCTGTGATCATGTCCCTGCCTAAACTCCCCGTAGCCTCTGCTGTATCGAGTAGGAGAAACCCATGTGCTTAAGAAATCGGCCCCAAAAGAAAGTACTAAATCAGCATTGTTTATATCGAAATCAGGATAAGCATCCTGTGAAAAAACTTCCTTTATAGCCTGTCTTACTGATGCAGTTTCAATAGGCTCATGTGTTAAATGCCTGCATCCCGAAGCTGAGACAAACTTATCGACCACCAAACCAAGATGGCCTCCTATCGGGTTAGTAACTAAAACTGCATGGTCTAAGTTTCCCCGATCCTCTAAATCGCTAAAGGCACCGGTTAACCGACCAATCGCATCAGTCCAGCTAATTTCACTATATTCACCAGACCCTCTTGGGCCAGTTCTAACCAAAGGTGCACTTATTCGATCTGGATGATATAAAGCCTGTACACTTGCCTCACTACGAGCGCTGTGGGCACCGATATTGACCGGATAATCAACGTTACCTTCAACCTTTTTGGCACGACCCTCCATTACTCGAACCACGATACCTTCTGACGTATCGGAATACGGACAAACGGTCGCATACCAATTATCGATTCCACTTACTAGGTCTTCAGGCATCTCAATCGGAGAGTCTATGAACAGTTCTTTTTCAGGAACACCGCAGGCCTGAAAAAGAACCGCTGCCCCAGCGGAGCCTCCCATAAGAGTTAAAAATTGTCTTCTCGTCAACGCCATTTATAAGCCTCTAATAGTGACAGGTTGTACAATCCGTAGGAGCTGCATTCTTTTTATGGCAGTCCACACAGTCGCCCATCTTTAAGTTTTCGACCTGTCTAACCTTTTCCATTTCCGATACCTCACCATGACATTTTTGACAGACCTGACTGGTTTCGACACCTTCAGCCTCCGAAAAATACCTTATGTGAGCCTCATGAACAAAATGAACATGATCCGGCACCCTGTGGACCCTAACCCAATGTATAGACCTGCCGTCTTCGTAAAGATCCCTCATTTTCTCTATGCCTTCCAACCCATCTCCAACTTCACTGTGACAAGTCATACACAGACCAGTTGCTGGTACCGAAGCCGCTGCTTCTTTTTCCACATTTCTATGGCAGAACGTACAATCCATTCCGAGCTTCTTTACGTGAGTCTCGTGAGGAAAGGCTATAGGCTGGTTAGGACCCTCTCTAAACTCGGTGCTACCAAAAATAACTGGCCTACCCAACCAAGCAGTCAACACAAAAGTCAAAGCGACAACCACACCTGCAAAAGCCCCTAGGCCGAAAACCCCTAGTATTCCTAATTTGACCAACTGTTTAGGTGTTGGCCTTTTGGGCTGAAAATCCCCAGGTATCAAATTCTTTCTTCCCTGTTATATATCAATTTATATCCAAAACTCTGGGTATATGAGATTGATAGCATCTCTAGCACCCTGTATAGATGTGTAAACAAAATACAAAGCTGCAACAAACGCCACTACTGCAACGGCGTAGCAAGGTATCCTTAATTTTTGAAAAGATTCAGGCAAATGCTTTGAACCAACCAAAGAAGGTATCGCATTGTGGCCTATTAGCATGTTAGTCGCAAACACCAAAATAGATACGACAAAAAACCAAATGTTTCTTACAAACACGCTTATAAATGACCAACCATCCGGACCGATGAAATAGGGATCCATCTCAAACAATTCGTTCAATACTCCAATTTTTCTCGTCGACAAAAAAAAATTACGGCCAAGGTACTAATAGAACAACTGCCTCAACCGAGTGAAAAGTATCACATTCCGGTTTTCGAGTGTCAAGCAGAAGATGATGAAATATACTGACTAGAACTACATGGATATTGTAGATTCTACGTCGAAAATATAACTATCTATGTTAAAACCCCTCTATAAAGCCAAATTTATTGACTAGTTCGAATATAGGATAATTGGGTTTGTAAGCAATCTAATCCTCCAATAAAATCCAGCTATAGTCGTGAAATATACATGTTTTAAAAGGTGTAATCATGCAAATATCCGAGATGACATATTATCTAGTCAATCCGGGCAAAGGTAAAAATCTCTGTTTCGTAAAACTAGAAACTGATGAAGGAATACATGGGTGGGGTGAATGCTATACCCAGTCAGACCGAGACATCCAGATAACAGCCCACTTGGATGCATTGAAACGATACATTATCGGCAGAGACCCCTCAAACATAAAACATTTTATGCAGGTAGTCTACGACGATTTTGCCGGAAGAAGAGGGGCGATGGACTTGTGGTCTGCCGTAAGCGGAATAGAACAGGCTATGTGGGACATTCTCGGAAAACACCTGAAAACACCTGTATACACATTACTAGGTGGAGCGGTACGTGAAAAAATAAGAGTCTACGCCAACGGCTGGGGAGGCGGAGAGTGGGATTCAGAGGATTTAGCCAATAGGGCAAAAAAAGTAATTGAGAGCGGCTTCACAGCATTAAAATTCGATCCCGTACCAGGACCTTGGCGAACTTTTATTAGTAAAGATGTAGAAAAACAAACAATAAAAAACGTCCGCGCAGTCAGGGATGCTGTGGGACAAGAAATAGACATTCTCATTGAAATGCATAGAAGACTGGCACCGATGCACGCCATCAAAATAGCTAAGGAAATAGAACAATACAATCCTTTTTGGTACGAGGAACCTGTTTTAGCAGAAAACGTAAATGCTCTGACTGAAACGAAACTAAGAGTAAACCTTCCTGTAGTGACTGGAGAAGAGTTGTATACCAAATTTGAGTTCCGAGAAATCTTTGAGAAAAGGGCTGCGGATATTATCAATCCTGATGTGTGTAATGTGGGAGGAATTCTTGAATTAAAGGAGATAGCTGCAATGGCAGAACCATATTTTATCGCAGTATCCCCACACAACTACAACAGCACATCGATAGGATTAGCCGCTACTATTCAGGTGTCCGCAACTATCCCTAATTTCTTAATAACAGAATACTTTATTAATTTTGAAGAATTTACACACAGAGCAACCTATGGCCAACTAAACTTAAAAGAAGGCTACATAGAAATACCAAAATCTCCAGGCTTAGGTATTGATCTTAATGAGAAGGTTTTAAGTGATTATCCATACCGCCCATTTCCACTAAGAAAAATCAGAGATTCACAAGATGAAGGACCCTAGTTGAAAATGATTACTGATATTAAACTTCATTGTGAGTAGAACCACTAATCTTCCTCATGATTAAATTCCTTGACCCCCACATAAGGGCGTGCTAATTTTTTCTTACTATAAAAACAACTCTTCACAATGACCGAAGGATTTTTGACTGTGAAAACCAGCTTTGGCATCCGTTGCAAACATGAGCATCGTTGAAGAATTAAAAATCAGTAAGACTCCTACTGAATCGGCCATCACGATAGGCGTGTTTGACGGTGTGCACCTAGGGCATCAGCATCTAATAAACAGCCTTAAAGATCACGCAAAAACTCTCCAATATTCATCTGGGGTTATTACTTTTAAGAATCACCCCGCATCCATTATCAACCCAAATTTCGAACCCGACTTTGTCAACACGTTAGAACATCGAATATCTTTGTTGAAAGACACCAAAGTGGACTTTGTCTGCCCTATAACATTTAACAACGAAGTGGCCTCCCTAGGAGCTGGAGACTTTATCAAACTCCTCCAGGACCACTTAGGAATGAAATTGCTTGTTGTTGGTCCAGATTTTCAAATGGGTAAAGGCCGAGAAGCCAATGTGAATGAACTCTATAAGCTAGGCTCGCAACTAGGGTTTGAATTAGAAGTCGTCAAAGTTGAAAAAAGAAATGGTATTTCAGTACGAAGTACAGAATTAAGAAAACAGTTGTCCCAAGGTAACGTTGAGACAGTCTCACTAATGTTAGGTAGACCATTTTCTATTAATGGGAAAGTAGTTGAAGGGTTTAAACGAGGACGAGAAATTGGATTCCCAACTGCAAACCTAGAAAGTGAAGGCGGAATCTCCGTACCTAAAAATGGCATATATTCGACAATAGCGACTGTGTCGGGGAAAAAATACATGGCAGCATCAAGTATTGGTACCAGACCCACTTTTGATAATGGATCTAGAACAATCGAGGCATTTATACTGGATTTTAATGAGCTTATATATGGGGAAAAAGTCACACTTGAATTCATAAATAGGCTACGTGATGAAATAAAGTACGATTCTTTAGAAGAGCTGATCGCCCAAATAAATGACGATGTGTCCAAAACGAGAACTTCGCTAGAACATTTAATGAGCTATGATTCAGATATTTAACATAGAGATTAGAATGCGAACTGGAATAGGAATTAGGATCAAATGGCATTACTAGAAACAGAAGATGTCCTAAAAAGGGGCGTGGAAGAAATAATTATTGAGAAAGAGTTTGTGGAAAAACTTGATTCCGGAAAGTCTCTCCGCCTGAAAATGGGGTTCGACCCAAGTGCACCGGACATACATCTAGGTCATGCAGTAGGACTACGAAAACTTAGGCAACTACAGGAATTAGGGCACAAGGTTGTTTTAATAGTAGGGGACTGGACCGCCCAAATCGGGGATCCAAGTGGAAGATCGCAAACAAGAAACATGCTTAGTGCCGAGGAAGTTAATGCAAACGCACAGACATACCTCGACCAATTTTTTAAAATTGTAGATCGAGACCGAACTGAAATCAGACTTCAAAGCGAATGGTTCGGGCCTTTTAGTCTCGCTAACGTCATAGAATTAACGAGCAAATTCACAGTTGCGCAGATATTAGCACGTGACGATTTTGCTAAAAGATTCAATGAAAATCAGCCCATAGCAATAACCGAACTTCTATATCCCCTACTTCAAGCATACGATTCCGTAGCAATAAAGTCTGACGTAGAATTTGGCGGTTCAGACCAACGCTTTAACTTGTTAGTTGGACGCGAACTACAACAAAGTGAGGGCATGAAACCTCAGCAATGTTTCATAATGCCTTTATTACCGGGTACTGACGGAGTACAGAAAATGAGCAAGAGCTTGGGAAATTACATTGGGATAGATGAACCTGCAAATGAAATATTTGGGAAGGTGATGTCAATACCTGATTCTATGATAACTAACTACTATGAATGGCTTACAGATGTCCCGACGAAAGAAGTATCCGAGATCAAGCAATCTCTTGAAAATGATTCGTCAGACGCTATGGACCTTAAGAAGAGGGTGGCGAAACTATTAGTGTCCGAATATCACGACACGGCTTCGGCAGAAAAAGCCCAGACCTTCTTTGAGAAAACGATCCAAGGAAATGAATTGCCTGATGACATTCAAGAATACAATCTGAAAACCGACTTATCTCAAAAAGGCTTAAGATTAAGCAATATACTGACTAACTCTGGAATTACCTCTAGTACAGGAGAGGCCCGAAGATTGATTGAACAAGGTGCCATTAAATTAGACAATGAAACGGTGACATCAAACCTCGACTCCAACGAACTCACCAAGGGTGTTTTGAGAATAGGGCGACGCAGGTACCTAAGACTCATCTAGTATAGTAACGAAAATGAAAATTTCGTAGATGCTAATCTAGTTAATTGTGTTAAAATTTCTTGCGGTCTGAATTTGTTATTTCATGCTCTTCAACCTGATGAATAATGGATCAACATTAGTATGAAATCAACTATTGAGATCATCAAAATAGATTATGAATTTTCAGCTGGGAGGTACTACCTTGGTTAACCTGCGAATACCAGGACCAATTCCCGTTGACGACGAAATATTAGAAACCATGGGATCCCCCATGATAAATCACAGGGGGCCCGAGTTTAAAGACCTTCTGTACAAAACTACGGAAGGACTCAAAACCGTTTTTGCAACCAAAAACGACGTATACATCATTACAGGCTCGGGAACTTCTGCAATGGAAGCTGCAGTTGTAAACACCTTATCCCCGGGGGACAAAGCTATCAACGCCACAGTAGGCGTTTTCGGAAATAGGTTTGGAATTATTTGTGAGCGATACGGAGTAGACGTCACAACGTTAAGTTTCCCATTTGGAACAGCTGTAGACACGGATAAACTAAGGGAATGCATTGAAGAAAATCCTGAAGTAAAAGCAGTTATGGTTACCCATAACGAGACTTCTACAGGCGTCTCAAACGACTTAGAGAAAATTGCGTCTGTGATAAAGGAATACGATAAGCTAATTTTGGTTGACGGCATAAGCAGCGTGTGTTCTATACCGATTGAAACGGACGCCTGGGGATTAGACGTCGTCGCCACTGCCTCCCAGAAAGGTTGGATGCTGCCACCGGGGCTTGCTTTCATAAGCTTCAGTGAGAAAGCTTGGGAAGCTCACAAAAATTCAACCATGCCAAGATTCTATCTAGATATGGCAGAGTACAAAAGGTACTACGAAATAGGGCAACCACCATTTACGCCCTCAGTATCTTGTATGTTCGCATTAGATGTAGCCTTGGACAGAGTTAAACAGGAAGGATTAGGGGCACTATATGAAAGGCATTCAATCATAGGAAAATATACGAGAGATGCCATACGGGATCTCGGTTTAGAGATATTCCCAGTTAGCGAGGATATCGCATCAAATACCTGTACTGCGGTCTCCGTTCCTGAAGGAGTCGACGGGTCTTCCCTAGTGGAAAAAATGAGAGTCGATCATAAGGTGGTTTTAGCAGGAGGACAATCCACATTGTCGGGAAAAATATTTAGAATCGGACATATGGGAATAACTCCCCAAGAAGACATACAACAAACCATTAACGCCTTGAGAGAAGTCTTACCGACAATAGGATTCAATAAATAAACCGCAAATTTTTCGAATTAATAGCACCCCGGTCAATAAGTTAATGTGGAAGCCCAATTTGTAACTTCTGTTAAACTGCGGCCGGTGCCCTTTCAAGTAAATTACTAAGGTCATCACCCTCGATTGTCTCGTGTTCGATTAGATGCTTAGCCAGTTCAGTTAATTTACCAGTGTTACCTTTAATGAGCTTTGTCGCCGTTACATAGGCTCCATCTAGAAGTCCATGGACTTCCTCATCGATCGACTCGGCGATACTATCGCTGTAATCCGCCTGCTCAGAAATTTCTCTACCTAGAAACACCAATTCCTCTCGTTTGCCAAAAGTTCTGGGGCCAAGCTTCTTACTCATACCA
>CEOQ01191370.1_pt1 | contig 14347 bp, 19 predicted proteins | sample 361351 | NCBI WGS metagenome assembly CEOQ01 (sample SAMEA2619907, study PRJEB7988) | marine metagenome | biome: marine biome (ENVO:00000447); feature: deep chlorophyll maximum layer (ENVO:xxxxxxxx); material: "saline water (ENVO:00002010), including plankton (ENVO:xxxxxxxx)" | depth 60 m | reverse complement strand
AGTAGCCGTAGCTCCGATGCCTCCATAGTTAGTTGCCGCTTCCCCACCGTCAAGGTTATTGACAGAAGTTCCGTGAGGACCTGTCGGTCCAGTCGGGCCTACAAGTCCGCCGTAAGCCAGCGAACTCCAAGCCGTAACACCATCACCTATCTTTAAGGTCATGGCTGGTTGACCGCCACCAGCGTCAGTTTGGATAGCCATTTCGCCGTCAGCTAAGACAGGATCAGCAGCCGTCCACTGGGCATGGGTTCCTCGGCGGAATTGAATCTGAATAGGCACTACGTTGGCCCTCCTGCGTCAATAGGTGTGACGCCTCCATAATCTCCATTTGTATTTGACTCAGCAACACCACCATTTACGGTTCCTGCTGCTTGACCTGCTGGACCCACACTTCCCGTGGGGCCAGTTGGTCCTACTGGTCCAGGGGGACCTCCAGGGGGACCTAACGGGCCAGTCGGACCCGTAGGTCCCGTCGGCCCAGTGCTTCCTTGCGGCCCAACAAGGCTGAAACCTGGGGGCCACACACCACTGGCTTTAGGCCCAAAGAAATAGTTGCTGTTTGTGTTTAGGTAATAATCCCCATCAACACCAGTAACACCTTGTGGGTCGCCAATACCGTACAGAATTGTTGAACCTGCTGGGCCTGTCGGGCCAGATGGTCCTTGTGGTCCAGCGGCTCCTGCAGGGCCAGGACCGCCAGCGCTACCAGATTGAGATATTACTTGCCAATAACTGCTACCTGAAGTTGGGGTTTGCCCTGAGTGTGCTGTTCTTGCAACATATGAAGCGCCACTGTATTCAACAAGGTCGCCTACTGAATAGGAGGTGCCAGAGGACCACGTTCCCTGATAACGGAAACCGTCAGCATAAGATATGAGGTTTGTGCCTCTTCCTACGTCACTGGTATACGTGGTTCCTGTGGACATTATTCAAGCGCCCCTAACCGCTCGTCGATGTCTTGCACTGCTTTAACTAGCATCGCAAGCATCGACTTCTCTCGATACACAATCGGGTCACCTTCAGCGTCATACAACGTCATATCAGGTGCCACTTCGTGAACTTCTTCAGCGATAAACCCTGGCTCTGGGATCTGAGTTTCATAATCCAAGCTAGAGCGATCAGCTACTTCACGGTTCCAACGGAACGTGCGTGGCTTCAACGAACGCAGTTTGTCCCAGTTCTCTTCTGTTCCTAAATCTTCTACATCTTCTTTGAAACGAATAGAAGAAGAAGCAACTCCAAGGCGTTGAGTGCTTGTATCAATATTTGCTGTGGTTCCTGAGATCGTCGGCCAACCAGCAGTAGTTGAATTACCAATGTTGGTTTGGACAGGAGCACGAACATCTACATAGTTGCTCCCATCTTTCGAGATGGAAAGAATACGACCGCTTTCATTTACAGAAGAAGAACCATTTACGTGAAACCCAAACCCAGGTTGACTTGAATGAATATTGTCGTTCCATTCCAACCAATCCTCACCAGGCTGGTTGTAATCATTGCCCATAAACAAACGAGCATGATCGTATTTGGTCATCACCCTGATGTAGCCATTTACGTCAACATTCGCTGCGACATTCAACCACTGGCAATTAATACGAGTACCTTCACCTTCTAAATAATCACTTGAAGTCCCAGGCACGCTTTCGTTGAAAGCTGAATAACCAATAATGTCTCCACGGATTGCCATTGAGCCGTTGATAACTAGACGATATTCAGAAGAAGGACGGCCTGGATGTGCAGCGCCGCCGCCAGGACTCCATCCGTCGCCAGCACGACGAGAGTACACTGAATAACGGTGACTCTCAGACAAATAGTTTCCTGCATCTGCGCCAGAAGTTACGTCTGACCCCATAGAAAGCCAGTGGACGTTATTGCCAGGACCAGCAACACCGCCTGGAGCGGCAGAACTTACAAAGTTTGCTCGATAGTTTAAGTCTTTTAAGAAACTTCCAGCAGTCTGAGCATTGATATCAGTACCAGTACTCAAACCAATAACGCTATGTTGCGTGCTGTTCAGATACAGATGGTCTGTTGCTCCAAGAGAAACAGTTCCCGTAGCAGTCAACGTCCCCGTAGCACTAGGATTAACCGCTCTCAACAACCCTGGATAAGTAGAAGGATTACCCGCATCTCCATTAATAAAGTTCTTTACTTCATTCCAGTTATCGTTGTGCTTTGAAGCTTCAATAGCCGTACCTGCGGTAGCGCTATGCGGATAAGAGAAATCGACCATTAACGCAGTCTCCTGTGTAGATATGTAAACGCCATAGCATTCACTTCCCAAGCCTCATCGTTGGTAGTAGGACCATCAATCTTCACTTGTATAGCTTTGGCTGTCCCAAGTGTTGGTAGGCGTTCAATGTTTGTGACGCTAGTGTTTGGTTCTCCAGCCCATGTAACAGCGCCAGCCGCTGGTGGAGTAGCTGCCCATGTGCTCGTATTCCAACTGCCTCCTGTGGATGCTTCTGTTTGAACACCAAAAGGCATTTGTTTCGTGTAATCAGAACTGTTGTAATCGACATACAACTTTGCTGTCAAAGCAACCGTATTGTCTGAACTCACAACAAAACGAGGTTTTCCCCACCGCTTTCTAACAATCGGGTTGCCACCCACAAGCCAACTCGATGTGTATGAACTATCTATATGAGAAGAAGCAGAACCATAGTAATCTGCTTCTAAATTCTGTTCTAAATGAATAACACGACCTGTGTTTTCTTCACATCCTCCCAAAAGCGCTTGCGGAGCGTTCGGCGGAGCAAACGTCAACAAAACATTTGCATCAATGTCAGTCATCGTCCAAGCACCGTTGTTGCCTAACGTCGGATCATAAACCAACACCCGACGTTTAGCGTTACCACCACTTGTCTCATCCCAGTCAACAGCAACATATAAACGATTCTTAAACCAAGCAAGCTGCGGTGGGCTGTTGAACTGTAACCTGCCATCGTCAATGGCTGGCATAAGTTTCTCAAACACCCAAACAAACTGTTGCCCGTTGTACATCCATACGCCTTGACGGTCGTACCAGAAGAACACCCCATACGGGGTAGAAACTGGGGATGACATTGAAATCGAACCAACATCTTGAGTCAACGGGACCATCTGGAACGATTGACCAGTGTTGCCGTACAAAGCGTGAATGCTGTTGGTCTTAAAGACCAGCAATCGGTCAGCAAATGGCAAAAGAGCAGACACTTCGTCCCCTCGTTCACCTACGTTTACGTCAATGTAGTCATAGTCAAACCATGTTTCTGGGTCATCAATTTTGGACCACCGAATACGGTTCGAGTATTCAGTGCCACCTTCTTTAGTGTGACCAACCCAAGCAAAGTTATTCCAATGACAGGTGTATTTAGCTATAGGGTAATTTCCTGCTGAACCGTTGATATTCGACGCAAGGTTTGAAGCAGTTGTTCCATCGTAAACAAACGACGCAGCATCTCCCGAAACTCCATAAAACTTGTTGTTAGTTGTTTGCCCGTACAAACGATCACCGTTTGTTACCGACACTCCCGAAAGCGCAGTGAAATCACCTGTAGCAGACTCAGCGACAGTAGTGCCATGCGAACAAATAACTCGGGACGTACCCCCATCGGGAGTGAACTGTGCCAACCCAGTAACATCTTGATTCAACGCTGTTCCGTTACGCACGTTTACACCAAGACGCATTTTGATGCCACCCCGAGGGTCCACATCAACATTCAACATCGCAGGACTCTCCGAAGGAGCAAGATTGAACTGGTCAGAACGCAAGTTCAAACCACCACTAAAATCTTGAAGCATTTCCAGCTTAAACCCAGGACGTGCCACTTATTACTCCCAGGAATACCGAAGACGGTTAGGTAAGTAACTGTTTCGCACCCAACGTGAAGAAGAACGTGAGTTCATTATCATTGGTTGCGGAGCAGGAGCATCAAGATATCTAGCTCGAAGATTATCAAGTTCCCTGATAAACGTATTGAAATAGGTAACAGCCATTTCAGGATCTTCTTGCTGGTCGTATGCACGACTAATCCCATATGTGGCTATAACAACATGAAACGGTTCAGGGAAATCAACAGGACTAAGCCCATCAACGGTATTCACCCCAAAGTGCGTAGGGTTTTTGTACCCACGCACATAAATAGTTTCCCCACCTGGAGGAGTTGGGTACATCCGTATTGTGTCAGCCCAATAACTCCAATAAGAAGGCGTACCGCTAGTTGTCGTACTCAGCGGATACATTGCGTCTGCTTCATCTCGACCTAACAACTGAAGAATTTCGTCGTCAGTTCGCAAAGCCTGAATTTCTTTCAACCCCACATAGGCAGGAGGAGCAGCAGTGTTCTGCACGCTAGCCCCAACAGTGGCTAACGTGTAATCCTTAGTCCCTGCAACTGTCGTAAATGTTGTTTCTGTTTCATACCAAGGCCAGCGTTTCTCGCTGTAAACAACTTGGTCGTAGCCTTCACCAAGGAAACGGTTTAAAGTCACATCCGAAATATCGCTGCTGTCAATTTCGACAACAGATCGAATGTATGACCTCATGTCCTCAATGTTCACGCCTACTCCTTATGGAAAGTACAAAGACTTTCTCCCTCAGCAGGACGAGCTTTGCACTGAGCACCGCTCTTGGTGGTAGCTACGCACTGGTTTTTAACTGTTTCCCAGGTTTCCATGTCGTGATTCAAGGGACGAACATTTCTTTTTCCGAAATAATCGGAACGAGGTATTTCTTGACGGTGACCCTCCGCAGGAGGAGTCCCGTAAAGTCGAGTGTTTTGTCCGTAAGCGATTTGTATTTCTCTACCCATGAATCCTCAGAACTTTTGGGAGGGGCAGGGACCAAAGCCCCCACCCCTCCATGTTTATACGGCTATCAGGTGATGCCGTAAAGCATACCCTGACGAGAACGGTTGCTCGTCGTAAGGTTGCCGTAACAGAGGATCTGTGAGTACACAGCATCCAAGTTGTTTGGACGTACAAACGGAGTGGCCTTAAACCAAACATCCGAATGACGTACAAGTTGGAGATACTTAGTGTTCAAGAAGAAGATCTTGCCATCCAAGTGGTTTGGTTGGTTATCAAACGTCACTGGAGCACCCTTGAACATAAGGTTCTGGAACCCTGCATCTGCCATATCGGTATCGGTGTACCGAATATTTGCTGTCAAACTTGCTTCATAGGCTTCATAAACAGCTTGCGATGCAATCATAATCGTGGGCTGGTCATTACCTACTGAGCAGTTGTTGTAAACAGTAGCCATTGAAGCTGTTGTCAACGCTCCGCCCTCATCGGTTAGCTGTGAACGCCACCATGAGTTATCAGCCGCCGTTGCATCAATGCCGCCAACAGTCATGCCTGTCCCAACGAGTTCGTTGAGGCCGTGCATGTCTTTTTGGCTGTTGCCTTGACCATCTTCATAGAACATTTTGTTGAGGTTCTCAATAATTGTTTCCTGTGTCTGGAAAATCTTGCCTTCCAGCAGGTCAATTATTTGAGCCTCACCATTGTTCTTGGCTTCTTCTATACCACTGATCGTTACAGTAGCCGCATACTGTTTCCAGTCATACTCGGCTGCTGAAATGCCGTCTTGAGCAGCAATGTCAATAGTGTCAGTTCCAGCGTACGAACCAGCGGTTGAGTTTGTTCCATAAATCAACGGGACAACAATTTTAGCTCCGCCAGACACTGTTCTCATGGTTGAACCATTGGTCAACGCATAGAAAAGTGGACGAGCACTGAAAATATTATCCTGCAACTTAGGAATATAGTTATTGAGCGTGGTGCTCAATATTTGATCGAAATTGGCGTTTCCAGCCATTTTAATTTGCTCCTAAAAGGTTAAGTGCTTAATTGTTCCTTTGCCTGAGCGAATGCTTCTCGGATACTAGAAGGACGTGACGTTGGCTTGGCATCGGTTCCCGTTTGGGTTGACCCACCTGGTTCGACTACCGCTGCTTCCCGTTTCTTAGCAACAATTTCTTGTTCCTTAGATAGTTTGTCAGCAGTACTTTTAACCTCATTGAATCTCCAATGCGTATAAGCAGCTTCAAGATTTGGAATCTTGTGCTTTAACGCATGGTTCATCAATTCACGGCTATCGAATTCTCCGTATGTTTCCTGTAGCTCCGATACTTGTCGCTCTATGGCTTCCTGACGTTGCTTCGCTTCAGACTGTTCAAGTCTTCTCTCCAAAGCTGCAATCTTTTGCTGTGTAGGGTCTTCATCATCCCAGTTACTGTATTCGTCACTGGAAGAAGATTGTCCTCCAAGCTCTAACTCGAAAGATTGAGCCAAAGTTCTAAGTGTCTCCTCTGGATTACTTTCCAAAGCAGACACTATTTGTTCAGCCTGACGCAATCGCTCACGTTCAGCAGCTACCTCTTGAGTCTTTCGGGTATAATCCGAATGCCTCTGATAGCCGTTTTGGAGTTCTTCAAGGGTGACCTGCTCCTCTACACCGTCAACTTTGATGGTGTACATTTCGCCAGGTTCCTGTGGAACTTCATTTATGAATGAATCAGGGTCTTCCGCATAAACGGATTCCATATCAACTTCATTTTCTTCGGGCACTAGCCCCTCCTAGGAGTTCTCTGCGAGATTGTTCCTAATAACTATAGAGGAGTGTCCCACTACAGTGAGGGAAGTTCAAGCCCCATCTGGTTTTGAAGTTGCAAAAGAAGCTCTGGAGGCACTCCACCAGTGGGCGCAAACGCCCCAGCTTGGCCTTCTGGCACAGGTGCGCCACCTAAGTCTGGCGGTGGAGGGACCATTTGTTCTTCGCCAGGGGCTTCTTCTGTTTCTTGTGGCGCTGGTTGCGCTTGCATAATAAACTTCGCTGGGTCTTTGATACCAAAACCGTTCTCTAATACGTGCATTGCTAAAGCAGCAGGGTCAATAACAGTACCAACAAGCGGAGCAACAGCATTCATAAGCGAAATAGCTTGCTGCTTGCGAATCGTATCGTTCATAGGTTGCGTAGAACCAGCCTGAACAGAGAAATCGTATTCCCCAGTAATATCATCTCGGGTGTAGTTGACGAACATATCTTCGCCACCAACACTCGTGACTCTAGCTATTTGGTCCCCCGTCATAAACTGTTGCATCAGTTGTATGACTCGCCTAGCTACTTGAGAAATAGATATTTCTACAATGGCTAATTTGTCTGCAGCCCTAGCATTCTGAGCGTCAGCGATAATGCTTGCTTCTGTAGCAGTACGCCGTATTTCGGGCATTGCGCCCCGTGCATACTCAGAAATACCTGAAACCGTGTTTATGTCATCTTCGATAATTGCCGAATAGTTGTACATATCGGCACTCATCGGTATTTGAGGCATCGGAACAACCACTTCTGATAGTGGTTTGTTTTCGTCCACAACAGGAACCATTCGCCCGTCGTCTTCTGATTCGAGAGCTTCTCGGCCTTCAGGTCCGAACGAACGCTCATGGTACAACCATTTGCGTGCGTATCGTTTCCTGTCGTTCATCAACTGGGAACGAGTTTTATCGAGTTCCAACTGGAGACTTTCGATACTTTCTAAATCTCCTATTGGGTAGAACTGGTCTGGAACGTCGTAGTTTCTGACCATTACAAACGGTTGACCGTAAGCGTATGGCATTGCTACAGGGTCAATCAGAAATTCGTCGGCTCCGTCTGCGTAGACAGAAAGCGTGTTTGCTTTCATGTCGTAGTATTCCCAAATAACTACCTGTTCTGGAAGATATTGGGCTTTGTCATTTATTTCTTCTTTGTCTACGTCTGGAACGTAGTTGTTTGATAACCGTTTCCTCGCAGAAGGCTTATAACGGTTATCGTTTTTGGCTTCTTCGAGAGGTCTTACAAGACGTTGAGCAATCCATGATGCTTCTTCAAGCGTTGTTGCTTGTGGATCAACGTAAACATCGAAGGGAGAGATCCTTTCCACAAACGGTTGATCTTCCACAACCCTCATAATTGTTTGAGGGATATTTGCGTAAATATCTTCGTCTGTGGGAAGGTCCGCAGCTAGCTCAGGGCTAGTTGCTGCGAAGTCAGCTACTTCCGTAAAAGCTTGGTCTATAAGAGATTCTCGTTCTATTTCGCTAACCAGTTGTGGCTGCTCTAAGAACTTCCAACCTACTTTTAACCAGCCATGACCGAATATGAGAAAGTCTTTGACTGCGTTACGGAAAGGATCACGGAAGTCGTGATGTTTCCACATGTAATTGATAATTGCTTCAACAAATACTGCTCTGTCAACATTTTCTTCTTTGGTTGCTTGAACAACAATTTTCGGGTAGTTCACTGCAACGCTTGGAGCTATAACATTGACCGTCGAAAACGCTAAATTGACAGCTATAAGGTCTTGCTCATTAGAAGTTGTTGAAGGCCAGTGTTTACCTCTGTACAAGTCAATTAGACGACGCCAAGTGTATTCGTAACCTTGCTGGTCACGCCATCTTGAACACTTTTCAACATGATCTACATATTCAGACAAGAGTTCTTGACGAGACTTCTTAGCCATTAAAACTGAGCTTTCTGTGGAAGTTTCTCTATGTTACGTCCTTGAGACTTCGCTTCTGCGAACACCTTGGCTTCACGTTCACGATTAGTTAAGCCCTGTTCTTCACGGGGAAGGGTTGATTGATACCCTTGCCCCGTGGAAACAGTGATTGACTTTAGGCGCAATCGGCGTTCGTAGAGTTCTTTAAGCTCTGCGAGAGGGACTTGGCCCCGTCGTTCTAAAACGTACGCAGTGAACTCTTCAAAGCTGGCCTCATCTGGGAGGACAGCCATATGTTAGCCAGCTTCAGAACCGCGGAAGTTTGGTTGTGTTGCCGCTGGTTCAACTTTGCCAGTTGTACCGTGCTGGTTCTTTGGCGTCATCCGCTCAGAAACTTGACCATAATCACCAGTCATGCCTGCATACCTACCTGCAGTCATGCGCTGTTTCGGTGATTGAGCACCACCAGGTTCCCAAATCGGGTTAGCAGAAACAGATCCGCCACGTTCCATTTTGGCATTAGCGCCGTCGCCTTTGCCATCTACACTACGAGTCCCATTCGTATGGGAAACAAATTTAGAAGCCATTAAAGGTTTCCTCCAAAATTGACATGTCTATAGAAAGGTTAGCGTGTCCCACGAATAGTGCTAGCACCTATCCTCATGCTTGGACCTTCAGGCTCCCCTATCGCTAAACGAGCAAACCAGTCCACAGTCCAATAATCATTAACTTCAGGCGCATACTCTGGTTCGTAAGCATACTTTCTCATTTGATTAGCTAACGCTAAAGCCATAACACGGTCATCATATGGGGAACCCCCCATACCACCCCTATCGTTTCGCACAAAAGTTCGCAACTCAGCCAACGTGTGGCGATCACGAATAATTAGCTCTTCGTTTCTCAACGCAGAACTCAAATCGTCAATCATCAAAGGCTTCGACGTACGAGTAGTCTTCCAACCGTACTCTTGACCAATTCGATTGTTCACACTGTTTAATTGGCGTTTCCTAAACAAGTTCGGGTACCCCAAGTGACGCAACTCAGTAATAGTTGTAAGCCCATGGTTATTTGACTCAACACAACACAAAGCCTTATTAAACCAGCGCCCCAAACTATCAACCTCATCCGCTAACAAATCTGGAGCGATGTGACCGTGCCAAATAGCGACCTGTTCACCAGAACGAACATTCAGAACCTGAATAACGCTGTAATCACCGTGTCCTAAACCCTCAGCAGTATCAACACCCATCACATAAGCATTACGAGACTCTGGTTGTTCCCAAACTTCTAAACTCATCGTGAACGAAACTCCAAAACCCCAGGTCCTTTAAACAAATACCCAGTTTCCCCATGGATCACATTTCGTTCCATTTCATCAAGAATATCTAAATCAAACACAGGATTACCCGACTTAACGAACGCCTCTTCAGGCGTAGTCGGATACTCCTGTGCAAGTTGCCAAGGCAACATGGACTCCACTTTCTCCATGTACCACGACTCACCCCTATCCTCAGTAGCAGACCACGGATAAAACATAGGCTCAAACTTGTTTGACCCTGTAGTAGCCCCAACCCACAACTGGTGATAAAAGTTCCCTGAACCATTAGCAGTAGAAAGCCCAATAATGCGGCCCCCCACGTCCGCAACAGGTTCTATAGACGCCCATGCTTCTTCTGCGTTTGGCAGGAAAGCCCATTCGTCAACGACAATAAGTGTCGCTGATTCACCACGGGCAGGATCTGAAGCAGAAGGCATCGACGTAATCTGGCTTCCGTTGTCAAATCCCATCCGTTGCTGATGCTCAACCAAAGACTTAGGTCCACGTTCAATCATCCATTTCGGTAAATGCTGGAACCCGTACTTTGTTTTACGCAACAACAGCACAGCTTCTCGTTCTGTACGACTTAAATCAATAATGTTCTGATCTGGATGAAAAAACGCCAGCCAAAACTGGTGAGCAGCTACAAGTGTGCTCCACCCAATCTGACGGGCCTTTAAGGTAAGTGAATATCTATTCTCCGCCCAATGGTCGATAGCTTCCGCTTGAGCTTCACGTAAAGCAAAAAGAATACGACCATGAGCAGGGTGAGCAATGTGCCAATAGTTCTGTAAAAAATGTTTCTCATCTCGGGCACATTTTCTCCATTCAGCTTCCTGCTTTAGCTCTGCTAATCTACTTGACATGCTCACCAACCACTATTGGTGGATTCCAGAGGCGCTAACCCCACAGCAGTGCGACGAGATTCAACACGCCGCTGCGATGGAGCAACAAATCGAAGGAATCCATTTCGGAGACTCCGCAGAACATCGGAAATCCCAAATTTCTTGGATCTATAACGAAAAACTAAACGATCTAATCGCAGCCTGGATTCGGCAAGCAAACAAAGAATCAGGCTGGTCGTTCGACTTACATAAACCAGAAGCTCTTCAATACACACGCTACGGCGTAGACGGCCACTACGACTGGCATATCGACGGTCACTCCGACAATCATGCTGCCCGTCGCCTTTTACCCTCTCACCAAGTCCCAAATCCAATCCCTTTGAATGTGACCCCATTCCCAGAACTCCAGGGAACCGTGCGTAAACTTTCAGCAACAGTGAATCTTTCTCATTCATCGGACTACGAAGGCGGAGAACTTCAAATCCGCTGCTACGACCAACTTCATTGCTTTAACGACGCAGAACGAGGATCAATAGCCATATTCCCGAGCTTCATGGAACACAGAATAACACCCGTCACCAGCGGAGAACGCCACAGCGCAGTCATGTGGTTCAACGGATACCCATTTCGCTAACAACCCATATCTTTCCGCAACTGCTCCCACACAGACCACTGACTCTCAGTCCACGTATGGTCAATCGTGTTATACAACTGCGAACACTGAGGCCCATAGCCAGGAACCAAATCAGTCCGCACCACAGGCGCAGGATCAGGCTTCTCGCTACTAGGCCACAACATCATTAATCCAGAGATCCCAGCAACCAGCGCGACAACCGCCGCAGTAATGGCTTTAATGATCTTTTTAATCGCCTCAGACCAGACATCAGCTTTTTCTGCAACATCTTCAATCGACATAAACCCCCCACAGAGTTATTTCTTTCCCCTATTACGGGCACGATTCTTAGAACTATCTTCTAAGGTCGTGCCACCCCCCTTAGTGTGCGAAACATCTTTACCAGCCAAACTCTGACCAGCCTTAGCTCTTGCTCTCCGATTCTTGTCTAAATCTGCCCGATATTTCTTACGCTCAGGAGTCGCATGGTATTTCGTGTTATACGCATCCTTCTTAGCTTTCGCCTCAGGATTCGCACGATAATACGCAGTTGACTTACTCACCATCACTGACAACTTTCACAAATATCCACCTCATCCAACGAACACTCAATAGGTTCATCATCCAAAAACGGATCAGTCAACAACTCAGGACGCTCCCCCATCTCTTCTAGCTGCATCCACATCCCATCATCATGTAAGTCTTGCAACTCCGTCATCGTTTCTTCGACTTTGAAGAACGCAACTTCTTCGCAGAAGACTTTGCAGCCTTACCTCTCCCCTTAGTCGAATATCCGTACTTCTTAGGCATCCTCGCTCCTTAAACCAGCAATCAAATCATCTAACTCAGCAGCCAACTCCGCATCAGACATACCAGACGCCTCACGCTCATCATCCACAACCACTCTCCGCTTCGGAGTGAATCTTTCTATGTACTGTAAGTACAAAGATGCAGCCTTGACATCACCCTGAGCAGCCTGCTTGTACAGAGCGTCAACTACTGACTGGGTACGCTCGGGGTGGACGTTCAGTTCAGCAGCCCTGCGGTCCCACTCACGAATGAACCGAGGATCAGCTTTCCACCTCCTAACCGTACGCTCATTCAAGTCACGTTCAGCACACCACTCCCTAGCAGAAGACGGGATACGCTCTTCCGATAACAGCCACTCTAAAAATTCTGCCCATTGTTTGGGCATTACTTTTTCGCCTGTGTCGGGGTCTGTTGCCCATCCTCGGCCACCACCATTTTGCGGCATAAGAAAACCTCCTATATTTAAAGTTTAGTTGTCCCGCGAGGGAAAGTGGGACACTGTGGGTATAGTGTAGGGGGGGGGAGGGGGAAACGCCCCAAGCGTTTCCCCCTCCCCCCCCACCTTTCCCTACCTTGTATGCCCCTAACGGCTTCTCAGTAACAGGCATACATGGAAAGAACAAAAAAGAACACTCTCTCCCCCGTCCAAGTTTCAAAAACTGAACGCACTGGATATTGATATCTATACATACACGGGATCACTATCAGGACCCCCCCTAGGGTACCCCTCCCCTCTTCTCCGTGGTTCGTTAGGGTGCCAGTAGCGCCAGTATCGCCTAGGTTCTACCCATATGGGCCTAGTAAATGGGCCTATGGCCTAGGGACAGGCTAGGAACTAGGGCTATCAAACCCATTGAACTAGGCGTATGGTCTACCGCTTGCGTACCATCCTCATATTCATAACTTAGATATCAGCGGCAACGGGCCGCACGACTTACTGTTCCAGTAAGTCGCTAACTAATAGGGAGGTAGCCACAGTGGCTACAAACTTAAGTAATACGGTTAGGAAACTGACAACTTCCTACCGATCATTAACAGTAACTATTGGCCTAGCTATGCAGAATTGGGCGTACAGCTTAGGTTCAGTAACTAAGGACCTTGACCGCTCTGCTGTGTCTGAGGTTAAGACACAACTACAGAAGTCAATTGGTCCAGACTTTACCGATAGGCGTTGGTCTAGCTGGAATGCTGCTGGAATCGCTCTGCACTGGCTAGTGGAGACCAAGGTCATCACTGAGAACATGGCAGAGAATAAGCTAGTTGGGTCAATGGATTGTCTGGCCAAGATTAAGCCCGCACTAGATCCTGCTGATACCTATGGTGGCCGCTCTGCTGCTATTCAAACTCTGAGAGACGCTCGGAAAGAATCTAAGGGTAACTCTGAATGGTTGACTAGTGATCTAGCTGAGAAAGTCAGTGAGACCTTTAACGCTAGCAAGCCTGAGCAATCGCAACGCTCTGGCAATAAGAACGGTAGCGGTAAGGGTAAGACCAATAGCAAGAATAAGACCAACACCAAGAATGGTGGCGGTAGGAAGCGTGCACCTAAGGTCAGCGACGATGCAGTGCTGAAAGCATGGCTAGAAGCTGGCGACAACCTTAGGAAGCGCCTAGCTGATAAACCTCAATTCGCTGTCGATAAGACAGTCGTCATTCAGAATGACTTGGCCAACATTGACCAAATGCTGATGAATGGTGCGGAGCGAGTTGCACAAGCTGAAGCTGAGGCTGCTACTGCCTAACTTACTGTTCCAGTAAGTCGGGGGAGGGATCGAAAGATCCCTCCCCCTTTTTTTTGACTTACTGTTCCAGTAAGTCACTGAGAATGGATCGAAAGATTCATTCTCTTTTTTTGTTTGTGTTTATGTCTGATAGTGAATGAGTGAATGAATAGTGCCGTGTGCTCTGTAGTTCTGATAGTGAATGGGGAGGTGCCGTGGGCAGTGACTACTGGCGTCAAGAATGACTTGACTTTATTTTTGGGTATGATAAAATAGTTGTTGGTGGGTGGAGAGTCCACCTGCGGAGCGGACTTACTGTTCCAGTAAGTCCCAGAGGGGAGAGCGATGCTGCCACGCAGTAACGCACGGACTACCCGAGGTTCCGACGTACTTCTCTTAGCCTCCTTTAGCTGGCCTACTGGAGATTGGGAGATTGTGCGGACTCTGTTTGAAACGAACGAGCAGTTCTTTATCGTTCACCCAGACACGGACGTATCGGTTAATCCGTTGCTATCTTGTAATCACGAACCATACAGGTTCATTACCCGACAAGGACTCGTTGATCTACACCGCAC
>CEOQ01277035.1_pt1 | contig 14432 bp, 7 predicted proteins | sample 361351 | NCBI WGS metagenome assembly CEOQ01 (sample SAMEA2619907, study PRJEB7988) | marine metagenome | biome: marine biome (ENVO:00000447); feature: deep chlorophyll maximum layer (ENVO:xxxxxxxx); material: "saline water (ENVO:00002010), including plankton (ENVO:xxxxxxxx)" | depth 60 m | reverse complement strand
CTACGAACAATACATTTTCAGTTACTGGCTTAATTAATAACACGCCGTATTACTTCAGGGTAAAGGCTATTAATAATACTAATCAGTCAGGATCTTATAGCGCAGAGATTGCGGTCGTACCATTTTTTGCTGGCCCAATTTGGTATGTTGCCACGGATGGTAGTGATTTAAATGAAGGTAGCGAGAATAGTCCAATGGCGTCTTTGGCTTATGCCATAGGTGCTGCACAGGAAGGCCATACCATAAAGCTGAAAGCGGGAACTTATAAAGGTAGTGATTTCAAGGTTACTTTGGGTAAGAAAAGCATAAATATTGAAGGAGAGGATCCTCAGTTTACCATCATTGATGGAGAGAATAATGAGTCTATTTTCCGTATTGATCAGGGAACGTTTAAAATTTCTAATATGACGCTTAAAAATGGTAGGAACGAATGGAATGGTGGAGCTGTAGAGGCATATAATGCTAATGTTGAATTTAACAATGTTATTTTTCAAGAAAATATTGCAAGGCAGGGAGGTGCTGTATTTGGGAATTGTTATGAAAACCAAACTGATTGCTCCTACAAGTTTAATGACTGTCAGTTCTTTGGCAACGTTGCTGAGTACAAAACAAATGATGAAGGAAATAATTGGGGGGGCTCAGGAGGGGCTGTATTTGGTTATGCTTATATCCCAGGTACTCCCTATGAATTTAATCGTTGCATTTTTATAGACAACAAAGCTGAAGCAAAAAAATCAGCTCATGGAAGGGGAGGGGCTATACATCTTTCCGGAGGAGTAAACATTATTAACTCTCTTTTTTTTAACAATGCAGCGGTGAACTATGATGCATTTTGTGAGGAATTTACAAATGAAGATGGTTCTACTTATACCAACTGCTCTAATCTTTTTGGTGGTGCAGCTTTTTTATGGTCTGCTTGGTGGAATAATGATATAGAAGAGTGGGTAGGTTCTGAATCTTCAGTTATTAATTCTACCTTTGTCGGGAACGGATTCTTTCTTGATGGTGATGAAGGTAATGTTCATTACTCAACGGCAATAGGTATGGACGGTTCTTTTGTTCAAGGTTCAAAGACAAATACTAAGATAGTTTTATTTAACAATATTTTTTATGCGAATGAATCAGAAGACCTAATTAATGGACCTAGAGAAAACAATTTAGATATCCATGCTTATAGTGGTGCAGGTGATGGAGCCCAAGATGTTTCAGACCTCTATTTTATGGCTCATAATCTTATTGAGAATTTAGATGATTATCAAAATACTTGGATGAATAACATGACGAGTGATGATAGTAATTTTGATTCAAACCCCGGATTTAAGAGTCTAGAAGATAATCTAGATTTTTCCCTACATAGTTTCAGTAATGCCATTGGACAGGGAACACTTGAATTTGAAGGTTTTTCTGCTCCATTAGTTGATATTACAGGGAAAGCCCGGCCGATTCCTCCTGATAGTGATCCAGATGTTGGTGCATATGAAGAAGGGTTAGGCTTTAATGTAGTGTTTAGTCCGGACAGCGGTGTGGTCGATTCTGGTGAAGAAGTAGAATTAAATTTAACTGTTAAAGATTGGAATGGTGTTCCTATTCAGGATGGAACATCCATAGCTTGGGAAGTAATCCCGGATGATATAGGTGTAACAGTGAAATCGGGAGATTCAGCCATAAACAACGGAGAAGCAAAAGTAACTGTGAAGGTTGGTTCTCAGGCCACAGCTGGAACACAATTTAGAGTGGTTGTATTGTTGAATGGAGAGATTTCTATAGAGTCAAAAAGCTTTTTTGTTGAGGAGAAAATTGAAGCTCCACCTCCAGCCCCTGAAAATATTTCCATTAGTCCTAAGGGTTGGACTCCTGAAAATTCATTTACTATTGAGTGGGATAATCCTGATTGGGTTTATGCTTTAAATGGTGCGTGGTTGAAGGTAGATAATGACTCCGAAGCTCAATTTTTTCCTGATGAAAATAGCATAGAAGGAATAGATGGATTTTCTTTGTCAGAAAATGGAGAATATATAATTAAGGTTTGGTTACAAGATGAATTTCAACAATCGGATGAGGAAAATTCTAGTGAAGTGATCGCAAAATGGGACAACGAAGCACCTTATGATTTTAATTTAATATCTCCTTCAGGCTGGTATAGTACTGGAGACACCACTCTTTTTGAGTGGGAAACTAGTGGTGATGAAACATCAGGATTGGTGGCTTATGAATTACATATTGGCAACCAGAGTTATGGTTTTAATCCAAATAATGCTAATAATAAAAAGATGATAGCTGCCATATCAGGGAATATACCTGAGCAAAATATTAAGTGGTATGTTGAAGCTATTGACTCAGCAGGTAATATTAAAACATCTCCTGAATTACTCTTGAAAGTTGATAAAACACCACCTACTCTTACTCATAATACTGTTTCCACGGCTACTTTGGCCCAGACTATTGAAATCGGTGCAAATGCTCAAGATAGTCGCTCTGGTATAAATAGTTTGGATCTTTGGTATAGGATTGGAGGCGATATTGTATGGCAAGGTCCCTATGATATTAGATCAGGGAATTATTCTATTCCCAGTACTGAAATTACCACAGAGGGACTTTCCTATTATATTGAAGCATCTGATCGTGCTGGTAACATGACCAAATCTCCTGCAGAAGGAGCTTATGATGTTATTGTTACTATTCCAGGTACTGGTCAGCTAAGTGATGCTCGTTGGCCTTCTGGGGTACCTTCAGGTAAAGAAGTTAGCAACTATCAGCTTATCAGCTTTCCTATAATACCTGATAATGCCAATGCTCAGGCTATTCTTGAAGATGATCTTGGGGCCTACGATAATACCATCTGGCGTTTTTATGGCTACACAGGTGGTGGAAACTATAGTGAATATCCTAGTGTCACTATTAAACCAGGGCTTTCTTATTTTCTTATTACTACTCAGGAAGGGGTTGTTATAGATACGGAAGCTGGCAGGACAGCAAGTATTTCTAAACCTTTCGAGGTCTTTCTTAATACAGGAGATTGGACCCTAATAGGGAATCCATTTGATTTTCCCATTTCCTTAGATAGGATAACTACAGATGATGGTATAAGGTTGAGTGAAGATTCAAATGTTTATACCTACAATGGGGATTGGAAATCGGCGTCTTCTATCCAACCTTGGGAAGGTATAGCATTTAAATCTTTATCATCGACTCGACTATTCATTGAACCGCCTAACTCTTCAATTAGCCTTGCTCGGGAAGGTAGAAATGTCCTTACTGAAGGCGAGTGGATTGTAGATATCACGGTTAATAATGGTTTCGGAACAGACAATCTCAATCAGGTAGGTATAAAACATAGTGCAAAGGACGGTTATGATCCCTTAGATAGTTATGAACCCCCCATGCTTCCTGGCGGAGTTTCCTTAAGAATGCCTCATGATGATTGGGAAGAGAATAATGATATTTATACAAAAGATATAAGATCATTTACTGAAGAAGGGCAGGTTTGGGATATAGAAGTGGTGTCTGGTGATCCTGACTTTAATACTTGGATTACCTTTGATGGTCTAGAATCTATTCCTGAGGACTTTGAAATTTTTCTTATTGACAAAACAACTAAGACTGCTCAAAATCTTAAGTGGAAGCCTGAATATCTCTTCGATGTTGTTTCTCCCAATTCTGTTCGAAAGTTACGTTTTGCAGCTGGAAAACGTGATTATGTTGAATCAAATAGTGCTGGAATTGATCTTTTCCCAGATGAATATAGTTTGTCACAAAATTTTCCAAATCCTTTTAATGCTCAAACTTCTTTAATTATCGCATTAAGAGATGATGCTGTCATTGACTTAGAAATTTATAATCTTTTAGGTGAACGTGTTGCTGTAATGGCAAAGAGTGAATCAAGACCTTCTGGTTATTATACTTTTATTTGGAATGGTAGAGATGGATATGGAAATCCTGTTGCCAGTGGGGTTTATTTAGCCTATGGAAGGATAAAGGGTGCAAATGGGAAAACAATCAAATCGCAGAGCAGAAAGCTTCTCCTTGTAAAATAAGATTATTTTCATTTGTTTGCTTTTGTAAAAAGCATTGTGACGTTTTAAAAAAAGAATGAATGTTCTTGAAAAAGAACTCAGATATAACTATTGTTATGTTGATCACATCCTAAATTAGGGGGCATTTGTTAATTAGTGTCTATCAAGCAATAATGAGGTAAGGTATGAAATTTTTCAAAAAATCACTCTGTATATTTTTGACTTGGACCGTTTTCCTTTTATCATTGCCTGTATCTGTGAAAGGCCAAGATAGACTTGCTGTGGCTGTAATGGATTTAGAAGGTAGAGGGGTCTCGGCAATGGAAGCTCAAACACTTACAGATCGACTAAGGTCTGAAATGGTGAATGTAGGAGTGTTTCAAGTTGTAGAACGTGGCCAAATGGAAATGTTACTTGAAGAACAGGGTTTTCAGCAAACAGGTTGTACCTCAGCTGAATGTGCTGTAGAGATGGGAAAGCTTCTTGGTGTGCAAGCTATGGCGACAGGAAGTATTGGTAAACTTGGAAAAATGTGGACTTTGGATGTGAGGATGTTTGATGTTGGAACTGGAGAAATCAGTAAAGTTTCAAGTAGAAACTTTCAGGGTGGAGTAGAAGGATTACTTGGGTTATTGAAGCTAGCTACTAGGGATCTTGCGGGTCTTCCTGTAGAAGAAGAACAGCCAGTTGCTCCACAACCTGCTGCTGAGCCTGCTGTGGTTGATCAGGTTAAACCAACGAAGAAAAAGGGTGGTGGCTTGAAATGGCTACTTCTTCTTGCCGCTGTAGGTGGTGGTGGCTACTATGCTTATTCTGAAGGATTATTAAATGGAGGTGGTGAAGATCTACCTATGCCACCTGATCCACCAACAGCACCTGGTTCGAATTAATAGGAGATAATTATGATTAAAGTTATTAAAACGAAGATTAAATCAATTATCCTAACTTCTTTTTTATCTCCTTTAGTACTTATCGGTGGGTCATATGATTTTCAACTTGGCGACATGGTTCTTGTTGAAGTTGATGAATTGAATGGTGCTCAGGAATGGAGCATGGAGTTTTTTGTTTTCTATCATGGAGAAAGTTGGAAGGAAGACCAGGTTTATTTTGAGCGATTCCCTGATCCTGATGCTGATGAACCTGATGTTTATCTTTATTCATATTATGATGAAGACTCTAATGCTCCAGATATGGTTCTTGAATTTCATGCGGAACCATATACAACTGTTGATGAGCCTCTAAAATTACGTATTGCACCTGCAAATGTAATAGTTGGAGGTTTTAACTGGGTCTATGTTGAATATAATGGGAATGAGTTAGCCCTTTATTTTAATGGTACGGCAATGCTTGATGCCAGAAAGAACGCCAATGGAAGTTTACATGGATCCAGTGAGCCATTTGTTTTTGGCACCAAGAATGAGGATTCCGGAGGAGAGGAATCAGCATATACCATGGATGAAGTACATTTCATGCTTCGTACTAAGGGCGGAACAATAAACCCTCCTAACCAGCGTTTTGAACCTTTTGAAGAGACCGTTATGCTATGGCATTTTGACGAGGAAGAATTTGGTGGAAATATTGTAATTGATGCTTCTGGAAATGAAAATGATGGAGAGATTGATGGCGAAGGCGTTTGGGAAGATTTAGATGCTTTTGCTGGAGGAGGTGGAGGAGATCCAGGTCCAGGTCCGGGAGGAGGAGGACGTGTTGAGGGATCGGTATACTTTGAAGGAGATTTAGGATTTGTTCAATTATATATTGGATTATGGTTTGCTGGAAATAATGATGGAAATCCAGATTTAACATTGCAAAGAGGAGAAAACACTCCCTTTCCTCCGTCAGGAAAAAGCTTTTCTTTTCAGGACCCTAAAATTACGGCCAATTCAGGTCCCTATATGGTTGAGGCTTTTATTGATTTAAATAACAACTTCTTTCCCGATTCTGATGAGCCCTGGGTGTTTGAAGATGATGTTTTTACAAATAACAATTCTGAAGCTTTCGTTGATTTAGTTTTGGGAAGTGGTTTTAGTCCTCCAGATATTGTTAATATCGATCCTCCTTCTGCATCTCTTGAAGGAGAAGATGCTGAAATCAATGTTGGTCTTGCTTCTGAAGCTGGGATTCAATTAGCGATATTTGAATATTTTATCGGTGGAAGCTCCTCTATGAAGATTATAGATTTAAATGGGGATCCAAAGGGTGGGGATTGGTCTGGAACTATTCCAGGGTCTGATATTACAAGTAAAGGTTTAATCGGGCGTATTTTTGTGGAAGACGAATCGGGCCAGGGTGTTCTTTCCGAACCTATATCAATAGAAGTGTCATTCGACGAGATGTCTATTGGCTCTACAAGTGGAGAGACTTATAGGATGATATCAGTACCTGGGAAACTTGATGATAAGAGATCCGTTATAGATGGGTTAGTTACAGAGCTTTTAGATGATGATAGAGAGGATAATGAAACAGAATTCAGGACTTTTCGCTGGAATGGTAATGATTATACTGAAACTGGTGTTGCCAGTTTGAGTCCTGGTGAAGCTTATTGGATTATAACTCTTGATTCTTGGCAGCTAGCGGGAGGATCAGGAAGATCTATTAATCTTGATGGAGGTTATTCTATTTCACTTAAAGAGGGATGGAATCAAGTTGGTTCTCCTTTTAATTTCACACCTAATGTTTATGATGCTCCTGAGGGTGCAATGGAACCTTCATTCTATCGATATACTGGCAGCGGATATACTAGTTCCAACACTATGAGTCCTGGAGAAGGATACTGGATTTATGCTTATTCTTCTACTTCATTAAAAGTTGGTTATGATGTTGGTTTAACGTTGGCCCGTGAGTCAATCCCAGAACAGTTTGATTGGCAGGGTAATATTATTGCAAAAGTCAATGGATTAAATGATAGCAAAAATATTTTTGGAACAATGCCTGATGCTTCTGAAGAATGGGATTCTAATGATCGACATGAACCTCCTGTTATAGGTAACTATGTTTCTGTTTCTTTTGATAATTCTGATTGGGAAGAAAGAGGAGGATTTTATAGTACGGATATTCATAACTCTACAGATGTTGGTCATGAGTGGCCCTTTGTTGTTAAAACTAATCAGGAAGGACATGTTTCTCTTGATTTTGAATGGACTGAGACATTGCCTTCTGATTGGAATTTGCTTCTTGTAGATAAGGTGCTAAAGTCAGTAGTGGACTTAAGGTCTAATTCAACATACAGTTTTGCATGTGCATGTGACGAAGATGGAAGGGATTTTGTTATTATTACTGGCCCTCCATCTTACACGCAGGAAGTAATGAATGATTACAATGTTCTCCCCACAGACTATGAGTTGTCACAAAATTTTCCTAACCCATTTAATGCGGTTACGACTTTACGTTTTAGTGTGCCTGAAGAAAGTTCCGTTTCAATCGCCGTCTATGATTTGCTAGGAGAAAAGATTACGATTCTTTCAGACCGTATGATGTATGGTGCTGGTAATCATGCAATTATATGGGATGGTCGAGATTATAATGGCAAACTTATGTCCACTGGAGTATACTTTTATAGAATGGAGGCATTCAAAGGTGGTAAAGCGATTTATCAAGATGCACGAAAACTTATTATGTTAAAATAGTGGAATTACAGATCAATTTTTTATAAAAATCAATCTTCAAGAAATAAAAAGAGCCTTTGAAAAGGCTCTTTTTATTTGAATTCTGGTTTGCTCTCCTCACTTCCCCAATGTATTTTCTTATAACACTAAACTCATGAGATTTAAACAAATAATAGTTATTCCCCTTGTTATTATATGTTTCTTGCTGGCATTTAAACCCGCAGCTACTGAATTTGGTAAGATCACCCTACCTCTCGGGATAGTAGAAGTTCAATCATCCGGTGGAAATAACTGGGTAAGAGCAAAAGTTCGTCAACCTGTATTTGCTGGAGACAAGGTTAGAACAAAACCTAAATCACGTGCTGAGATTACATTGAATGGGGGGGGAAAAGTTCGTATTGCTGAGAATTCCGAACTTGAACTATCTGAAGCTAGTGTTACTCCTATGAAAAAAGATTTTAATGCTAATCTTAATAAAGGGAAAGTATGGGTTGCTGCTACGGCCGCTTTTGGCGAAAAAAAGAATGTTGCGGTTAGAACTCCCACAGCTGTGGCCGCTATTCGCGGAACAAAATATCGTGCAAATGCTGGAGAAAAAGAAAGTCAAGTATTAGTTTACGAAGGAAAAGTAGATATTAACACACCTGAGAATTTGTCCAAGATTCGACAAGAAGATATTCAGCAACGACAACAGCAGGGTGGGGCACCAAAATTTTCTCTTAAGCCAGTTCAAACGATTCAAGCTCCTACTCAAGTTGCTGGACCATTCGAAGTAACTCTGGAGGAGTGGATTACTCTTGTAGAAGGTATGCAAATTAACCTTCGAGCTGATGGGAAATACCATATGTTTGAATTCGATAAAGAAGCAGACGCCCAAGATGCTTGGGTCCAATGGAATAAAGAACAGGATAACTAGAAACAAACTTTTTAGTAGAAGATGGAGATTCTTTTTTGTTAATATTAGGATCTTCTTTTTTGTAAGCTTTTAAATATATTTATAATTATGCCTGAAATATTAAAACGTATTTTGATAGGGGCCTCTATCGGTTTAGGTGTTGGAATTGCTGTAGGTTGGGGGACATATCAAATTGGGTTTATCAATAATTTATTGAATGGATATGAATTTCAATCTTATGATGCTAGAATGCGTGCTCGAGTGGTGGGAGTTGAAGAGCAATCTATAGATGATGTAGTTATTATTGATATAGAGCAAGAATCAGTCAAACCTATAGAGCAAGGGGGGTTGGGGCGATATTTCAATTGGCCTCAAGCTTTTCATGGGAAGCTCATAGATGTGGTCACTAATTCTTTGCAGATTCAATGGAACCAGCCTGAAGGTGATGTAATTCCAGATTATTATCAAGTTTTCCGTCAAGCGCAAAATGAAAATAATGCTCAGTTTGAATATATGGGTGATGCCTATGATATAATGTTTGTTATATCAGGTAGAAAAAAATGGGAAGGCTATAGTTTCGCTGTTGTACCCATATACTCAGATGGTTCCACTGGAGAGGGTTATTTTATTGAATCGGCAAGTCTTATTGAACCGAAAGCTCTGTTATTTGATATAATTTTTGATCCGGAAAATACATATAATTATGATTTGGTAAATGCTATGAATTCTGTTGCTCCTCCTTCAGATGAATCCATTGCTGGGGAAACAGAAAGATTCCTATTAGAAAATGATCCGACGCGTTTCGTAGATGCAACAACCAACAGTGGAAAAACATACCACGCACTCGTTTTTGAACAAGAAGACTCACTTAATTTTCTTTACAGGATGGATTCAGAACCAGAGGGTTATGATAGACCTGACCATACAATTCAAATTCCTCTAGAAGATGCGGTTAAGCTTCCGACGGGTGACCGTATGGGGAACACCTATGTTGAGTTGCTTTCAGCTGCCAAGCGAAATGGAAGTGCTAATTTTCCCCAGGATGAGGATGGCATTATTCGTAGAGCTCCGACCGCAATCTATTTTGAAGGACCTCAGCACGTTTACCCTTCTTTAGTTATGGCTGCGGCGATGGATATACTTGGTATACCCTCTGAAGGTTTTGATTATGATTTTGAAGAGAACCTCCTCCGGCTTTCTGATACTACTGGAACAGTAGTTAGAGAAATCCCTATTGATGATGCAGGTCGTATGTTTGTGAATTATTATGGACTATATAAAACATTTTATTATTTGCCGTATATGTATTGTGTTAATCCTGACATGCTTCCACCAGATTACTGGCAAGATAAAGTGGCTTTAGTTGGTGCATCCTTACCAGGTTTAATGGACTTAAGAAATACTCCAGTACAGGAAACTTTTGCGGGAGTAGAGATTCATGCCAATGTTATGCAGTCTATATTACAAAATGAATTTGTTTCATCGACTAGTGATAATACGAATCTAATTACAATTATGATTTTAAGTGTTCTATTAGGTTCAATCGTTAGTATACCTTCAAGACCTCTTTGGTCTTTACCCATACCTATATTAGGTATAGTAATCTGGATTGTTTTTACTTACAGTCAGTTTTTTGGTGAACTAATCATGTGGGATATTGTCCGTCCCGTAATTGCTATGGGCGGGAGTTATCTGGGGTTTTTTCTCTATAATTTTCTGATAGCTGAAAAAGATAAACGTTTCTTAAAAAATACTTTTGGAACTTATATCTCACCTGAGCTCATTGATCAAATGTATGAGAATAAAGAAGAGCCTCAATTAGGCGGTAACGAGGGATATCATACAGCTTTTTTCACTGACATTCAGAGTTTTTCTGCTTTTTCAGAGAAACTTTCAGCTTCAGATCTTGTTGAATTATTAAATGATTATCTTACTGAGATGACAGATATTTTGTTAAATAATAAGGGCACTTTAGATAAATATATTGGCGATGCTATTGTTGCGTTTTATGGTGCTCCTGCTCCTGTAGATGATCATGAATACTGGGGATGTCTTACAGCAATTAATATGCAGAAAAGATTAGCTGAACTACGAGAGAAATGGCAAGGAGAAGGTGATAGATGGCCTGAAATAGTTCATAATATGCAGAACAGAATAGGTATAAATACAGGCTCTATGGTTACAGGTAATATGGGTTCCTCTATGCGTATGAATTATACAATGATGGGGGACACAGTTAATTTGGCAGCGAGGTTAGAAGCATCTGCGAAACAATATGGAATTTATATTCAGGTAGCTGATGAAACTTATAAGTCATGTAAGGATAAGTTTATATGGAGGGATCTTGATTTTGTGATCGTTATGGGAAAGACTGAGCCAGCGCAGGTATTTGAACTCATAGCGGTTAAAGATGATATGCCCCCTGGCTATGATAAACTTCTTCCAGCTTATCATGAAGCCCTCCAATTATATCGTAATCAAGAATGGAAAAAAGCTATCGATGCATTTAATACTTCTAATGAACTTGAAGATATGTTTCCTGGGAGAAAAACAAACCCAAGCAGAATATATATCCCAAGATGTGAACATTATTTGAAAAATCCACCTGGTGACGATTGGGATGGCTCATGGGCTCTTACTAGCAAATAAAGTTCATTGTAAAAGTTGTAAAAGCAACAAAACTATATATGGTGAAAATCTAATCTTATGAATATCAAATAGTTTACAGGTCAAGTTTTCCTATTTTATGTTTTCTGATAATAGTTTTTACCATATCATCAACATTTGAAAATCCAAGGTCCTTTGCAACACGACTTAACTGCCTAGAAATAGCAATTTCTTTTTTTGGGGACAGCACTTTTACTTTAGGTCTACCTCGTTTTTTAGCCTTTGTTGCCACGACAACCTTTTTAGGTCTACCTCGTTTTTTAGCCTTTGTTGCCACGACAACCTTTTTAGGTCTACCTACTTGACCTTTTGGGCGAGCAGACTTTTTCTTTTTCGAAACAGAAGATTTTGTAGATAAAAACTTTTCTATTTTTTCAAGATTTTTTCCCCGAGGAGCAATTTTGCCGTTTTCCCAGTTGACTATACTGGGTAAGCTCACTCCTAAATTGGAAGCTAACTCTTTTTGTGTTAAGCCAAGGTTTTTTCGGCGCTTTTTAATTGGAAGTGCCATAACATTGCTCTCCTGTTTCTTGTTCTCTTTTTTATGAAAAGGTGAATAATTAAACATAATATTGGAATTTAATATTATAATAATAAAACTTAAAGTGTCATTAAATCAATAAGAAGAATAATAGTATATTTTTTATTTGGTTTCGAAAAATGAAAATTAGGATTAACAGAAATTTAATTACTTAAATAGAATTAGGTCTTAAACTTTATAAAAATTAGAAAGGAAAATTATTCTATGAATAGAACAACTTTAATTTTTCTTTTTGCTATTTCAGAAACAGTTACAGCCTCATCTGGCAACATTAAACAAAAACCGAATGTAGTTTTTATTTTAACAGATGATCAAGGATATGGAGATCTCGCATGTCATGGAAACCCCCATATCAAAACTCCAAATCTAGATAAATTGTATAGAGAGAGTTTAAGATTTACAGATTTCCATGTTTCTCCTTTTTGTTCTCCAACAAGAGCTCAACTACTTACTGGTCGTTATCCACAAAGGACTGGTGTGTGGCATTCAATAAAAGGCCGATCTTTAATTCATCGTGATGAAATAACAAGTGCTGACATTTTTAAAAACAATGGATACAATACAGCCATATTTGGAAAGTGGCATCTAGGAGATAATTATCCTTTTCGTCCCCAAGACCGTGGTTTTGAAGAAGTATTGGTTCATGGAGGAGGTGGCATAGGAAATACATCTGATTACTGGGCTAATGATTATTTTGATGACACTTATTATCACAATGGTAAACCAAAAAAATATAAAGGATATTGCACCGATGTGTGGTTTGATGAAGCAATAAAATTTATTGAAAAGAAAAAGGACGAGAGATTTTTTGTTTTCTTATCTACTAATGCTCCACATTTACCATACGTGGTTCCTGAACAATACAAAAAAATGTATACTGGAATTGAACCTGGCCTGTTAGAATTTTATGGAATGATAACTAATATAGATGACAACATCGGTAGGTTAAGAAAAAAACTTAAAGAACTAAAACTTGCAGAAAATACCATTTTTATTTTTATTACTGATAATGGAAGTAGTCGAGGAGCTAAAGTCTATAATGCTGGAATGAGGGGAACAAAAGGCTCAGAATGGGATGGGGGCCACAGAGTACCATTTTTTTTGTACTGGCCTAATGGAAATATAAACTCAGGAAGAGATATTAATATTTTAACAGCTGGCATGGATCTGCTTCCAACTTTAGTGGAACTATGCAATTTAAAAAGAACGAAACATCAAAAGTTTGATGGTATGAGTTTAGTACCTCTTATTAATGGTGGGGTTAATTCATGGGAAGAGAGGACGATTGTAATCGACAATCAAAGAGTCAGCTATCCAATAAAATACCGTAGAACTTCTGTAATGACTGATCGATGGAGATGGGTTAATGGAAAAGAATTGTATGATATTAACAAAGATCCAGAACAATCAAATAATGTCTCCCCTTATTTTCCTGGCGTGGTTGAGAAGCTAAGTAAGATTTATGATATATGGTGGGAAGATGTTTATCAAAGCACAAAGAAAAAATATGAAATCATTGTTGGGTCTGATAAAGAAAACCCTTCTTTTATAACGTCTCATGATCTTCATGGAGGTGCTGTATGGAACCATGATCAGGTACTTGCTGGCAAAAAATGTGGAGGCTATTGGGAGATATTTGTTGAAACAGATGGAATGTACGATATAAGTCTTAGAAGATGGCCAAGAGAGTTTAATTTTCCTATTACATCTCAACCTCAAGTACCGGTAGATCTAAAAGATTTTTTTTATTTTTCTTCTAGTTCATCCTATGCGTCTACAAATGATAAAAGTAAAAAGATTTCTGCTACTCAAGCGCAGTTAAATATTGCTGGTCAACATTTAGTTAAACATATTCCAGATAATATTTTAGGAAATGCTGGAATTAATTATGACATAACGGAAAATGGAGAAATAACTGCAGTTAACTTTCGCCTCCGTTTAATGAAAGGAAGCACTAAACTTAGTGCATGGTTTGTAAACGGAAGAGATGATGGGGATATAGCGGGGGCTTATTACGTATATATAACAAAGTTATAAATTCTATTCTTAAATATTTTTAATAGATTTTATGGATTGATGTTTATGACGCTTAAAAAAGAAAAGGAGATAACATGAGTATATCAAAGCTAATTATATCTTTTTGTTTATTCTTTGCTGGTATTTTATCTGCTGGGGACAAAGAAGATATTGTTAATCAGATTATTGCTGAGAATAATTATGCAAATAAAAACAATAGAACTATGGATATATATTCAAAAGATGGAGCTCTAGAGTTCTGGTCAAGTGGAGGGCTTTTGAATAAGGTTGGAGCAGAAGGTAGGATTAATGAATTTGACAGCTTTAATATGAATGTTAAACATGTTGAAGTAGTTATTCTTGTTCCAAAAAAGGCAGCGGTAGCGATGTATTATTCGGAAGGTTCAATGACTCCTGAAGGTGCTAATCCGGTAAGCCATTATTTGACACGTGTTACACAGGTATTTGTTAAAGAAAACGGTGAGTGGAAAGTGAGAGCTTCTCATTGGTCTCCCATTATCGGAGGAGCTGGTACTAGTCAAACGGCTACCAACTGAATTACCCTTTCAAGAATTGAAGCTGATTTCCCAAAACTTGCCAAAAAATATCTAAATGAATAATTGGGGACACAATATTGGGGGCACACTATACAATATATAATTTTGTAAAATATCGTATTACAAAGAAACCCCCTC
>CEOQ01029906.1_pt1 | contig 14432 bp, 14 predicted proteins | sample 361351 | NCBI WGS metagenome assembly CEOQ01 (sample SAMEA2619907, study PRJEB7988) | marine metagenome | biome: marine biome (ENVO:00000447); feature: deep chlorophyll maximum layer (ENVO:xxxxxxxx); material: "saline water (ENVO:00002010), including plankton (ENVO:xxxxxxxx)" | depth 60 m | reverse complement strand
GATATCCCTATCATATTACATTGGTTAGGAGGGAATTATGACTAAACGAGTATTTATTACAGGGATAGGGATGATAACCCCGCTAGGACTTGATACAACTACTACCTGGCAAAATTTGGTAGCTGGTAAATCAGGAGCAAACACAATTCAACATTTTGATCCGTCAGAATTTCAAACACAAATTGCATGTGAGGTAAAAAACTTTGATGCTACAGACTTTATAGATAGAAAAAAAGCAAGGCAGCTAGATCGATTTTCACAATTTGCTATGTCAGCTGCTCAAGAAGCACTTGCTCAATCAAACTTAAATCTCGAAAATACAGATTTAAAAAAAGTAGGCGTAATTATAGCGAGTGGTATTGGTGGTATAAGTACTTTAGACGCTCAGGCAACTGTTTTAAACGAGAGGGGACCAAAAAGAATAAGCCCTTTTTTGATCCCAATGATGTTACCAGACATGGCTTCTGGTCAAATATCTATGGCTCTTGGCACACAAGGCCCAAACTTTTGTGTAGTTTCTTCATGCTCTAGTGGTGCTGAAGCTTTAGGTAATGCATGGAAGTTGATAAATAATGACGAAGCCGAAATAGTAATAACTGGAGGTGCTGAAGCTCCAATATGTCCATTAGCAGTTGCCGGATTTAATGCATGTCAAGCTTTGTCTACAAACAATGACAACCCCACATTAGCTAGTAGACCGTTCGACATCGACAGAGATGGATTCGTAATGGGTGAAGGTTCTAGTGTATTAATTCTTGAAAGTGAAGAGAGTATCATCAAAAGGGGAGCACAACCTCTAGCAGAGCTTATAGGATATGGCGCGACCTCAGATGCATTTCATGTAACTCAACCACATCCAGAAGGTGCTGGTGCTATTGAAGCTATGAGAAGAGCTTTATCTCAAGCAAACCTTGAGCCTAGTGATATTGATTATATTAATGCCCATGGAACATCAACACCATTAAATGATAAATTTGAAACTATGGCCATCAAAAAAGTTTATACAAATTCTGCTTTTGATGTACCAATAAGTTCAACGAAATCTATGACAGGGCATCTTTTAGGTGCAGGGGCTGCTTTGGAGGCAGCATTTAGTATCCTATCAATACAAAAAGGGATCATCCCACCTACTATAAACCTCACGAACCAAGACCCTGAATGTGACTTAGATTTCACCGCAAACAATTCAATACATAAAACTATTTCTCATGTTATGTCGAATTCATTAGGATTCGGTGGCCATAACTCATCCTTAATATTTAAAAAATATGAAGAATAGCTCTTGTCTAATAATTTAGAAACATCAAAATATGCATGGGAAATACATAATATTATTTCTGATGAAGCGCTGTTAACAACTGAAGCTTACCCCAAATTACTACAACAACTCTTATATAACCGCGATATAAGAACAGAAGATGAAATTAAATCATTTCTAGATCCTACCAAATCTATTAATAATCATTCAATCCTTCCAAATATAGCTAAAGCAACAGATCATATAGCAAATGCAATTCGAGACAACAAAAAAATATGTGTGTTTGGTGATTTTGATGTTGATGGAATAAGTGCTACAGCTATTTTAGGAAGAACCTTTAAAGCTGCTGGAGTTACAATAATTCCCCACATACCAAATAGATTTACTGAAGGGCATGGTTTAAATCGAGATGCAATTAAAATGTTAAAAGATCTATCGGTCGACCTTATCATTACAGTAGATACCGGAACAACAGCAATAGAAGAAATTAATTATGCAAACGAACTAGGTGTTTCTGTAATTGTTACAGACCATCATTTAACATTTGATGCTTTACCAGAAGCAACTGCTATAATTAATCCTCAATTACCTGATTCAATATACCCTTTTATGGGATTAACTGGTGCGGGCTTAGCATTAAAACTTGCTGAATCAATTATAGAAAAACTTGACTTAGATAAAAGTATTTTAGATGATCTTTACTCTCTTGCAACTTTGGGAACTATAGCTGATATAGGAGCATTGACAGGTGAAAATAGAGGTATAGTAAATAAAGGACTTAAATCTATAGGGCAAAAACCATTAATGGGTATTAAAGCGCTATCTATTGCTTCCGGAAAAAAAAATACCTACTTAAATGTTAAAGATTTATCCTGGAATATTATTCCTCGCCTAAACTCAACCGGTAGAATGGGTGATCCAAAATTAAGTTATGATATTCTTACAACCAATGAATATCCTGATGCCGTAGAAAAAGCAAAACAAATAGAAGAATATAATATTCTACGTCGAGAAGAAACACAAAAAGGATTTAAAACAGCCCTGAGCTCCTTAGAACCAGGACCAATATATATTGCACAGGATAAAAGTTTTCACTGGGGAATAATTGGACTTTTAGCAAATAGAATTGCTGGACGGTTTAATAAACCCGCAATCGTGATCAGTGAAGGTGAAGAATATAGCCTAGGTAGTGCAAGGAGTATAGAAAACTTTGATGTAGGAAATATTATTGAGAAAACTGGTGGGTTAATAGGAGGATTTGAAAAATTCGGTGGTCATGCTCAAGCTGCAGGATTTACAATCGAAAATTCAAAAATTTCCTTATTTAAAAAAACAATACGAGAATTAAGTCGTAATTATGCTATTGAAAATAATATTCAGGATACAAATAATTCTCTTAAAATTGATTGTAAATTAGAATTAGATGACTTACCCAAGGAAATATTAAAGATTATTGGCATGTTACGTCCCTTTGGGGAAAAAAATCCTGAACCTATATTTATGAGCAACAATCTAACTATTCAAAAGAAACGTCTATATGGGTCACGAAACCGAGCGGCATTAATACAACTGAAATCAAATAACTTTATATGGGATACATTTGCATCTAATAATATGATGGTACCTTATGAGGTAGGGGATAAAGTAGATATTGTATATTCATTTTCCTTACGAGGGGGCAACATGAATATAGGTATGAATCTAAATATTCAAGATATAAGACATAGTAAAATTAGTTAGACCTGCTAGTCCAAGTAGCTCTCAAAGCTAATATAGGCACACATATTGTCAATACCAATAAGGAAATTAAATGGGCTTCCTGCAGTCCAGCGAACCATACCGAATCTAGTCTCATAAATTGTATAAAAAAACGACCTATTGAATATATTATTGCGTATGAAATAAAAATCATACCTGGAGGGCCTAAGCGACCACGAAGGTTCCAGAGAACAATAAAAGCAACTGTAGTTAATATCATTTCGTATATTATTACTGGATGACTTGGATTAAGTCCATGAAATGTAAAAGACCCACTATCTGGATGCGAGTATATTACTCCCCAAGCTAAATCAGTTTGTCTACTTATATGTTCTCCATTAATAACATCTCCTAAACGACCAAAAGTTTGTCCAATAGCCATAGCTGGAGCTACTAAATCTAAAAGTCTGCCTGTAGATAAGTCTTTAAACTTGGCATACATGGAACCTTGTAAATACCCTTTAGCTATTTTTTCTCCAACAAGGTTTTTAAGCCAAATTTGTTTTTGACCTGCATAAACAAAGCCAAGATATTTACGTATAAAAATATTACTAAGGCCAGATAAAGTACCAAAAATTAAAGCACCATATATAGCAATGCCACCACGCCATACTTGATATATATGACTCAAGTTATCTTGATAATAATCCCATCTATCAATAACGTGAACTAACCTGGCACCTAATATTCCGCCAATAATAACCCACAAAGCTACAGAATAAATCACATCGCTGTCGATTTCTTCCTTTGAAGACCATCGATCAATTAAGTAGATTGCTAGACCAACACCAACAAAAGTAAAGAATCCATGCCAACTCAATACTATTGGATCCCGAAATATAAATGGATCTATTCCTATTGTCATAATTTATACCTCCAAAGAAAGAATTCTAAAAGTGTTATGTAATTGTGTCAACAAATTCTTAAAACCCTTTCATTCCATAGATGTAATCATCATGGTATCATGAAATGTAATAAACTTAAGGGAATTGCTATGGATATAAGAATAGAACAATTTCTTCAGTACCTAATGATTGATCTAGGTCTATCTATAAATACTACAGCTGCGTACCGAAATGATCTAAACCAATTCTTTAATTCAATCGATAAAAACAATGATTCAATTAATTTTATCAAGGTAATAACCCGTGAAAACATAAATCTATATATAAAAATAATGCAGAAAAAACAATATGCTGCTACAACCATTTCAAGAAAAATTGCATCAATTAAATCATTTGTCAGTTATTTAGAAGAAGAGGGAATTTTATTCGAAAATGTAACAAAAAATATTAAAACTCCACGAAAAGGATTATCTATACCTAATACCTTAAGTATAGATAATATTCTTTCTATATTAGATTACTTAAAAAATGATACCTCACTAATAGGTGTAAGAAATTTAATCATGATTGAACTATTATATGCTACAGGTATGAGAGTTTCCGAACTTATCAATCTTAATTTAAATGATATTAGTATCGAACAACAACACCTACGTTGTACTGGTAAGGGATCAAAACAAAGAATGGTGCCCATGTATTCGTCAATTTCAACACTATTGTCTAACTATATAAATTTCGTTAGACCTAAACTTACCAGAAAAAAATCTAGTGATATGAAAACTGTTTTCGTTAATTCACGAGGTGCGAAATTAACTAGACAGTCAATTTGGCTATTAACAAAAGAGATTGTACACGCAACAAAAATAAAATCATTTTCCCCACATACATTACGTCATAGTTTTGCAACCCACCTACTCGAAGGAGGTGCAAGTCTAAGAAATGTACAAGATCTATTAGGACATTCAAATATATCTACAACACAAATATACACACATCTTAATGATAATAAACTTCTTGAAATTTATGATAAATCATTTCAACGATAGTGTTTGTTGTTGACAAACTTTGGTATTATTCTATAGTTTTAAATGTGAAACTAATCAAAAATAGTGTTTGAAAAATAAAATGGCAAATAAACCAAAAACTAAAACAAGAAAAAATAGAGTTAAAGTACCTAACGTTGGACCGGGGAAAAGTGTTTCGGTAGAAGAAAGCAAACCAATTACAACAAGTGAACCAATAAAATCAAATACAGAATCCACTAATATCTTAAAATCTAAAACAACAAAAATCCCAAATCAAAACACCCTTCCATACAAACGCGAGATCATACGGATTAGTATAACTAGTATGATTACTTTCGGAATTTTAATTGCACTAATATTTACTATGTAATTTATGCGTGTGATGCTGCGCCACCATCTACAAAAATTGTCTGGCCGGTAACAAAATCGCTAAATTCAGAAGCTAAATAGACCAATAATGGTCCTATTTCTTCTGATTCTCCTAATCTTCTTAGTGGAATATATTTAGATAAATTTTGTTTCTGTGCTTCGTCTGTTATCTGATCTTTAAACCATCCCATCGCAATAGAATTAATTCTTATGTTTTCTAAAGCCCATTCTAAAGACAATGATTTGGTAATTTGTTCAATAGCAGCTTGTGTTGCAGAGTATAAAACTGCATTCTTTAAACCTATTTGTGCTAATGCAGAAATAACATTTATAATTCTCCCGTATTCGTGATTTAACATTTTTTTGCCAACCTCTTGAATTACCAATAAGGTGTTCCTAATATTTGTATCAAGTAAAAAATTAAGTTCACTATCAGTTGTATCCACAAACGGTTTACCCAATACACTTTGTGCACAATTAACTAAAATGTTTATATTCCCAAATTCTTTTTCAATTTTATCTAAAGATTCTAATAATGATTTACGATTATTTCTCTCAGAGAAAAATATATTATTACCGCTAGAACTATGAGAATCAAAATTAAGAACACATACATTTGCACCAGCTTCTTCTAATGCTACAATTGCAGCATTAGAAATAAAATCGCCTCCTGCTGTAACAAGTGCATTTTTACCCGATAAATCCCATTCTTTTGGTTTCATAATTTCTCCTAAGAATACTTTTTACTGTTTATTATTAGTCTCAATCACATTAACTACGTTATAAGCACTTATAGCCGCACTCTCCATTGTAGATGGCCATCCAGTATCAACCCAATCGCCAGCAATATACAAATTATCTATAGGGGAAATATTAGTCAAGCGGTATTTCTTAGTATTAGGAGTACATCTAAATGTAGCTTTTCTTTCTTTAATTATTTTATATTTTTCAACAAATTTAACATCAAATTCTGGGAAAATAGATTTTAATTCTTTAAAGATTAAATCAATTATATCTGCTGTTGTTTTTTGCAATAAATCCTTACCGTCACTTATTGAAATATCAAGTAATTGATATTGATTATCTTGTGATGATTTATTAAAAATCCACTGTAAGGGACTATCAATAACATTAATAAATTGATCGTTCATTATTCTTGTATTTAACCAAATATAAATATTAACAATTGAAGAATGTTCTATTTGGGGTAATCTGTTAAAAAATTTATCCGATTGTAATTCTTCTGGAAGAATCTTGTAAAGAGAATTTGAAGGTACTGCGCTTATGATTACATCTGCAGATAATTTTGTCCCGTCTTTTAATTCGATATTGGTAATTTTGTTATCTTTATAGAATAATTTCATGACACCATTGCCCACGTATATAGTTCCACCCTTATTTTCAATAAATTCTTTGCCTGGAATAGATATAATTTCATCTAGGGTACCTTTCGGGAATCCTAATTTTACGTAACGATTTCCTCGTAAAACTGATTCTTGAAAAACCATTAAACCCATATCTGCACTTACTTTAGAAACATGATCATTCAATGTTGGCAATATGACTAAATCCCAAAATTTTTCGATTACATTTTTAGATTGCCCATTATGTTCTAACCATTCGGAAAAAGAAAAACTTTGATACTTAGGATTTTTTCTATTTATGAATTTCATTTTTACTAATGTAAATATTGCGCTCAATTTTTCTTGAAATCCTATATACGGATATTTTAATAGTGAAACTAATAGAATCAATCCGAATGGAAGAAATTTTGTATCGCGAATAATTCCAATCTTTCCTGTTCTATCAATGATTTTTACACTAAATGAATCTTGAAAATGTATTTCAGATAAGCTTCCAATTTTTTTGAAAAACTGTAATAAATTTCGATAACAACCCATGAGTAAATGTTGCCCATTATCATATTGAGGTTTTAAAGATTTTTTAACCGAATAAGTTCGACCACCTAAAAATTTTCTCTGTTCAATCAATGAAACTATATAGCCCTTTTCTTGTAATAAAATGGCACTATATATCCCAGCGATACCTCCCCCAATTACTATGGCATTATTTTTTTTTATTTCTTGGTTATTTTGTATCTCAACCATGCAAATCCCATAATGGATAACTTTTCAAATGTGTTCAATCTATAATTTGTTTGAAAAATATTATAATTAGACTTCTCAATTTTTTTTAAAATTTTGCTATATATTTTTGATAAGATTACCAAACAAATACGTGAATCTATATCTACAAGAGGGAGTAACCTTGATCCTGATTCAAAATATCTTTTAGCTCTATCAACTTCAAATTTCATTAATTGTATAAAATCTTCATTATACAAAGATTCTGTTAATAGCTTTATTGAATAATTAAATTTTTCCATTTCTTCATAAGCTAAATAACATCTGTTTTCATTTAAGTCATCTAGAATATCTCTTAATATGTTGGTTAATTGCATTGCTAAACCGAAATCAATTGCATATTCGACTGCTTTAGGATTTGTATATCCAAATATTTTTATACAAATTAAACCAATAACACTGGCAACTTTATAGCAATATTCTTTAACTTCATCAAAAGAATCAAATGTTGTAAATTCAATATCCATTCTTACGCCTTCGATTACATCAAAAAAATACTGTTGGGGAATATTATAATCTTCAATTATGGCACAAGTTGCTAAAATTATCGGGTTATTTTCGAGAATTGACTTATCTAAATTTATTCCAGATTTTAAATTATTTTCAATTTCATCTAACAAACGTTTTTTTTCATTTGTAGATTCACTATTATCTACAGCATCATCACATCGTCTACAAAAAGCATACGCAGTGTATATCGCTCTTTTTTTTCGCATTGGTAAAGTAATAAAGGCATAATAAAAATTTCTAGCCTCTTCTTTTGTGATCTGTTCACAATAATCATAAGCATATTCTAGTTGTATATCACTAATGCCTAATGTGTCCAAATAATTTATATCCTAACCGATTTGAAATCAAAACTGATTTTAATAAAAGCCCTGTTTTATCTATGTGACTTAATTTTGGTCTGCCTAAAAAAACATTGTACTTTCTTTTCTTAATCTTTTCCAAAACACCTAGACCCCCAAGATTAAACATAGCAATTTCAATTTTTGGCTTACCCGAAATATAATCTAGTAACTTTAATCCCTCTGAAAAATAACCTGATGTTCTATCAATCTGAAATTGCATTAGATTTACAAAGCTTTGGTTATACTCGCGATTCCATAATTGTTGTTCATTATAGTTGAAATTTTTCATATCTTCTAAGGGAATATATATACGATCTCTTAAAATGTAATCTTCTTGAACATCTTGCCAAAAATTTGTGAGCTGTAATGCTGTACAAGTTAAATCAGACAGTTCAAAACATTTATCTTCAATAAAACCCAAAATATATAAAACAAGATGTCCGACAGGGTTTGCAGATTTTTCACAATACAATAAAAGATCTGCAAAAGTATTATATCTTTTTTTATTCTGGTCTATTCTGTTGGCTTCTATCAGATCTTGGAAAGGTTTTATTGGTATATCAAATTCACAAATTGTTTTATACAGAGCATGAAAACTTAATGAATCAGGTTTACCTCGATAACATAAATTTAATTGCTCTTCAGCGTAATCGAGGAAATTATTCGATTCCCCAGAAAATTTATCCCCAAAATCATCAATCATACGACAATAAGCATAAATTGAATGAAAATGTTTAATTATTTTTCTAGGTAAGAATAATGTTCCAATAAAAAAGTTTTCATAGTTACTTTTCGCCAAAGATTCACAATATTGGAAAGCTAAATCTACTAATTGCTTTCTCTTCAAAATAACACCATTTACCTCTATTAGGATAGTCTATATGCTAAGTAATTTGTTAAATGACATAATTGATTATAACCCCATTTTGATAGTGAGTCTTTAACACTATTAATACATTCAAGAGCTAATTCTGAGTGATATTCAATCATATTTTGAGATTTTTCAAAAACTTCATAATCACTCATTATTGTAATAATTTTATCCATTTCTAAATCTGAAATCTCAGATTGAAACATTAAACTTGCTAATTCTGGATTATCTACCTCATTTGCAACATCTAATGCTAATAAAATTGGATATGTTTTTTTCTTTCGTAATATATCGCTCCCAACAGGCTTTCCGGTAATTTTCGTATCTCCCCAAATACCTAAAACATCATCACGAATTTGAAAAGCCCTACCTAGATGTGATCCGAAATCTCTAAATTTTGTTGTTATATATTCGTCATTTAAAGAATGAAGAGCACCAAGTTCTGAAGCACATCTAATCAGAGCCCCAGTTTTTCTGGAAATCATTAACAAATATTCATCCGAGGTAACATGTAATCTTTTTTCATACTCTACGTCCATAAATTGCCCTTCAATCATTTCCATAGAAGCTTGGGATAAAAGTTCAGCAGCCTTCAACATAATAGTAGAATCTAGCTCAATATTTGATTGAGTAGAATCAGCTAGAGAACGCATTGTATTCCCAATCCATAATGCTCTAGGTTCCCCCCACAAAGTCCAGACTGTTTTTTGATGTCTACGCTCTGTATCTCTATCTTGAATATCGTCATGAATTAATGAAAAGTTATGAATCAGTTCGATTGCAAGAGCTGAATATAAAACTGGTAAGTAGTCACTAGTTAATGATTCACATACCAGTAAACTTAAAGTAGGCCTCAAAGATTTACCGGCTGAACGCTTATCTAATAAATTGCCATCTTGATCATTAAAACCTAGATGATAACCCATTGTTTTTTTTAATTCGTTACTAAATGGGCCAATACAATCAAATAACCCTTGATCTACGATGAGTCTAAATTTATCGAAGCATTCAGGAGGATTTGAGAAAACATTATCAATATTATCAAAAGATTTTCTATTCATTATTTTTTAGTACTTTATATATCGTAAATCAGTTTAGCATTTAATAATTAAAGAATATATCTATTTATATAGCCTATACTTGACAGTGACACCATAGAAGTTTACATTTAACTAAAGTGGTTTGTTAATATATGCGAGCCCTTTAATCGAAAGGACGGATCTATGGAAACATTAATTCCCGTCTTCTCGGCTTTAGTAGTAGGAATTATTTTAGCAGCAACGGTTCAGTTTATCTTGAATCGTAGAGGTGTAACGCAAGCTCGTTTAAAAGCAATTAGTGTTATAGAAGAAGCTGAAGAAAACAAACGAAAAATTGTACTTCAAGCAAAAGAGGAAGCACTAAACATTCGCAGTACATCTGAAAAAGAATTACGCGATAGACGCTCAGATCTTAATCGTACAGAAAGAAGATTAAACCAAAGGGAAGAACAAATTTCCCAAAAGAATGAAAGTACACAGCAACGTCATCGCCAAATAGAAGCTGAATTAGATAGAAAGCAAAATTTACTTGATGAATCAAGAGCAGAATTAGAGGAGATTAAGGAAAAAGAAGTAAAGCAACTTGAAATAATTGCTGGTGTATCAATCTCCGATGCTAAAAATGCCTTAATGAAAAAAGCTGAAGAAGACATCAAATTTGAATTAGCTAAGCGCTATAGAGATTTAGAAAACGAATACAAAAATGATGCGAATAACCAAGCCAAACGTGTATTAACTTTAGCAATACACAGGTTAGCCTCAGATGTTGTATCAGAAAATAGTACTTCTACTGTTAAACTTCCAAATGATGAAATGAAAGGTCGATTAATTGGACGTGAAGGTAGAAATATTCGTGCAATAGAAGCAGCAACAGGGGTAGATTTAATAATTGATGACACTCCAGAAGCAGTTAGTGTTTCTTGTTTCGATCCAATACGGCGTGAAGTTGCAAAAATAGCACTTACCAACTTAGTTGCAGATGGTAGGATCCATCCAGCTAGAATTGAAGATATTGTAGAAAAAGCTCAAGAAGAGCTTGATGAAATTATTTGGCAAGAAGGTGAGAGAGCTGTTTTTGAAACAAGAGTTAGAGGAATGAACTCTGAATTAATTCGCCTAATTGGTCGCTTAAAGTATCGATATAGTTATGGCGAAAATATACTTCAACACAGTATTGAGGTTTCAAATATAGCAGGTATGCTTGCTGCTGAACTCGGTGCTAATATTGAAGTTGCCAAAGCAGGTGGACTTCTGCACGATATTGGTAAAGCTTTGACTCACGAAGTTGAAGGTACGCACGCAGAAATAGGTGCTGATGTTGCTCAAAAACATGGAATATCTGAACCAATATGGCGTGCAATTATGGAACATCATGATGAAGATATGGGATCTATTGAAGCCTTCATTGTTGCAGCAGCGGATGCAGTTAGTGCAGCAAGACCTGGTTCTAGAAAAGATACTTTAGAACACTATGTAAAACGACTTGAGGCTCTAGAAGCAGTAGCAAATGAATTTCCTGGTATTGAGAGAAGTTTTGCAATACAGGCAGGTAGAGAAATTCGAATAGTGGTACAACCAGATACTGTTGACGATACTTCTGCTGCAAAATTAGCTCGAGATGTTGCAAATAAAATACAAGATACCTTAGCTTATCCAGGACAAATTAAAGTAACTGTAATCAGAGAAACACGTAACGTAGAAATTGCAACATAATTTCACGTACAGTTTGAAAGGATTTGTTTACCTATGGTGAATGTAGATCTACATCTCCATACAACCTATTCCGATGGTGCGCTTACGCCTGATAAATTAGTAGAATTAGCACTAAAAAACAATCTGGGCATTATTGCTATAACAGATCATGATTGTACAGATGGAATTGATGAAGCAATGCTTGCCTCGCAAGGTAAGAATTTAACTATAATACCTGGAATAGAGCTTAATACAGATACCGATGAGGGCGAAATACACATTCTAGGTTATTTTATTGATTATAAAAATAAAGACTTACAAAAATTACTAATTGAATGCCGTAATAACCGTGTAGAACGTGCAAAAATAATGGTTGAAAAACTGAATGATATTGGTATTAATATCCAATGGTCGCGTGTTGAAGAACTTGCAGGATACGGTGCTGTTGGTAGACCCCACATAGCAAAAGCAATGTTAGAAATAAAATCTATAGCAACATTCCAAGAAGCTTTTGACAAATATATCGGAAGAAATGGTATAGCCTATATTGAGAGATTTAGGCTTAATGTATATGATGCAATAAAAACTATTCTTCAATATGAAGGAATACCTGTTCTAGCTCATCCTGGTTATATAAAAAACCTTCATCAACTATTGCCCAGTCTAATTAAATCTGGTTTAAAAGGAATAGAGGTTTTCTATGCCAACTATGACACCAACACTATTAATGGATTAAAAAATATTGCATCAAAATATAACCTTATACCGTGTGGAGGAAGTGATTATCATGGTATTAAAACTAAAACTGAAAAGCTACCTGGAACTCTTGGCCCACCTATAGAATCAGTTAATAAATTAATAGAATTAACAAAAAAATAGTCAAAAAAGCTTTTTAAACCTTGGCAAATAAATAACTTAGTCTATACGAATTTATATTATTAGATGAATCACTAAGTAATCTTGATTACCAAACCAGAAAAATATTTTTCAATATGTTAAAGGATATTTCACGTAATAATATTGGTATATTGCTAGCTAGTCACGATTTAGACATGGTTGAAAGATATGCAGATCAAGTCTTATTAATCAAAAATAATACCTTACAAAGACTCACAAAGCCTTTTTCAAATTTAAGTGAATATATATTCTAATTAAGTCTAGCGACCTTTGAAATTAGGTTTCCTTTTCTCCAAAAATGCCCTAACACCTTCCTTATGATCCTCAGTACCCCTTGCAATATTTTGTGCGACGGTAGCAACCTTTAGGCTATCTTCAAGATTAGTATATAAAGATTTTTGGACCAAATACTTAATTAATGACATTGAATATGTTGGGCCTTGAGCAATTCTTTTTGCTAATTCCATAGTGGTATCAAGTAATTTGTCATGTTCCACCACTTCGTTTACTAATCCAAGTTGAAATGCTTTATCGGCAGGAATAAGGTCACCTAAATATTGAAGTAATAGGGTATTACCAAGTCCAATCATTCTAGGTAATTGCCAACATGATCCATCAGCAGGAATTAATCCATTTCGGATAAAAGCTTCTGAAAAGCTAGCTTTATCGGATGCGATTCGAATATCACACGAAATAGCCATTCCCATGCCTATCCCCATAGCATATCCATTCACCATTGCAATAGATGGTTTTTGTAAATTATGTAATCTTAAAGGCAAGAAGCGTAACCGGTCTCTGTCTTCTGTTTTGTTAGCATACACCGCTTCCATGCGTTCCCATGCAGAAATACTATCCTCAACATTAGGGTTTTCTTCTGCCTTCTTTTCACGCTCTTCAATATTTTTATTAAAATTACGTACATTAGCACCAGAACAAAAAGAGGGATCCTCGCCAGATAAAACTAATACACGTAATGAAGGATCAGATTCAAGTCTATCTAATTGATCATTAATTTCATCTGACATGTCAGAGCCCAAAGCATTTCTTGTTTTTGGATCATCCATTTTTATAAATAAAACACCATCATTTTCTTCAACATGAATATATTCGGTATTCATAATCCCTCCTACTTATTGCGAGAATAAACTAACTTATTTGCATAAATAGAATAAAAAAAAATTAAGTAAATCGGAAACAAAATCAGTATACTTTAGTACAGTAAGAACGCAATTTAATTAAAATATAGCAATTATACATAGAAAAAAACCAACACTATCGTTTGAAACTAAAAGGATATGTGTTGGTTTTTTGCATTTACGGGTTCGAAATAGGATGATTTTATGCTAAAGTGACAAAAATTTAGAATCGATAGGAGTAATATGGCTAATAAATATAACACCATAACTTTAGAAAAATCTGAATCAATTGCAACTATTACTTTAAATAGACCTGAAAGACTAAATGCAATTAACATTGAACTTGGATACGAATTTCTCGACGCACTAAATGATTGTGAAATGGATGATAATGTAAGATGTATCATTCTCACTGGTACTGGACGTTCATTTTGTGCTGGAGATGATCTAAAAGGAATGGAAAATGATAAATTCCCTAGAGAAACCGGACCAGATGAAGTGAAACACTATACATTTGGTGCAAACCGTTGGACTTTAGTAGTCAAT
>CEOQ01014583.1_pt1 | contig 14584 bp, 17 predicted proteins | sample 361351 | NCBI WGS metagenome assembly CEOQ01 (sample SAMEA2619907, study PRJEB7988) | marine metagenome | biome: marine biome (ENVO:00000447); feature: deep chlorophyll maximum layer (ENVO:xxxxxxxx); material: "saline water (ENVO:00002010), including plankton (ENVO:xxxxxxxx)" | depth 60 m | reverse complement strand
TAATGTTCTTGAAAATGCATTTACTGATAAAACTGAGGAGTCATAGAATAAATGGCTAAAGGACCCAAGGCAAAAAGGTACGCAGAAGCTGCTTTTCAAATTGCAGAGAACTCAGGTGATTTGCAAGAATGGGCTTCTCAACTATCTGATTTATCTCAATTGATGGCAGATGAATCAGTATATTCTTTTGTGAGTTCTGCAAAAGTTCCATTACAAGATAAACTTTCTGTATTGAACACTACAATGAAAGGTTTTAATCCTTTAATAGGTAACCTTGTTTGTTTACTTGCTATAAGAAATTCAATTGGTTTAATTGGAACTATAACAGAAGAATTTAACAAATTAGTTGATGCTGCAAGTGGTGTGGCGAGAGCAGAAATTTATACGGCAGTTGACTTGAATAAAGAACAACAATCCAAAATCGAAGAGAGTATATCAAAAGGGTTAAACTCTGAACTTCAGGTATCGTATAACAAAGATCCTGAGTTATTAGGTGGGTTAGTTGTCCGAGTTAATGATTTAGTCATTGATGGAAGTATACAAGAAAAATTAGTTGGTCTGAAAAGACAAATTGGTAAATAGTTTTAATTTAAATAACGATAAGAAGATTATTTGAGGTGAATTTATGACGACTAGGGGACAGGATATAGCGTCAGTTATAAAAAAACAAATAGAGGAGTATGGTTCTTCTGCTAGTATGGTAAATGTTGGCGTTGTCACTGAAGTAGGTGATGCAATCGCGAACATTCATGGTCTATCAGGAGTTCAATTAACAGAACTTCTAGAGTTTCCTGGTGGTGTTATCGGGATGGCTATGAACTTAGAAGAGGATTCAGTCTCTGCAGTTATTTTGGGTGACGATAAAGAAATTGCTGAAGGAAACGAAGTTCGATCTACTGGAAGAATAGCTGAGGTTCCAGTAGGAGATACGGTTATTGGTCGAGTGATGAATGCACTTGGAGAACCAATCGATGGTCGAGGAGCTATAACAAGTTCAGAATCTAGACCAGTTGAGAAAGTAGCACCAAACGTGGTAAGTCGTCAGGCTGTTAATACCCCTATGCAGACCGGAATTAAAGCAATAGATAGTATGATTCCTATAGGTCGAGGCCAAAGAGAATTGATTATTGGGGATAGATCTACAGGTAAAAGTGCAATCGCTATTGATACTATAATTAATCAAAAAGGTGGAGACCTTATTTGTATATATGTTTCTATTGGTCAGCGTGTTGCTAAAGTAGCAGCTACTGTTGCTCAGTTAGAAGAGTACGGTGCTATGGATCATACTATAGTTGTAGCAGCAAATGCTTCTGACCCTGTAGCACTTCAATATCTTGCGCCTTATACTGGCTGTGCAATTGGCGAATACTTTATGGACCAGGGGAAAGATGTTTTGATTATTTATGATGATCTATCAAAACATGCTTGGGCTTATCGTCAACTTTCCTTATTATTAAAGAGACCTCCAGGTCGTGAGGCATATCCTGGTGACGTTTTTTATTTACACAGTCGTTTGTTAGAACGGGCAGCACGACTTAGCCCCGAATTAGGGGGAGGTTCGATTACAGCTTTACCAATTATTGAAACTCAAGCAGGTGACGTTTCTGCATATATTCCAACAAACGTTATTTCTATTACTGATGGGCAAATTTATCTTGAAACTGATTTGTTTAACTCCGGAACTAGACCAGCCGTAAACGTAGGTTTGTCTGTTTCAAGAGTAGGCGGTTCAGCTCAAACAAGAGCTATGCGTAAAGTTGCAGGACAATTAAGACTTGATTTAGCTCAATATAGAGAATTAGTAACATTTGCTCAATTTGGTACAGATGATCTTGATGATGCTACAAGAACAAGATTAGAACGAGGACAAAGGATTAGTGAAGTATTAAAGCAACCACAATATGTGCCACTGGCAATGAACAACCAAGTAGTGGTTTTATATGCTGCAATTAACGGATTTATGGATCAAGTTCCGGTTGACACAGTTAAAAAATGGGAAAATGATTTTCTCGCATTTATGGCAGCTAGTCATAATGATATTTTAGAAAGCATTACCACAAATGCAGATATAGATGAAGAAACTGAAACTAAACTTAAGGAAGCTATTGAGGCATTTAATAAAGTCAATCTAGCTTAATATACAGTAGGAATCATATGGCAAATGTAAGAACAATTAGAAGAAGAATTAGAAGCGTTCAAAGTACAGCAAAAATTACTAAAGCTATGCAGATGATAGCAGCATCTAAAATGCGATTTGCTCAACTTGCTACACTTGCTGGTAGACCTTATGCTGAAAAAATAGAGCACGTATTATCTGATCTTGCAGCACAACCTATTGAAGGAGAAGAAGTTCACCCATTGTTGGTCGAGCGTGATATTACAAACACAGCTGTAATTCATATGACCCCTGATAGAGGGCTTTGTGGAGGGTTGCCAGGTAACCTTAATAGGTCATGTGGCGATTATATTCTTGGTGAAAGTTCAATAATAACTACTGTGGCAGTTGGTAAAAAAGGAAGAGATTTCCTTACTAGGACAGGTAATCAACCTATGGCCGTATTCACCGATTTACCTGACAGAGCAACTGTTGAAGATATTATGCCAATTGCTAAGCTCGTCATAGATGGATATATGGATGGGAGTATAGATAAAGTAGTATTGAGCTACCCTCAATTTGTTAATGTAACATTACAAACTCCTATTATTAAACAACTTTTACCAGTGATACCATCAGAATTATCAAGCAATGAAACAGTTGGGTATATATATGAGCCATCAAGTATAGATTTAATGGAATTGCTATTACCCAGATATATTGAGACGGAAATTTATCATGCATTATTAGAATCTAGAGCATGTGAACATTCTTCAAGAATGGTTGCTATGAGAAATGCTACTGACAGTGCTAATGATATGATTGATTCATTAACATTACTTATGAATAAAGTAAGGCAAGAAGCTATTACTACAGAACTATTAGATATAGTGGGCGGAGTTGCTGCTCTAAATTAATTAAAAAGGCGGAATGAAATGGCAGAAAATAAAGGTAAAATAGTACAAATTATTGGTACGGTTGTTGACGTAGAGTTCCCTCCTGACAATCTTCCTGAAGTCTACAATGCTTTGACTCTCGAGCACAATGGTGAAGAATTAGTTCTCGAAGTTGAACAGCATGTAGGTAATAATTGGGTTCGTTGTTTAGCAATGGGTGCAACTGAAGGCCTTGCTAGAGGTATGGAAGTTAATGATACTGGACAACCTATTGCTGTTCCTGTTGGAGATGGGTCATTAGGACGATTATTTAATGTAACCGGTAAGGCACTTGATAATATTGGAGAGGTTGCTGCTGAAGAACATTGGCCTATTCATAGGCCTGCTCCTAGCTTTGAAGATCAAAGTTCAAGTACAGAAATGTTAGAAACAGGAGTAAAAGTTATTGATTTGATTGCTCCTTTTACAAAAGGCGGCAAAATTGGAGCCTTTGGTGGAGCGGGTACAGGCAAAACAGTTATTATCATGGAATTAATTCGAAATATTGCTCAAGTTCATAAAGGTTATTCTGTATTTGCAGGTGTTGGAGAAAGATCTAGAGAAGGAAACGACCTTTGGAATGAAATGGAAGAATCAGGAGTATTACAAAATACAGCACTGGTTTTTGGACAAATGAATGAACCACCTGGCGTTAGATATCGAATTAGCCTAACAGGTTTGACTATGGCGGAATATTTTAGAGACCAACAAAATCAAGATGTTTTATTATTTATAGATAACATATTTAGATATACATTAGCAGGTATGGAAGTATCAGCTCTTTTAGGTAGAATGCCGTCGGCTGTAGGATACCAACCAACTTTAGCAACAGAAATGGGTGCTTTACAAGAACGAATTACATCAACAAAGAATGGTTCAATTACTTCATTTCAAGCAGTCTATGTGCCTGCTGACGATTATACTGATCCAGGTGTCGCTACTACATTTGGACATTTAGATGCCAATATTTCTCTTGATAGGGCAATTTCAGAACAGGGAATATATCCAGCTGTTGACCCATTAGCATCTAACTCAAGAATTCTTGACCCATTAATTGTTGGAGAGGAACATTATCAAGTAGCACGAGGTGTACAGGAATACTTGCAGAGATATAAAGATTTGCAAGATGTTATCGCTATTTTAGGTATGGAAGAATTATCTGAAGAGGACAAATTAACTGTATCAAGAGCAAGAAAACTACAAAGATTTTTCTCGCAACCATTTTTCGTTGCAACTCAATTTACTGGTAGAGAAGGTAGGTACGTTCCAATTCAAGATACTATACGAGGATTCAAGGAAATCTTGGAAGGAAAGCACGACGATTTACCTGAGCAAGCTTTTTATATGGTAGGTGATATTGAAGAAGCTAGAGCTTCAGCTAATAGTTAATTATTTATAGGAGAATTTTTCTCAATGAAATTAGAGATTGTTTCAGCAGAAAAAAATATTTATTCTGATGATGTGCGTGGTGTTGTAGCACCAAGTATAGAAGGCGAAATTGCCATACTTGATAACCATGCTCCTTTATTAACGTCGCTTCAACCAGGAGAAGTTCGCATTATTCAAGATGGATCTGAAGATACTTATCTATATCTTTCAGGTGGGTTTATTGAAGTATTAGGCAACCATGTTACTATTTTAGCTGATGCTGCTGAACGCGTGGAAGAAATAGATGAAGCAAAGGTTCAAGAAGCAATAAAACAAGCTGAAGAAAAGATAAGTACTAGTCAGTCTGATATAGACTTGGCGAACGCTGTCGCTTCAATGCGAAGAGCTCAAGTTCGTCTTAAAATAGTTCAAAAAAGAAGATCATCAAATAGACCACCTTCTGTTTCTTAAGAGTTAATAACTTTCAAGTGGTAAGTTAATGATTGTAGGGAGGCTACAGGGTCAATATTCCTTATAATCATATCTTTGTGATCTAGTGGTGTAAATGGTGCATAATTTAAAACAGCCTTGATGCCCGAATCGTAAAGTAGGTTTAATATATCTTTAGTTACATGAGCTGGTACTGCTACAATCGCAATTTTAATTTTACTACTTTGTAAAAAATTAGCTAATTCTACAATATCCTTTATTTTTATTTTGCCGATCTGTTGGCCAATTTGGTCAACATCTGAATCAAATGCTGCAATTATATTAAATCCTTCAGGTGCAAATCCTGGATAACTTAATAAAGCTTTTCCTAGTCTACCAACACCAATTAAGCAAACCTCCCATTGCAAATTCACTCCAAGTATTTCTCTTAATCTTTTTACAAGAATATTTACAGAATAACCTTTGCCTTGTTTGCCAAATTTTCCGAAATAGCTTAAGTCTTTTCTAATTTGAGCAGGCGTGATTTGAGCTAAGTATCCAAGTTGCTCTGAGCTTACAATTTTTGTTTTATCTAATTGTAGAATACTTAATATATTAAGGTAGTGAGGTAATCTTTGAACAACTACCTCAGGAACGATTATTGAATCTCCTTCGATGCTATAGTTCAATATAATATCCTTCATTAAATTTAAGAATAAAAATAATTGACCTGAAATAATACTTCAATAAAAATACACTATTTTGTTAAAAAAATCACTTTAACTTTTTAATTTAATACTATTTTCTATAAGTTTTGTTGATTCTAATTCTTGTATTATAGATTGAACTTCATTTATCTTTTTTTGAGATCCTAAGTTTCCTTTAAGGGCAATTGTATTGTTGAAAATTTTAATCGATACAAATCCGTCGTGATAAATATTGGCATCAGCTAATTTTTTTGCAAGAGCTATTTCAAGCTCAGAATCAGACACAATATTATTTTCTACTGATAAAATGCCATCAAGAGTTTTTATAAAATCTTCTATAGAAATACTTTGCTCATTAAATTGGCAAGTACCAGATAAATCTGCTACTCCTGAATTCACTTCTACTTTTACATTTGATATTGAAGAATAGTTAGCTTCGTAAAATTTTTTTAATGAGTGATTAGCTTCTTTTGTAGCTAATTCATCTGATAAGTAAATTGGAATTTCGTTTATTGTTATATTTGAATCCAAAGTGGGAGCACCTGAGGTTATATTACTTAACAGTTCATGTTCGACACTTATAATTTTTCTCCCTACTTTTACCAAAAAATAACTTGGTCTGAAAGTATTTTGGTCTATTATCAAACCATAAAGTTGAGATTTAATATTATCTTTGGTTCGAATAATCGTTTTTTTCGAAAAATGGATCATTCCTTTTTGGTTAGATTTTTTATTATCAATTGATCTATTTAATGGTATAAATAAATTTGGTGTCGAGTTATTAATCCTAACATTAATTCCGACTATTGATTTGTCTTTTGTTGAAAACAGTATTTCATTTATCTTGGAGTTTTCTCCAGATTCAGTTTGGTAATTCTCACCAAGTATAAGAGTTTTCATTACCATAATGGCTCCTTTTAGATATTCCTAAACTTCTCTATACTCACCTTCTACAGTTTCATCGTCATCAGATTTTGTATCTTCTTGGTTTTCATTTTCAGGATTTGCAGGTTCTTGACTATAAACGGCATTCCCTAATTCCTGTAAAGTTTGTTGTAAATCATCTAATGAAGATTTGATAGATTCATCATTGTTGCTCTCTAGGGCATCCTTTAATGCAGTTACTTTTGATTCAATTTGTGATTTAAGTTCTTCTGGTACTTTATCACTGTTTTCAGCAAGTGTTTTTTCTGTTGTATAGATTAGATTATCTGCTAGATTTCTTGTTTCAACTGATTCTTTTTTCTTTCTATCATCATCAGCATTTGCTTCCGCTTCTTGCACTAACTTTTCAACATCTTCTTGTGATAGCCCTGAACTAGCGGTAATAGTAATTTTTTGTTCTTTTCCAGTACCTTTATCTTTTGCAGAAACATTTAATATTCCGTTTGCATCAAGATCAAAAGTGACTTCAATTTGAGGTATTCCTCTTGGAGCAGGTAAGATTCCATCCAGAACAAATTTACCGATAGAGTTATTTTCTGTAGCCATACTTCTCTCGCCTTGTAAAACATGTATTTCAACTTTATCTTGATTATCTGCAGCTGTACTGAATACTTCACTCTTAGCAGTTGGAATCGTAGTATTTCTAGGTATTAATGGAGTCATTACTCCACCCAAAGTCTCTATCCCAAGTGAAAGAGGTGTTACATCTAAAAGAAGTACATCTCTAACATCTCCTTGTAAAACACCTGCTTGTATTGCTGCACCAATAGCAACTACTTCGTCTGGGTTTACACCTTTATGAGGTTCTTTTGCAAACAGTTCTTTTACTTTATCTTGTACAGATGGCATACGCGTCATTCCGCCTACTAATATAACTTCGTTAATATCACTAGCTTTAATTCCTGCGTCTTCAATAGCTTTTTTACAGGGTTCAACAGTTTTTGTTATCAAATCGTCAACTAGTTGCTCTAATTTAGCTCTAGTTAGACTCATCGCTAAATGTTTAGGACCAGAGGAGTCTGCTGTGATAAATGGAAGATTGATTTCGCTTTGCATCACATTGGATAATTCTATTTTTGCTTTTTCTGCAGCCTCTTTTAGTCGTTGCAAAGCCATATTGTCATTTTGTAAATCAATTCCTTGGTCTTTTTTAAATTCTTCAATTATCCAGTCAATAATTCTTTGATCAAAATCATCACCACCCAAATGTGTATCTCCATTAGTGGCTTTTACTTCAAAAACGCCCTCCCCAATTTGTAATATCGAAATATCAAAGGTACCGCCACCAAGGTCATATACTGCAATAGTTTGATCTCCCTGTTTATCTAAACCATAGGCTAGTGCCGCAGCAGTAGGCTCGTTTATAATCCTCAATACTTCCAAACCGGCTATTTTACCGGCATCTTTTGTTGCATTTCTTTGACTATCATTAAAATATGCTGGTACTGTAATTACAGCTTGTGTGATTGTTTCTCCTAATTTTGATTCTGCATCTTCTTTTATTTTTCTTAACACCATTGCAGAAACTTCTGGTGGCGACATGGCTTTTTCTCCGAGTACTACAGATACATCACCATTTTTAGAAGCTTTTAATTCATATGGGTATTGATTTGATTCAGATTTAGTTTCTGTATGTTTTCTACCCATAAACCTTTTTATTGAAAATACCGTATTCTCTGGGTTGGTTACTGCCTGTCTTTTTGCAGCTTGTCCGACATATCTTTCATCACTTTTTACATTAACACCAACCACTGAAGGAGTGGTTCTCCCTCCTTCGCTATTTTCTAGAACAGTAGGCTCGCCACCCTCCATAACTGCTGCACATGAGTTAGTTGTTCCAAGGTCGATTCCTATAATTTTAGCCATTGTTTTCTCCTTCGTTTTCGCTAGAATTATTTTCATTTTCTATATTTGTATTATCTTTTTCTTTATTAACATTTCTAATTACAGTTACTTGTGCTGGTCTAATAATTCTATCCTTTAATTCATATCCTTGAGCAATTATATCAGCTATAGTCCCTTCATTCTTTGTGTCATCTTCAATCGCCATTATTGCTTCGTGGTATTTGGGGTCAAAATCCATGCCAGTTTTTGCTGTTTGTGTAATGCCTTCAGATTCTATAAGCTGATTCAAACTTTTTTCTATCATCGATAATCCTTGGTACCAAGAATTATCGTCTGGCATACTACTAATTGCTCTATTAAAGTTGTCGATAATTGGCAGTAAGCTTGATACAAATCTAGATACTATCATTACATAAGTTGCTTCTCGTTCTTCAGTTACTCGGTTTTTGTAATTAATGAGATCTGCTTGAGCCCTTTGTGCAATATTTTTATATTGATCTCTTTCATTGATAATGGTATCTATGTCATCAGTTATAGTTTTTCCATTATCTATTTCAGAGATTTCTGCACTATTTTCATCAGAATTTTCATTTGCTTTATTCATAATACTTACCAGTTTTGTATTTGATGTTAATAAGCGGCTTATTTATCAAAGTGTATATTTGTTTAAGATGAGATTCAAATTCAGTTTTGTGAAAAGATCCAACAATATTATTGATATAGCCTTTAGCTTTTTCTAATTCTTCAAGCGTATGTAAAATAAATTCTACTCCAGATAAATTCATTCCAATATCATCCACTAGGTATTTTATTAATCTAATTTTATTAATATCCTGGATAGAATATAATCTTAGCATTCCTATCGTTCTTGATGGTGAAATAAGACCTGCTCGTTCATATTTGCGCAATGTTTGTGGATGCATAGCTAAAATTTTTGCAGCGACACTGATTATATAAACACCTTCTGTGTCGTGTATCTCGTTAGGATTAATGTTTTTTATGGATAGCTTTTTTTTAACTCTACGTGTTTCTGCTTTATTTATATCACGTAAATCAAGACGAGCAATTTTAGAATTATTTTTGATAGAATTTGTCATAATATTACATATGTTTTATATATAATACATAATAGTTCTTGATATAGACCATGTCAAGGTGGTGCTAGTCTAGAATTCTGATTTTTATTGATTGTGATAAAGGTTCTGAACCAGAGATTTCCCAAGAGCCTTTTAGTGTTATATCCCCATTATATTCAGGAGCCTGTTTTGAATCATATAAGCTAATGTTTTCAACTTCATTTGGATCTACTACTATTGTAGTATTGGATCCAGGAAGTTTTGGGGTGACTTCTATAGAAAGCACTACTGAACTGATATTATTGATTTTTAGTGTAAATTCTGAGGTTCCATAAATTAGTTTTGTATAGAAACCATCTTCATCAAAAGTAACTGACAATGGTTCATTGACCGGGTTATTGCTACATTTACCAGGAGCACATTTGTCTGGTTCAGGAGTTGGGGTAGGTGTAGCTGTATCCTCAGGCTTAGCAGTAGCTTTGGGTTCAGGTGTAGGTTCAGGTGTAGCAATAGATTCGTTAGTTTGAATAGATTCTGGCAAAGCTGTTGGGGTAGCAGTAACATCACCTGCAATAGCATCTCCTACTTTTTGACGTATGTTTTGTACAGCTTCTTTACTTTCGTTTGAGCATGCGGAGAATGTACTGACTATCATAAGAGATATTAGTAACAATTTCATTTTCATAGTAATTTCCATATATTTTCTATATTTCTAATTCTAATAATTATAACTGGGATGATTTAAAATTTAAATCTCTGCTCTTTCCATGGGTCGCCATAGGAGTGGTATCCTAAATTTTCCCAAAATCCCAATTCCTCTGTTTCCATAAAATTAATACCTTTAACCCATTTGGCACTTTTCCATGCATATAATTTAGGGACTATTAATCGCATAGGTCCACCATGCTCTGGAGATAGAGGGTTTCCATCATGTTTATGTGCTAATAATACGTCTTCTTCCAGCAATACTTCAGATGGAAGATTTGTAGTATATCCACCATAGCAATAAATTAAAGCGTGTTTAGCATTAGATTTTAAATTATTATGACCTATAAGCTCTTTTACTCTAATTCCTTCCCATAAATTGTCTAATCGGCTCCACTGAGTTACGCAATGAAAATCTTTAGTTAGTAATGTTTGTTTAAGGGACATTATTTCTTCCCAGTTATAGGAAATTTTTTTATTAACTAATCCATCAATCGTAAAGATCCATTCTGATAAGGGGATATGAGGTATATCTCCATAAGTTAGGACAGGGAATTTATCAGTTAATTTTTGCCCTGGAGGTGTTCTGCTAAGTATATTATGATCTTGTGTTTGCATATCAGCTTGTTGATTATTTTGATACATTTATAATTGTCCTTTGATAGAATAGGATGTAATGATTTATTGTTTTAGTCTATTTATTATTTAAATTCTAGAAAGTATAGCAATTGATAGAGAAAAATTCGATCGAAATTAACAATGTAAGTAAATCATTTGGTTCTAATCCTATTTTAAAGGCTTGTTCTCTAACAATAAAAATGTCCGAAAGATATGTGCTTTTAGGATCCAACGGCTCAGGTAAGACAACTTTAGTTAAATTATTAACAACTTTGTATTCTCCAGATGAAGGAGAAGTTATTATAAATGGATATAATTCATCTAATGATCCCGAAAAAATTCGCGAAACTATTGGATATGTAGGACACAACTCTTTACTTTATGGTGATTTAACTGGATATCAAAATTTAAAATTTTTCAGTAAATTTTATCAAAATACTGATTTTGACACACAATTTGAATATCTTACTAGAATTTTAAACTTTTCAGGTCTGATCAACCAAAAAGTAGCAAAATTATCTCATGGGGAAAAAAAGAGACTTTCTATTATGAAAGCAATGATGAGTAATCCTTCTTTATTGATTATGGATGAACCAGATTCTGGATTAGATGTTGGTTCTATAAATAATTTAACTGATAATTTTTTTCCAAACGCCATTAATGGAAATATGACAGTATTTTTGACGACACACAATTCTGATTTTGCATTATCTGTAGCAAGTACCATTGGTGTTTTGCAGTCAGGAAAAGTGAAATTTCAAGTACAAGATGAAGATCAGTTCCCAAATTTAATAGAAAAATATGAATCAATAAATGAAAGTGTATTATGAAAAATTACATCTTATACATATGGTATATTGCAATAAAAGATATCAGAGCTGAATTGCAACGTAAAGATTTACTTGTTCTTACTACAATTTTTTCGTTTACATGTGTTGTGATCTTTAATATATCCATTGATGTAGCAAATGATTCGTATATTCGTGTTCTTCCAGGAATCTTATGGGTTACAATCTTTTTTACAGCCGTTTTAGGACTTAACCGATTTTTATCTACAGAAAGGGATAGTGGTAATTTTGAATCATTATTACTTCTTCCCATTTCGAGAGATATCTTATTTTTAGGTAAAGTTACTACTCTTTTCTTGTTTATGATAGTTTTGGAAATATTAATTTTTCCTATTTTTACTATCATTTTTAATTTAAATATTATTTACACTCCTATTATTTTAGTTGCAGTATTAACAACTCTAGGAATTTCAGTTATCGGCACAATTATTGGGTCAATGACTTCAAATACAGGAGTTAGAGAAACTCTTTTACCAATATTATTATTCCCTTTAATATTTCCTATGCTACTTGGTGCAATTGAGGTAACAACTTCGGTTTTAAGAGGAGAAACATGGGCTGAGTATAATAAATGGATACAATTATTGGCAGTTATTGATATAATATTTACTATAGTATGTTCGTTTTTGTTTACACACGTCATGAAAGATTATTAATTTAATATTTGAATACACATGAAAATTAAATCTATTTATTTTTTAATAATTACCGCTGCAATAATTATATTTGATGTTGCATTAATCACTTTGTTTGCGCCTACAGAAGTTATTATGGGGCATGTTCAGAAGATTTTGTATATTCACGTTCCAAATGCTTGGGTGGGTTTTCTGTTTTTCTTTTTTGTTTTTATTTCTTCAATAATGTATTTAATAACAAAAAATATTCGTTGGGATTATTTTGGTCAATCAGCAGGAGAAATTGGAGTAATCACAACAACTATTATGGTTATTAGCGGTGCTATTTGGGCTAAGCCTGTTTGGGGGGTATGGTGGACTTGGGACCCTAAGCTTACTACTTCATTAATTATGTGGTTGATGTATATTGGTTATCTAATGTTACGAGCCTATTCTTCTAATATAAGGCAAGGCGCAACATATGCCTCTGTTTTGGGTATTATTTCATTTATTAATGTACCCATAGTTTACATGGCATCAGTGTGGTGGAGAACTGTTCATCCAGAAATGATAATTGGTCCTTTAAAAGAATCAGATGCAGGCCTAACAGCTTCTATGGGATTTATACTCATATATTCAACTTTTGCCTTTACTGTTCTTGGGGTATTTTTACTTGTCAGAAGATTTCAATTAAGGATATTAGAAGAATTGAAAAATTAACTAATACTAGAGGTTAAAATGAATTATTTATTTGCGGTTTTTGCTATAACTTGGGTTGTGTACTTTGCATATTTATTTGTTCTTAATAGAAAGATTGAAGATATTAAAGATGAATTGGATAAAGATAGCTCTATTTAATTTTAAATAAATCATTCCAATTTTGTGCTTGATCAGGGTATTTAGCTCCGAATAAATTAATATGATGATCATCTAAAAGCGGTACGGGGTATTTATCTTTTAAATCTTTTAGTTGGGATTCAAAATTAAGCTTGCTAAGCTTTATATTTTTTGAATGTATTAGTGTTTTAAAGTTACCTAACCCATTTGGGTCAACAAGACTTAACATACCCATCCTGTTTGAATTGATTTCATGTTGATTAAGAGATAAGTTTCTCAATTTACTTAATAAGTACTCAAAACCTTGTTGGTATAAAAATTCTCGCTGTGATATTAAACTACTTGATTCTAAATTGTTTTGTGTAGCTTCGCTTATCAATGCTGAAAAATTGACATGGCAGGTTATGTCTTGTTTACCAGGACTTAAAAAAGGGTTTTGTGACATGGTGTGTTCGAAATAACAAGAAAGGGACCCTTTTTTAAATTTAGACAGTAAATTTTCTGATGTATCTCCATAATCGATATTTACAATAACTCCAGTATCCAAAATAGAGGATAAGTTTTTTAGATATTCAGTGCTTTTTAAAGATATTTCATTAATTTGATTTTCGTCTAGTGAAATACTGTGCTCTTGAAGAAATTCAAAAATCTTATTTGAAGAAACAGGTCCATATGTTTCAAAAAAATCCCCGTCTTTATAATCTACATATATTTCTTTTATTTGATTATTAATCTTTATGATGCGGTGGAATGGGAAAGCATCAAAAACCTCGTTGAGGATGATAATACCCGTGAATTTATTGAAAGGTATGGTGTTACTAATAATTGGACTGAAATTGTTATTAGGTTTTTGGGGTTTTCTAATGTCTATTGTGATGTAATCTATTGAATTGTAAAAATCAGTTGATAAATTTTTTGAATAGTTTGTAATATCGTTTGCTAATTGGTAATTTCCTGCTCCAATTTCCATTATGAATAATTTGTTGTTAAATTGCCTACTTTTCCATAGAGATTCTAAATATAAGGATAGTAGGGCTCCAAATGCGGGATGTGCCATAGGCGAAGTGTAATAGTCATCATGAATAATGATGTCATTTCCCGTATAAAACCCGCCTTTTGGCCAATAGAGACAAAGATCCATATAATTTTCAAATGTTATTGGACCATGTTCTTTAATTCTAGATATTAATTCAGATTTTAAATTTTTCATAAATAGAAAAAAATACCAATTTATATATGTGTTTTAATCAATCTCATATTGACAGTAAATAGATTACAGTGCTAAAGTTTTTATGGTCAATATAGTAGCTCAGATAAGTCCATTTTGTCCTAGAAAATTAAAGCTAATTATAAGACTATTTAATAAATTACAACGTGTTCCTATGGGGAGATACATGTCTAAAAGACAAGATTTTGTTGTTCGATTTGCAGGAGAAGGAGGTCAGGGAGTAGTAACAGCATCAGAAGCATTAGCAAGAATTGCTTCAGAAGTTGGATATCATTCTCTTACTTTTGCAACTTTTCCATCACAAATTATGGGAGGTCCAACTTATACTCAGGCT
>CEOQ01019250.1_pt1 | contig 14585 bp, 8 predicted proteins | sample 361351 | NCBI WGS metagenome assembly CEOQ01 (sample SAMEA2619907, study PRJEB7988) | marine metagenome | biome: marine biome (ENVO:00000447); feature: deep chlorophyll maximum layer (ENVO:xxxxxxxx); material: "saline water (ENVO:00002010), including plankton (ENVO:xxxxxxxx)" | depth 60 m | reverse complement strand
TAAGAGATACAATATCCTGAATTGCAACATTAACAACAGATGCTGCATCACCAGAACCAGTTGTACCCTGAGACTCAATAGTTACAGGTGGAAGTTCAATATAAACAACACTTCCAGCACCAGGTTGTTCTTGTCCAGCTGGCATATCAAATCCAGCCTGTCCTTCTGCAACATTAGATGTACCAGTTTGAATCTCTGCTTCAATATCAGGTATTACATTATCAGGACTTCTGAATAGTGTACTTGTAAATGTATCAATATTCTGAACCTGAGTACCAAGGATAGTAATATGTGCAGAAGATGTCTGAGTTTGAGAAACATCAACTTTAGTAACACCAATCCTTTGTGTAATAACAACACCAATGTCTCTTTCAGCTAAGATGTCATATCTTCTTGCAACCACTACCTGTGGTGCTTCTGTATAACCAGAACCACCATCAAGAAGATCAACACTAATAACTTGTCCTTTACTTACTAGAACAGTTGCTCTAGCACCACCACCATTACCATTCTTAGGAATGAAATGTAGTATGGGTGGTGTTTCATACTGATATGCAGTTGGTTGAGTTAGAGGATCATAACTACGTTGATTCCATTCTAACTTAGTAACAGATCCATTCTCAATAGTGGCCACTACTGAGAGTCCTTCACCTCTTGTAGTACCATTATATCTCTCAACTTCAACTTGACCAAAGTGTGATGTAGAAACTGGTTCACCAGCTCTCTGTTCTTTACTGGTTGTATTTCCAGGAAGTTTCTTAATTGCTCTGAATCCTTCCTCACCTTCAATTCTAATCTTATCTAAGTTAGAAATACCTATAAATGGTTGTCTATAATTCTTACCTAATAAAGTACCAGACCATATAGAGTTCAAATCTGATAGAACTGCTCTACCATCAACATCTGCTTCATATACTACACCTGAACCAGATGAAGCAAGAGTAACAGATGTATTAATATGATACTTTCCACCTACAGCAAATACAACAGGTAATGTTTGATCAATTTCTGCTTTTGGTCCTGTTGCTGTAAACCTGACCATATCATTAAGTCTAAAGAAATTAGAAGCAATACCAATAATTTTCTTTATTCCACCTACCTCTTGGTAAGCATGTACTGGTAATCCAATTGAATCTCCCATCCAACGGAATTTAAGAAGATCATCTGCTCCAGCAGTAGTTTCTAATGTTACAACACCTTTAGCATAGTAACTATCAGGGTTGAAATCATATATGTTTAATACTTGACCGACATTTCTACCATATAGGTATCTCATGTCAATTTTTGTTGCACTATTGATAGGAACATTAAAGTATATGTTAGGCCCAGCAACAGTATAACTATATCCCTCTCTTTGTAATATTCCATCAACAAATACATAGAGGAATTCTTTCTGTTCAATTGTTTGAACAGTCATATCCTCAACATCTAAAATAAGGAAAGGACCAGACTTAACATTATCAACTAAGTTATAGTCAATAGTTAAACGTTTGTAGTTAGCAACACCAATACCACTAACTTTCTCAATAGCAGTTACTTCACCTAAAGTTTTTGCTCCAAGATCCTGATCACATATAGGAGCAACATCAAATATTATTTGGTTTGGTATTACAGATCTATTGATATAATAAGCATCTGCACCAGGATAAGTCTCAGTATACTTAGGTCTTTGTAATACTGCATTAATAGTAAGGAATAGATCCTCATCTACTTCAGTATCTACTGGTGTACTGTCATCCCAATATAATTCAAATATATTATTCTCACCATCAATAAAGTCTGGAAGAGATCTAGTAGTAGAAACTTCATTAATTAAAGTATTAACATTAGCATATAAAGAATCAACAGCAGATATAACATTGTCACATTCTTGTGCTGTTAATTGAGAATCAGCAATGATATTATAGTTACTATATGTTAACTTAGTAGTCCAATTACCAGACTTATTAATATTATCTTTTACAACCTCTATAATACCTGGCCCTTTAACAATAATCTCCTTAAAGGACTCAATCATTGTATCTACAGAAGATATTACTTCAACACATGCTGGATTATTGGTATCAAATGCAATACTACCATCTGTTACAGGTACAATAGCAGTATAAGTTCCTGTTGGAAGATTATTCCTTACAGTAAGAGTAATTTTATCTTTTAATGTATCCCATGCTTCAATAGCAGCAAGTCTTTCATCAGAAGTTCTATTAAGACTTGTTAACTCTTGTCCACCAGGATATGTGCTAACTGTCCAATAACGTCTTGCATAATCAACAATCTTTTCATTACCACCAAATTTTAAATGATAGGTAATAGCATCTATCAAAAGACCAATATCTCTAGAACATTTTGCTTTATCACTTGTTTGAAGACTAGTGTAAGTAGCATAGATGTATTCACTGATCTCTTCTTGAAGATATGCTTTATTAGAAGTAATTAAATTTGATGCATCTACATATTGACCATTATTAACAGCACTAAGAGTAAATGTTGCTATCTCTCCACCTACTGTAGCAGGTGCTACTGCAAATGACTGTCCTTGAGGAACTGATAATGTTTGACCTTGAGGAACCTGTATTGTATTAGTACCAGAAGTACCAGATTGACTACCAGATAATTGACTTGTTCCAACAGCAACACCAGTACCAGAAGTTAATAATGCATTGTTAGATAATGTTATTTTAGTAGCACTATCAATAGATAATATCTTAGTATTTGCAGGGAATGCTCTACCAGCACTGATATACATTCCAACAGCAAGATTATTAGTATCTCCAACTGTAACTTCAGCAGATCCTAATGCATAATCTACACTAGTTTGATAATCCCAATTTCTAATAGCAAGACCTACTAAATTAGTAGCATATCTAAAGATATCAAGAGATTCAGTTTTATTAGATGTAATGTAATCATAGTCACTGCCTTGATTAAAGAGATTTACATAATCATAAGTTTTAACATTTCCACCAAATCTTAAATCATGTTCATAACCATCTATAATATATCCAATATCTCTTTGATAATCATCTAACTTTGTACTCCAATCAAGTGAAGCATACTTAGACTTACCATAACCTACTGCTTCTGCAACTATAAATTCTCTATTCCTTTCAACCTGATTAGCAGCATCTAACCATCTACCACCACGTTCAAATATATTTCTTATCTTCTTAAGATATTTTGTATTATACTGATTATCTACAAAGTAGAAAGTTCTACCATAGAAAGTAACTCCATTATATGCAGATCCTGCTTTTGTACCAGGACCAAGTGGAGGTTGTGCAAATACTATATTATCACCAGATACTGTATATGCTTTTTCTGGTTCTTGAAGAACACCATCTAATGTAACAATTAGACTCTTAGCATTAACTGGTGTAAATGGAGTACCATTTTGATCTAATACTTGGAATGACTTTGTACCAATTAGTTGACCGTCATTATTGTAAGTTCCATCAAATGCTCCATTAAGAGTAAATGTAAATGCACGAGTATTATTAAAGTTAAATTCAGAATTAGAAGCAGAACCAGATCCCTTACGAATTCTCTGACTTTCTACCTTCTGAGTTGTTACTGTTACTATTCTCTTAGTACTTTCAACTGTTATCTTATTCTTTTCTGGATCCCAAAGTTGAACAATAGTGAAATGAGCATCTTTTGGTTGTGATACAGGCATTGGTACTGCTGCATCACTTTCAATATCAACTTGTCCAAATAACTTAAATCCAGCAGGGTGTGTAGTAGACTTAATTAAGTCTCTCCACTGTTCTATTGAAGTCTTAGACTTAACAACATATGAATAATCCTGATAGAAATTACTATCAATAAGTTTCTGATTAGAAACACCTAATTTACCTTTATCAGACTTATAGTATCCTAGATTATCATAAAAACTTGTTATAGATTCATCGAAAGTAGTTACGAATACTGAAGTAATAGTTCCAGTGGCCTTAGATGTTATTCCTTCTATAGAATTGTTCTGTCTAAAGATACCAGTTATATTCTCTACTTTAAGAAGATTAGATCTCCATTCTGAAACTACTGCTCTTGCAACTTCATTTCCACCAATCTTCTGAATTAATGTTTCTCCTTTCTTAAAGGTTCCATTAAAGTTCTTAAGAACAAAAATACTCTTAGATGTAAACTTAGATGCTACAGTTTTATCTAAATGGAATGCTCCACCATTCTTAGTAATAGAAACACTCTGAGGAACACCAATAGATGAACTATTAACATAAGCATCTAAATCAGATTCTACTATTTCAATCTCAGGAGCAAAAGTATATCCTACACCAGGATAATCTACAGTGATAGAAAATATGGAACCATCTCTAACTACAACATTAAATGTAGCATCTACACCATCACCATTAGTAATTACTATTTTGGGATTGATGTAATTAGATCCTTTATCACTAACATTAACACCTGTAATAGTATTAGTAGTTGTATCAAATAATACAGTTGCTTTTGCTTTAAATTCTGAATTAGGATCACATCCTTCTATAATAGGAATTTTCTTATAATTAAGTCCTAGATTTATAATTTTAAATGAATCAATCTCACCAATAGCGAATTGGCCAGTTGTAGTATATGTTATTGTTCCCGACCCGTCCCAGAGAGGAGGATCGCCAACCAAATCATATACAAAGCGATTGCTAGTAACATAGTTTACCTTCCTGACTCCTTGTAATGGGTCATCTACAATTTTTAAATATTTTCCTTCTGAATTTACAATACCATTCTTATCAAAGTAATAGTAATTTGCAAAATCAGTTCCTATCTTCTTATCGTAATTATTTGTTGCTAACCTAGATCCAAATCCAAACTTAACATCTGTATATGCTCCAAAGTTACCAGGAAGAACTGGAGAAGCAATCTTCTCAACAGTAATTAGATTATAACTCTTACTTGGACTAATATCAAAGTAAGTCCCAACGAGACTAGAATGAGACGTATCAAATCTATACTTGTAATACTCTTGTATATCAATATTGATGTTTGGTACATATGTACTATCATCTTCTGAGAATTCAAATTTGTACTCGACTGGTTCTATAGAAGATACTGATACTGTTCTTCTAGGAAGACTAAAATCAAAGAAAGTTGAATTAATAGTTACATCTTGAGCATTTGACTTCTCAATAGCATAATCAAATATAATACCTACTTGTTGAGTAGTAGGATCATATGACTGAATATACCCAGTACCTGCACCAGTAAAGACTTGATAGTTACTAGGGAAATTATATTGTGGTTTATAAAGTATTACTTCTTGATTATTGAAATGATCAGCATCAACTGTATCTTCTTGGCCTCTATCAACATTCAATGAATCAGTTGTTATAGAAACAACCTTTAATACTTCATCACCAACTTTTACTAAATCATTCTTGCAGAACCCAGTGACATCCTTGATTTTCAGAGATGTCTGTCCAGCAGCAAATCCTACATGATCAACATATATTGTTAATCTCTGACTACTTAATGATCCACCAGATCTTACAAGACTCTCATCTGCAACACTTAAATAATCTCCTTTTCTATAATCAGATCCACTATCTTGAATTGTAACATTTGATACAATACCAGCATTAGAGACTGTAATACTAGCAGTAGCACCAGTACCACTACCACCTGTTAAAGGAACATTATTATAAGTGTTAGCAGTATAATCTGCACCACCATTTAATATTTGGAATCTTCCAATTCCAGTATCATCAATAGTACTCTTATTAGATGGTGCTTTAAGAACTATATTTTGATAAAGACGTTTTCTTACATACCATGTCTTAAGTTTTGTAGCATCATCTGGAATAATATCAACAGTTACTTCATCACCAATACCTAGGCCATGACTAGATGTTGTCTCTATAAGAGCAACACTTTGATTAACAATAAATGGTTCTAAATTATCACTTAAAGAAGTTAAAGTAATAATTCTCGATCCTGATGTATTAAAAAGATTAGAAGATTGTAAGAAATAGGTATCATCAACAATCCATGTTCCTGTAAGAACTTTAATCTTTAATGTATTTTGCTGCGTAGTACCTTCTAAAATTTCAGCAGTAGCAATAGGTGCATTTACACCATCAGTTAGACTTAGAATAGCACCTTCTGTATAAGAACTGTCTTGATCAATTATTAAAGAGAAGGTCTTAATATCAGCAGAGAATGTTCCTGTAGTATCGAATGTTCCATTAACATTCTTAAGAACGATAACATTATCACTTGCAACATTTCCTACTATCTCACCATAAGCACTAGAAGATGGTTGTCTTAATGTATCATTAGCAAACAAATATGCAGTCTGAATTGTTGTTAATTTAACAACCTTATTCTCCTTAGATTGTAGATAACTAACATCTTTACCTTTAACAGAGGATACTATAGATTCTGCTTCTGATCCTTCTGTTCCTCTATTATCGAAATAAACTTGTGAATTAACTGAGAAGTTAGCAGATGATCTATCTACAGAGATAGAATCTACTGTTCCAGATTTAACTTCTGATATTGTAGCAATAACTCCTTCGCCATTTCTAGGCATACCAGCAGTATAAAGTCTCTTAGCATCTTTAGGAATATCATCCTGAGTGATATCAGAGTTGTAATTACTATCTACTGGTAATGAATAGAAGTTCTCACCTATGATATATGGATATTGCGGTATTTGATTGCTATCAATAGTAAGGAAATAAGCATAAGTTCCTTCTGGAAAGTCTGGGGTAATACAAAATCTTCCATTGTTTTGATCTAGAGTTCCACTTTTATGATTGTAGACAAAATCATTAGTGAATGATCCTAGAGGCCATTGTCCCTCATCAGGTCCAGCAGTACGTTGACCAACTATAGAATAACTAGAAGCCATCCTAATAATAGATGATGTTGCATCTAGTGGATCTTCATATCCAAATGCACCATATATGGGGTTGCCATCATAAGCAAAACCTATGATAGGTGAGTGTGTCTTAGTTGCTGGTTCAGTACCTGCACCATTTAAGTTGTCATTTAAGGCCACCCTAAGTGATTTGGGGTTACCTACATGAGCATATCCATAATCAAGAACATTATTGAAGTTTTGGAAAACATAACCATTATCAGTATCTAAGGAAAGTTTAGTAAACCTATTCTTATTCCACTCTTTCAATAAAGGAATACCAGTAGCACCTTCACCAACAGGTATAATATCTACAACAACTGTATTTTGATTATAGAAATTACCCTCATCAATCTTTTCAAAATCTGTTATCTTACCATCTGTAAGAAGAGCTTTGTATTCAGCGAACCTTCCTCTACCAGCATTATCTCTAATTCTAACAGTTGGTGGAGAAGAATAGTATTCACCAGCATTATCAATAACAAGACTGGTTACTTTAGCACCAGTAACGATAGCACGAACTTCTGCTCTTCTACCAGAGGTAATTAATATCTCTGGTGTGGTTGGGAATGTATCAGTTGTGTCTACAATAATACTTTCAACTACATTTCCAGAAAGGACTGCTCTTGCCTTATCTCTAACACCATCTACAAGAACATATGGTGGACTAGCATATCCCCTTCCTTGAGTGTTAACTTTAATTTCTTCTAGTTTACCGTAACGTATGCTTTCTTCATCCTTGAAACCGTAGGCCAGGACACCGTTTAGAAGGACTCCAATATCACGTTTTGGAGTTGGGTAAACTTCTGTTGTTCTAGTTGCTTGTTTCCTAATAATACGAAGCAACTTCTGATCTTGTACTGGTTCACTTATAGTAGGACCATCTAATATCTTATATGATGGAAAACCAGAACTTGAAACATAATAATATTGCTCATCTTCAAATAATGCAGATACATCAGTAGATACTTGATCTAAAGCAGTCTCTACATTGGTATTTGTTGGTGCATCTACAGAATTACCTACCTGTCCTAATACCCACCTAGGCTGGTTTGTACCAGTCTTAACAATTTTAGGATCAGTTGTCTCGAATCCTGGGTTAGAGACCTGTATCTGGTCTCCTACAGCAGAGTGTGGATGTGAATCTTGTGGAGAGAGATTATAGACTACACCTAGAGTCAATAAAGATGCATTAGTACCTTCAATGATTACTGGTTTATAAACTGAAGTACCAGATGCATGTGTAGTAGGTACACTACCTCTCTTCTCAATTATAAACTGTGTAGCAGTCTTATTATCAAATTTTATTTTCTCATCAGCAATAAGAATCTCACCAGTTGGTTCCCATCCAATAGTAGAGAAAACATCTATTCTCTTTCCTACACCATCTGTACTAGGAAGATTTCTCTCTAAACGAGTCTTAGTTGAGACTGCAAAGAATCCATTAACTGTCTCAGGAGCAAGTACAATATTCCATATTGACTCTCCATCAGCAGTATTATCTGGATAAACATTATCTACAGTAGCATCAGCATACCCATATTCATCAGTAACAGACTGTACTACCTTCTTACCAATTAATAACTTAGGATCTCCTGATATAACTTTACATTTAAGAGCATAAACACTGATCCAATCAGCATTAGATACTTTATATGTGTAATCTCTTGGTTTGTATACCTCTGGTTTTGTATCATTATTAATCAGGGTATTGAAAACAAATTCAATAGAACTATTAGTTCCTTTGGCCTTATAGAATTTACTGATATTCTTAATCAGTGTTCTCTTATCAACTTCACCTTTAAGATACTTCTCAGGAAAAGAACCTAGATACTGACTCTCAAAATTTCTAACTAAGGCATATAGAAATAGATTACTTACATTATATACTGTCTCACCTGAATTATGAGGTGCAGCAGTGGTGCTAGAATAGGTTGAAGTATTGTATAGGTCACCAAGGGTAGTATTTCCACTAACGCCTCTTACACACTCTCTCAGCTCGGTATCAGTACGTGTACCATAAAATATAATTTCATCACCAATTCTTACGTAACCATTTGCCTGTGGAAAACTCGACGCATCTTGTAGTACAATTGTATCAGCAGTAGCAGAAATATAAACGTCCAAGCTATCAAACTGTCTAAGAATATTTTGCTCATAATAATCAATGTTGGAATAAGTTTGTAAATTGCTGGCAATATCCAAGGGGCCACCTTGAACTTCCTGACCTTCATAGTATTTCTGAACAAACTTGTGGAAAAGTGGGTATTCAGTTACTATAAACTCAGGTAGTTGCGACTCAATAAGAGTGCTAATTCTTTTAGTCTTTACTGCCATTACTCTTTATACGCAACGAAGCTGGAATTTGCAATGTCAACATCAAGATACATCTCTCGAAGTGCCTTGACATCATTAGATAGTGGTTTCACTCTAAGTGAAATACGATTGTCGAAGAAACTACCTTTAATAATAGTTAAGTCGTATAATTTTAATTCACCTTTGACATAATCAATATCACCAACTTCCTTGTCCAGGACAACCTTCTCACCAGTTGAGGAATCTATTCTATATAGGACAATCTTCTCATCTCTGTCTTCTAAGTAGACATCAAAAGTAGGATATTCTGTTACTCTAAATCCTGTTGATGAGAGAACAGGACTATCACAATCCTTATCAAATGCATTCTGATAACAAACTTCATAGAAGAAAGTAGAATTTAATTGAGGATAGAAGTCTCTCCTCATAGTAACTGATGTTAAATTAGAATTAATACTCGAATCTGCCTCATCAATTACAGCAGTAAACTTACTATGTCTAAATTTACCCTTAAATTTCTCTGTACCACTAGTATTAGTATATTGTTTTACTGCACCAATGGCCACATCTCGTATTTCAGCAGGAGGAGAATCTGTTTTTGACCCACTATAATAGATCTCACTGGTCAATTCTACGAATAAAACAGCAGGATCAACGATAACTGGCTCAACAGAAGCAACAACATACTTCTTTAACTCCTCAACAATCTGATTTTTAGTCAAAGATGTCAAATATGAAGCATCAGTTGGCTTTAAAACAACAAAAACTTTACCATAATCAGGTGGATCTTGGTCTTCTCCACCAAAAATTATGATATCGCTAGTAGCAGGATAGATATTTCTTACGATTGCACCATAATCTTCAGCAGTTACAGCACGATCTTGAGTACCAAACGTCTTAGGTGCATTAAATCTGATCTTTTCTGTGGTTTCTTGCTCTTCTCCACCAGCAGCAGGAACAGAATTGTTGATTGTTACGTTATATGAATTAGGAGTAAGACCACTTCCATTAACTAAAACACCATTAAACACAAAAGATTTGACTCCATTGGACTCAGAACCAGATGTTGTGATGTAAGTTACACGAATTTGAGCATTATTTTCTAATTTTTTACCTAAAACACCATCTCCAAATATCAATTCATACCTATCATCAGCAATTTCTTCTAAAAAGAAGACTTTTGATGTGCTATCTACACCTAAAATATTGTCTGCTCTTAGATATGGCTCGTTAAATGACCCTCCAGTAGGATAAACTTGGACTGATATTGTATTTGTATCAATATCTGGGTTGTTTAAAATGAATTTTTGTGATTTTTGTGCTGTCTGAACAGTAAATGTCTGTGATACTTGGGTTCCTTCTCTTAAAGGAACGTTAGTGAAGACGGCCTGATTGTTTGCAACTGCTGCTTTTACACCTTTTTCCACAACATATTGATAAACATTGTTATCATAGGTAGTAAAAAACCCAGTTCCACCTCTTAAGTTTAATTCTGTATCGGTAGTAGGATTGTTATAGTCAACTGTAAAGTCAACATATGCAGTAGGAGATGTTTTTGACTTAGGTGTATATCCTAACTGCTTCGCAATTGCTACTACATTGTCTCTCAGAGACGCGGAATCAATGAATAATTCATTGACTACCATGTTTGTGTTGAACGCAGTATAGTACGTATTATAAGCAAGTACGTCTATTAAGTTCGATATAGCAGAACCTTCAAAATCATAGTCAGTAAAATCCGACTGCGACTTTAAATAGTCCTTCAGCGTAGTTTTGATCTGCTCAAAATCTAAATTAGCAACTTGAGTATAAGGCATTTATCGAGTACGTTCTAAGAAGAAACCTGCCTGTTGTTGTCTATCTTCTCGTCCTATAATTCTATAGAAAAGTTCTACCTCATATCCATTAGTATTGAAGTCTGGTTCGCATCGAACATCCTCTACAATTACTCGTGGTTCCCATCTTTTAATGGTTTCCTTAACCTGAGACTTAATCATACCAGCAGTACCATAATCTAATGGTTCAAATAATGACTTCTGGAGATTAGATCCTAGTTGGGGTTGGAATAGACGCTCACCTTTCCTAGTAAGAAGCAGGTTCTTGATTGATTGAGTAATCGCAGCCTTATCCTTCACCGTGATTACATCATCGGTTACAGGATGCTTCTTAAATGTAACGCTTAAATCTTTAAACGTTTGGAACGTGGGCATTTAGACACAGCAAAGCTATTTCTATTTATCCACTGTAACTGAATAGAATGTATATTTCAAAAATAATTCCTCGCCCTTGTGGATGGGCTTAATTGTCTTTACGAAGTATTTGTCATCTTCTAACCACTTCACACAGTTAGGATCCTCTGAGTGGTTTATGAACCCACCCAGAGGTGTTCTATAGATCACTTCGTCCACAATAAGATGAGACATACCCAATACCATACCAGCAGGTATATCCTCTCGTGCGAATATACCTTGTCCTGCTATTGGACTATCTTTGATATGGAGTCTACTGGGTAATGCTTGATACATGATCGGCGTTTTCGGTGCTCGGAGCGTGCGTCAATCTAAAGGTGCGTGACACTTTGGACAGAAATCTTTCTTCTGTGCCATGAACTGTTGATAGATATCCTCACACATCTCATGAGCAGAGTGTCTAGGAACCATCACCTTGTAGATAAGACCCTCCCTTGCGGAAAGAGTCTCTAACATACTGCCCACTTCTTTCCAGAGGGCCTCGTTGTCCAAGTTATCGTAACTCAATTTCCTTGTCCTCTATACTTCTTTCTCGCAGAGTTACGCGAGGTGGCACTCAACTTCGTGTGTTGGCTACGCCCCTGTCGCGTTTTCTTCGGTTGGGCAGCAACATAACTGCTAGATCCCCACACTCCAGATTTTGCTTTTGCCATAATTCAAAAATAATGTATGTATATTGTAAAACATTCGGTAAGACTTGTCAAGACCCGACAACCACATTAGCAGATCCTGCTGAAATCTTATGATTACTTGCCATATCACCCACAGCAAGACACTTCTTTCCTTCCCACTCTACCTTACTAGAATAGGTTGCCGTAAATGGTGCAGGTGGACAACTAACACATATAGGAGGAGTGCCTGTAGTATGAGGTGTAAATCCATCTCCTTCTAATGACACCTTCTGATTATTCACTTCAATCGTACTAGACTTTACAGTACCTTGAAGAAATGACATAGGATCACACCCATGAAGGTTGTCAACCTTATCGTTAACTCGTGCTACAGATGGCATTAGACTGAACTCGCTGTTTTTACTAGATCTTTCTTAAGACCTTCTATGTTATTATGTAGGTAGTCCAGTGTATCTGAGAGGGACTCGTATTCACTCTGCTGAGGACGACGGTATATCAACGATGGCTGCTCTAGCTGGGATATTCGTTGGTCCAGGTTTTGCAATCTCTCTGACAGCATCAGGAGTGCTTGTTCCAATTTTTTCTGATTCGCTAGTAACTCTTCCATTATTTTGATCTCCACGTAAAAATGCCTCTGCTGCTCGTGATTCAAACGAGTCGCAGAAGCTGTCAAAGTTGTTGATTACATCATCAATGTTCTTAAATTGATCCACCGTAACCCCCATCTAGATTTATATCACCAGAAGATGCTGTATCATTGCAATGTGACTGATGATGATGCTCCTCTTGCCTATGCATATGTTCTAATACATGGTCGAGTTTACTTTCAATGTTATGAAGTACATCTACCATCTCACGATGTGGGTCATATCCTTCAGGTGGATGGAGATCTCCTCCATATCCTGCTGGTGGTGACACGGGCGTTCCTGGAATATTTCCAATTACTTCCTGAATAAGGCCAGGTTGTGAGGTTACCTCTGTACCAGGCACAGGGTTAGCAGCATCCCTTATGTCTGCATGGAGTCTTTCTGTCCTCTGAATCTCTTCGTTAGTCATATTCTTTTCTATATCTTCTTTGGTTTTTATTATATCAGGTATATCATCTGCTGTAAAGCTATGATCGACTTTTTCGGCCATTTTTTTCCTGGAAAATTTTTTTGGATTTGAGGTTTTTGAAAAACCAATTTCAAATTATATTTATCGCTCGACTGGATACTTTTGTAGGTTAGGGGAGTCTTCGTTTTTTGAAATCGCTTGGCGACCCCTAAGTAACAAAAAAGGGGGCAAATACTGCCCCCTAACTGTTAATAACTCATGCAGTGACTAATTCACATCTAAACCCACATTCTGTGTAATAGTTTAACATCTCCTCTGCTAATTGCATTGTTGAAAATGATATTAAACGTGGGTGATTTTGGTCACTAAGTGTCCAATAGCGAATTAATTGCGGTTGGTTGTTGAACATAATGAAGAATCAATTTGGCAAAGTTGGTTGTCTCTTTTCTCTATCATATTAGAGAAAGAATTTATTATATTAGCACCCACGATTGTGGACACTAATATAAAAGAAATAGCGAGGGTCACTCTCATAACTGTCCTAGTGGCGGTCTGAGATGTACCAAGTCCCACCCGTGGGAACCTCGCGAGGCATCCAGTTGTTTTCCTGGAGTGCGGTGAGTGCTGCCATAACTGCCGCGTCCTTCTTAGCGGATTCGTTCATAAGAACACGTCCTCCAAATTCGGGTGTTAGGTCGCGGTTGAAAGTCATGGGCAAATCCTGTGATTGATTTTTCATATATTCATTTTAGCGGATCGTGAGCGAAAAAAGCGAATTGTTAAGAAAAGCAACTGCAATATGACCAGTGCCGTAACTGGCACATTATTTGTTAACTCTTTGGGTGCGTCAAATTGCAAGTTGTTTGTGATAGGAAGTGGGGTGAAATTGTGGTGCAATTGTTTATATAAATGCGTCGGATGTTTCGACTTCACTAATAAGAACTGCGTCCTGCCTAAATGCAACTTTGTAAGCGATTGCGATTTTATTAAATACTTTTCGCATGTAATCTAACTCGCTATTCATTACATCTACATAGAGAATCTTCACGGGTTCGCTAACACCTTTCCACCAACCCTCGCCATCAATTAGCGTGCCATATTCCATAACGGGCATAATATTTTCTCTAACAAATTCATCCATCAAATAGTCATTAACTGTGCCTCCGTTGGGTATTAATCTACCCATAGAAAGTTCAAGACGTTTCATAATAAAAAAGAGAAAGAATAGGGGAATAAAAATGAACATGAAAAGAGGGGGAATTGCACCCCCTAAATGTTACTTAAGAGGAAGAATTGGGCAAGAGTTTGTGTAATTAACTACCTTGGAATCTATTCCACAATAGTTTAACAAATACGCTTCAATCTCCTCTGCAAAATGTCTAGAATTGAACTCGGATTTACCATCAAAAGTGAAATCACAAGTGAAGCGATATGTTTGTTTCATTAACACATTGCCTC
>CEOQ01056162.1_pt1 | contig 14646 bp, 13 predicted proteins | sample 361351 | NCBI WGS metagenome assembly CEOQ01 (sample SAMEA2619907, study PRJEB7988) | marine metagenome | biome: marine biome (ENVO:00000447); feature: deep chlorophyll maximum layer (ENVO:xxxxxxxx); material: "saline water (ENVO:00002010), including plankton (ENVO:xxxxxxxx)" | depth 60 m | reverse complement strand
CATTGAGCGCACTCCACCAAGATTTACTTCTTCCATTTCATCAGTTTGTAAAATCAAATTTAATCCTTTAGGATGATTTTTCCAATAAACTTTCATCAGTCTCCTTAATTGATTTCCACTAGCCTAATATTTGTGTATTATTATAGCATTATTGGTTGGAGGATAAAATGGACTACAACAATTTACAAATACAAATTGATAAACATATTGCAACTATTACCCTAAATCGTCCCAGCGTACTGAACGCTTTAAGTGCTAATTTGACATCAGAACTACATCAAGCACTAGATGAATTAGGTGCGAACAAAAATGTATGGGTCATAATTTTAACAGGATCAGGGCGAGGATTTTGTAGTGGCGCAGATGTTTCAGAATGGGGGAAATCAGATAGACCTGTTCCAACAAGACCATTGGTAGAATTAGGAATTCACATACGAGAAACACCGCAGCCTGTCATTGCGGCTATAAATGGGATTGCAGCAGGCGCTGGTTTAACTATAGCAATTTCATCTGATATGCGCATTGCTTCCTCTGATGCTCGGTTTTCAAGTATTTTTGTCAAAAGATCAATTGTTTTAGATACAGGTGCTTCTTATTTATTACCAAAACTCGTAGGCCCAGGAATTGCCTCAGAAATGTCTTTAACGGGGAATGTTTATGATTCTGAATGGGCGTTTCGAGTTGGTTTAGTCAATAAGGTGGTACCCTCTGACAACTTGATGGCTGAAGCAAACAATATGGCTCAAGATATTTTATCTAATCCTCCGTTAGCAGTGCAAAGTATTAAAAAAATGTTGAATAACGAAGACCCTGATATGAATAGGATCGTGAAGCTAGAAGTAGAAGCAACTGCTTTGTTACGAAAGACAAAAGATAGTGTAGAGGCTGTTGATGCCTTCAAGGAAAAGCGTTCCCCAATATTTAAAGGAGAATAACTAAATCCCTGCGACTGAACTTCTTCTTTCCATTAAAGTTACATCTCTCCATTTACCCTTGTAGACTCCTCGTTTCATAATGGAAACTTTTTCTCGAGTGCCAACAATTCTAAATCCAAATTTTTTGTGCAATTTAATACTTGCAATATTTTCAGGAAAAATATTTGCTTCTAAAGTCCATATGTTTTGCTTTTCAGATAATTCAATTAAATTCTTTAATAAAGTACTACCAACACCATTATTTCTATAATTTTCTGCTATGTATATACTGACTTCACATACTCCACCAAATTGCCCAGTAGTTTCTATTGTTGATAAAGCTGCCCAACCTACTATTATGTTTTGATCTGTTGCAGTCAAGCGTGGTTTTTTAATGTGTGAATTATTAAACTGTTCCCAGCTGGGGGCTTTTTCTAGAAAAGATGCATTATCAGAATCAATTCCTTGTTGATATATCTCTAATATATTCTTAGCATCAGAATCTTGCATATTCCTTATGTGGAAATCAATCAAGCTCATCGTATTAAACTAACATTTTATAAAAAGATTTTGCACTTTTATCCCAAGTGTATTCTAGAGCATATTCCCGACATTTATCTCTATCTATATCCATGACCCTATTGGTTGCTTTTTTTAAGTCATTATCGAGAACCCCAACTTCTTGGTTTTCTATAATATCTTTAGGCCCAGTTACAGGATATCCGACTACAGGGGTCCCTGAGGCTAAAGATTCTAATGTCACTAACCCAAACGTATCAGTTTTGCTTGGGAAAACTAAGGCTGTTGCTGAGGCGTAATATTTAGCTAATTCTTTTCCTTTTAACTTTCCAACAAATATTGCGTTCGGATAGTTTTTTTTCAATTTTTTTAATTGAGGACCGTCACCAACTAGTACTTTACTACCTTCTATTTCTAAATTCAGAAATGCTTCTATATTTTTTTCTTTAGCAATCCTTCCAACATAAAGCCACATCGGATTTTTATAATGGGTAGATAACTTAGGTGTATTTGGATTGAATAATTCTGTGTCTACTCCTCTTGTCCAAAGTTTTAGATTCGTAAATCCTTTATTGGAAAGTTCTTGTTTCAACGACTGTGTCCCAACTAGTGTATGAGTGGCCGCTTTGTGAAAATTCTTCAAATATGCATAAATCCATGTTTTGGGAATACCAAATCTCATATTAATATACTCAGGAAGTTTGGTTCCGTAATTACTAACAAATGGAACATTGTTGTTTTTACAATATTTTCTAGCAGCATGCCCAATTGGACCTTCAGTTGCAATATAAATATAGTTTGGATTGAATTTTTTTACTATTTTTTTGAATTTAAACCATGCATTGAGTGCTAAAGAAATTTCTGAATAGGTTGGGCAAGGGATTCTTATAAAATCCTGAGGGGTTACCATTAATATTTCATGGCCTAATTTTTCAAGTTGTTTGGCTAGCTCAGCCAAGGTAGTAACTTCCCCATTTGTTTGAGGGTACCATGCATCTGTTGCAATCAAGATTTTTTTTCTTGTTACCTTAGTTTCTTTATTTGTATTATTAAATTTCATTCATAATCCTCTAGTAACGAATGGAATCTAAATTCACTTTGACATATTAACATATTTTATCAAGTATTTTTAATTATTTACCTTCTATCTTTGTCGACATCAAATATTTTTCATCTTGATAGATATGTATTGGAATATTTTTTTTAATACTGAGCGAAACATTATTAGAAACTTCAAGAATATTCTCTTGTGAAATATATTCTATAACCTTCCCTGAAGGTAATTTAATTATGTAGGAATAATGAGATCCCTTAAATTCTATGGACTCAACGATACAAGATCCTTTTTCTTGTGATAGATCAATATTATTTCCTCGTATTAGGATTTGTAAATTTTGCTTATCAGTAATTATTGCTTCTTTGACTTTAATTTCTCCGATTTCAGTATGTAATGTTTGAGGATCAGTGATAGTCACATCAATAAATGAAGCAGGATCCATAAACTCTGCAACAAATTTTGTTAAAGGCTGATTATATATATATTCAGGTGTATCAATTTGTTCAATTTTGCCATTATTCATGATGGCAATTCTATCGCCAAGAAACATGGCTTCTTCTTTGTCATGAGTGACAAAAATAGTTGTTGCTTCAGCTTGTTTAACAATTTCTTTTATTTCTTCTCTAATCTTAATTCGTAAAGCAGCATCCAGATTAGATAAAGGTTCATCAAATAGCATAACAGTAGGATTGGGGACTAATGCACGGGCAAGAGCAGTTCTTTGTTGTTCTCCACCAGAAAGCTCATTTGGCATTCTTTTTAATAAGTTTTCAAGACCAACTAAACTAATTATCTTTTCAACTCGTTCAGTGGATTTGTTTGATTTGTCTAACCCAAATTCAATATTTTTTTCAACATTCAAGTGAGGAAATAAAGCATAATCTTGAAAAACCATTCCCACTTTTCTATTTTCAGGTTTTACAAATTTACCTGGCATTGAAACTAATTGCCCACCAACCGATAAAGTACCGTTTGATGGTTCTTCAAAACCAGCTATCAATCGTAATAAGGTGGTTTTTCCACACCCACTAGGACCTAGTAAAACTAAAATCTCACCATGATTAACAGTAAGAGTTACATTTTTTACAGCGTCTGTTGTTTTTGAATACGTTTTGCCTATTCCAATACATCTAATTACTGGAAAGTTTTTATTGTTTATTTGATTTAGCATATCTTTTATTTAGTTATTCTTGGATACCTTTATCAAACATTATAAACATTGGTAATCCAGTAAATAACAATAGTATACCAGAATATACAGCAGCCATACCAAATCCAGCTTCTGTTGCATGTGTCCATATAGAAGTAGCTAGTGTATTGAAGCTAAGTGGAGCCAGAATAAGTGTAGCTGGTAATTCTTTCATTATAAGAATAAATACTAAAATAAAAGCACCTGTGATTCCTGGAGCCATAGAAGGGAAATTAATTTTTTGCCATATTTTGAAATTTGATGCTCCTAAACTTTTAGCCGATTCTTCTAGTTTAGGGTTAATCTGAGAAACTACAGGTTTTATAATTCCAATCGCAACTGGAATAAATAATATAATGTATCCTATTGCTAATAAAATCATGGTTTGATATATGGGCATAGCAAAATTTATTCCGAAATAAACAACAGCTAATGCTACTACAATACCTGGCAAAACAAACCCAATATAGGATATTTTTTCTATTGTTTTACTAAAGGTATTTTTATGCTTTGCAATTAATAAAGCTATAGGTACTGCAAGTAATACTGTAGCGAAAGTACCTATAAATGAAGCATATATAGAGTTTGTTATTACTTCAATTTTGAAAAAATCATCATAGTTGATAGTAAAACTGTAACCCCAATTAATTAATACCGATATTGGTAATATTACACTTATAAAGATTAGAAGGCTGATTAGTAATACTATAACCCATTTGAATTTACCGAGGTCAATCAGTTTTGTGTTTTTTGATACTGAAGCTGTAGATCTATATAGATTGGAGTTTGCAGATTCAGGTTTATAAAACCAAATTGTTAATAGTCCAATCAATATTAGTATAGTGGAAGTACTTGCTGCTGCTGCTCTTTGTATAGTTTGATATTGATTATAAATAACATAACTAAAGGATTTATATTGTAATAGAGATACTGCCCCGAAATCACTTACTACATAGAGAGTTACTAATATAGCTCCTACTATTATTGATGGTTTTAGTATAGGAATTATGACTCGTATATATGTATCCCAAAAAGATTTACCTAAGCTGTATGAAGCTTCTTCGTAGCTATAATCTAATTTTGTTAATGATGAAGTGACACTAATAAATATATATGGATAGCTAAGTAATGTTAAACATAGAAAGGCTCCCCAATATCCATATAAATCAGGTATTTTTTCGATACCAATTATTTGTAAAGTGTCATATAAAACTCCCTTTGGACCAAAAAGGATAATAAACAAAAATCCATATATGTAACTTGGGAACACTAATGGTAGGCATAATAAAACTCTAAATATATTTTTCAAAGGTAAGTTTGATCGAATTGTGAGAATTGCTAATGGAACTGAGATGCATATAGAAGCTAAAGTTACTGTAACAGCGAGTAATATTGTATTCCAAGCAAGACGTAGAGTTTTAGTTTCAAGTAAATATTCGTAAAAATCATTTGGGTTTGATAATAAATTTATTGCGACATAGCACAACGGTACTGCTACTAATAGCAGTACCATTGTGGCAATAATTTGCAATATTGATTGAGATGATTTAAACATATATTGAATTGGTGTTTTCTAGTTATAATGTGTCGGGAATCATGTGGGTGCAAATCACTTTTGCTTATCTATTTTGCTTGAACGGATAAAATTTTTCTCAACAGGCTCAACATTGCACATTATTAAATTATTATCAGAGGCATGAATTGAATTCATACCCCTGATTTTTTTTATTTTCCTTACGATAATTATTCTAACACTCCTGCATCTTTTAGCATTTGAGCACTGCCCTCAATATCACTTAATGAAGCAAGTGATATCGCTGGTTTATTTATATCATCAAAAGGTGTGATCATTGGATGTTTCTTTACGCCACTAACTAAAGGATATTCTCTAGTTGAATTTGCGAAGTAGCTTTGAGCAACTTTAGAAGTCATAAACTCAATGAACTTTTCTGCATTTTCAGTATTTGCAGCTGATTTAAGTATTCCAGCAGCTGAAACCATGACCATAGAACCTGGCCCTCCACCTGTTGGATGATAGTTTCTAGCTTTGAATGCATCACCTGCAGCTTTATCTAGAGTGAATTTGTAGAGGTAGTAGTGGTTAACAAACCCTACATCGATTTCACCTTTATCAGCAGCTTCAACTTGAGGTGTGTTTTTTGGATATACTTTTGCACCATTGTCTCGGATACATTCAATCCATTTTTTGGTTTCAGCGTCACCCCATTCGGCACGCATGGCTGTAATCATAGTCTGGAATGAAGAATTACTTGGAGCCCAACCTATTCTTCCGTTCCATTTAGAATCACAGAATCCTTGCATAGTAGCTGGTAGATCTGATTCGTTAACAGTTGCTGTATTATATACAACGACTCTTGCACGACCAGTGATACCTGTCCAAAGCCCTTGAGGTGATTTTGCCCATGTAGGAACAACATCAACCATGGTTTTTTTACCATCATCGTCAGTGACTTCTTTCATTAAGATATGATCGTGTAACGGTTGAAGCATATTTTCTACTGAGCCTATAGCACCAGGATCTTGAGCATAGAAAATATCAGCAGGAGTTTTATCTCCTTCTTCCATTAGTAGTGCTGCCATTGGTGCAGATGATCCGTATTTAACTTCTACGTTAATACCTGTGGAATCTTCAAACTGCTCAATTATTGGTCCAACTAAAGATTCTTTTCTACCTGAATATATAACAAGGTTTCCAGGATCCTTTTCGACCTCTTTAATAACTTCAACTTCCTTAATAACTTCTTTTTCAACCTCAACTATTACTTCTTCTGCCTCGGCAGTACATGCAACTACTGCAAGTAACCCTATAAGAAGGCCTAATCGAGATATACTTTTAAAAATTTCCATTTTTCCCCTTTAAAGTGTATTTAGTAAGGGCTAGTAAAAAATATTAGTACGTACTAATTTACTAACAAAGCTGAAAATTAGTATATACTAATAAATGAATATGTCAACACTAAAAAGGTAAAAAGTTAGTTTATTATCGAGCTGACAAAAATGTTGTGGGCAACGGTGTTACTGAAAGTAATATCTTGATCGTTAGAACGAATTGTTGTAACTCCTCGAGTTTTGGAGATATCAACAATTGTAATTTTTGCACCAGGAACTAAACCATTACGAACTAGATATACCAGAAGATCATTATCCTCAGGGGGGATTGATATAATACTATATTCATTATCAACCTGTGTATTTAGAAGGCGTAAGGTTAGTGTTGGTTTATGTTTATTACTACCAGGTATTTTTTGTCCAAATGCTCCGGTAGTGGGATGGTCAAGTAATTCTATTAATCGTTTTTCGACTTTTGGTGAAATTGCATGTTCTAATAAATGAGCTTCCTCGTAGGCATGTTCTAAATCTAATCCTAAAATATCCACAACCAATCTTTCTGCTAACCTATGTCTTCGTACGATAAATTCAGCAGATTGTTTTCCCGCACTTGATAATTCTAAGTCTTTTGGATTTGGGGTAAGTAATCCTTCTTTAATTAGACGCTTTATCATGGCACTTACTGATGGCAAGGAAGATCCAAGGTTTTCTGATACAGGGGCATTTTTTAGATATTCAGCAAGCTCAGTCAATGAAATTTTATTTTCATTATTTTCTTGTAGATAATAAATAGAAAGAAGGTAATTTTCAGCCACCATTGAGAGCCTTTTTTGGCTGTGGTAGGGAGAATTTGCTAATATCTTATTTGCTCCAGTATTATTGGATTCTTTATTACTAGTTTTACTCATATTTACCCTCATTTAGATATATGAATTTTACACCACTAAATTTAATATTACAAAATTTACATTATGATATTTATTTTAGATACGACTAGTCGTGCTTTTTCTCTTGCATCTTCGATATTTTCTCCAATTGCTAATCCGACTCCAAGCCTTCTATGACCATCTATATTTGGTTTGCCAAAAAGTCTTAAACTAGTATTAGGCAAAGATAAAGCATCTTCAATTCCTTTGTATTGAATATTTTGAGATTTTCCTTCTGATAGAATTGCACAAGAAGCAGAAGGGCCAATTTGATGTATTTTATGAATTGGAAATCCCAATATCGCTCTTACATGTAAAGCAAATTCAGATAGGTCTTGTGATATAAGAGTCACCAATCCCGTATCGTGTGGTCTTGGTGATAACTCACTAAATATCACTGAGTCATTTTTGATAAAAAATTCTACACCAAATAACCCTTTACCTCCCAGAGCTTCAGTAATACTTTTAGCAATATCTTGTGCTTGATTCAAAGCTTTTTTAGACATTGGATGAGGTTGCCATGATTCTCTATAATCTCCATCTATTTGTACATGGCCTATAGGTGGACAAAAGGATGTTCCTTTACTATGTCGCACAGTTAATAAAGTTATTTCATAATCAAAATCTAAAAATTCTTCAACAATTATTTTTTGTGATTTCCCACGAGAATTACTAATAGCATAATCCCAGGATTCGAGAATTTCTTCTTCAGAATATAAGATTTTTTGGCCTTTACCTGATGAGCTCATAATAGGTTTAATTACACAAGGAAATCCTAATTTATTTGTAGCTTTTTTAAGTTCTTCTGGAGAGGATGCAAAGTAGTATTTGCTTGTAGGTATTCCTAGTTCTTTGGATGCTAGATCTCTAATTCCTTCACGATTCATTGTTAGAAAAGTAGCTTTTGCTGTTGGAATAATATTATAACCTTCTGATTCGAGTCTTAATAAAACATCGGTGGCGATCGCTTCAACTTCTGGTACTACAAAATTTGGATTTTCTTTTCTAATAATTGATTCAAGTGCATTTGGGTCAGTCATTGATAGAATATGACTCTTGTGAGCGACTTGCATTGCTGGCGCATTTGCATAACGATCTACAGCTATAACTTCAATTCCGAACCTTTGAGCCTCAATAGCTACTTCTTTACCAAGTTCTCCAGAACCTAGTAACATTAATTTTGTTGAAGACTTACTATGTGGTGTTCCTAGAGAAATCATGTTTTACTTCCGATCATAAATATTTATTTTTCTAAAGGATTTTCAGGATCATATTTATACTTTGCAATATTAGGAATAAAGTACCATATACCTGCAACAACAAAAATAGATATAAATCCTCCCATAACCATAGTGTAACTTGCTCCAATTATCGAAGATACTAAAGTAACTTGCACTGTACCTAAGTGGTTTGCTCCCATTGCTGCAAAAGAATGTACACTACTAGCTCGACCTAATAGTTGATCAGGAGTAGTCAGTTGAACGAGTGTTTGTCTCATAACCATACTAATTGAGTCTAATAATCCCAATAGGGCAATAATAATTAAACCTACTATGAATATAGGGTTGATTCCAAAAAGGATAAGGAGAATAGCATACATTAATGTACCTATAAGAACTATAAATCCTTTTCGTGGCCATTTGTTCATATAGAATACTATAAATGTTCCTATTATTCCTCCAATAGAATCTGCTGATGCTAGCATAGCAGTTCCTTGTGCTCCCAAACCATATAGCTTATCTGCAAATACTGGAAATAATTCCCTGTAAAATGAAAAAATCACAACTCCTATATCTAAAAGGTACAGGCCTGGTAATAATCTATGTCGCTTTACAAATCCTAATCCTTCGACAAGAGAAGAAATAGTACCTTTGCGATTTTCTTCCATATTAGGCTCGCCAGATGCTCTAATTAATGCAGGTGATAAAATACTAAAAAAGGCTGTTGTTGATGCAATGAGAAAAGCGCCAGAAGCTCCATATGTTTCATAAACTATTCCGAATAACAATGGAGCAATTACCATAGCGATTTGTCTTGTTGAAACTTGAACGGTGACGCCGTGAGGTAATAATTCTCTAGGTATTACTCTTGGTAACATTGCTGGTCTAGCAGCATTTCCAAGCATTTGTACAATAGTGCAAGCAAACGTAACCGACCATATATGCCAGACTTCTAATTTTTCTGAATAAGCTAGAGAAGCTAAAATGGCCAGTGAAATAAACACTACACTTTGTGTCATAATCATAAGCTTTTTTCTATTTACTCTGTCAGCAAGGGTTCCACCGTATAACGCTAATGGAAGTTGAATTAATTGAATGGCACCCAATGCTCCTACTTTGGCAATTGAACCTGTCTGATCATATATCCATTGTCCGCTAATAAGTAATCGTAGGACCATAGTGATAGATTGAAATGCTAAACCAGACCATAGAAAGGTGTAGTCACGGTGTTTGAAAACTGCCCAAGGTTTTGAATTATTTGAATTATTGTTAATCATAGAGGTTCAAATTTGTATAGTAAACCTGATCATTCTAGCTAATAAAGTTTTAAGAGTTAATACGTTAATTCGTGTATTTATCAGTTTAATAGAAAAAAACTTTGCAGATATCGTTTATTGAATTTTTAAACAAGAAAATTTTTGTATACTATAATGAATACTTGTTAAAAGTAGGGGGGAGTTTATGGCAAATACATATAAACAAATGATAGATGAACATAAGCATATTAATACTACGAAAGCTATGAGAGAGACTGCTTTAGCTTATTTATCTACCTTATCCGCAGATCAAAAAAATAAATCTACTTTTGAATACATGGATGGAGAAAGGCAGTTTTGGTATTATCCACCTATGAATAGGCATGGTTTGGCTTTGAGGGATATGACAGATGATCAACGAAAAGCAGCGATGTCACTTGCTGAAGCTTCTCTTTCTTCAAATGCATACAAATATATGCAACAAATAATTGATCATGAAGCAATATTAGGCCCGATAGAAAAATCAAAAGGGATTATTTCTTTTGTGAGAGATTGTGAATTGTATTATTTTACAATTTTTGGCAACCCTTCAGCGAATGATGAACCTTGGGGATGGCGAGTAGAAGGGCATCACATTTCATTTCACTTTAGCATATGGGGAGACACGGTAATATCTGCAACTCCTTTTTTCCTTGGAGCAAATCCTGCAGAGGTTAAAGAAGGAGATTCAAAAGGATTGAGAATTCTTAATAAGAGAGAAGACTTAGGATTAGAATTATTTAATAGTTTGGATATTGATCAACAAGCAATTGCTAAAATTGCAGATGATCCCCCTTTCGATATTTTAACTTATAATTCCACTAAAGCTGTGTTAATGAAAGAAGAAGGTATATCTGGAAAAGAAATGACTGGTGTTCAACAAGAAATACTACTATCTTTAATTGACGAATATCATTCAGTTTTTCCACAGGATATATACCAAGATAAAATGGAAAACATTCAGTCAAAAGGATTAGATGATATGTATTTTGTATGGGCTGGCGGTAATAAACTGGGCCAGCAACATTATTATAGAATCCATTGTGGTAATTTATTTATTGAATATGATAATCGTCAAAATGATGCAAATCATACACATTCAGTTCTTAGGGATGTAGAAAATGATTTTGCTGAAAATGTGCTACGTCAACATCAATTATTATTCAAAGTTTTATAAGGAGTTTATATGGGATTGCAATTCGGTGTTTTTGATCATATAGAACCAGTTGAAGATGCTTCTTTACAAGATGTATATGAATCAAGACTAGAACAAATACAAAAATTGGATAAAGCTGGTTTTTATTGTTATCACTTGGCTGAACATCATACTCCTGCAGTTCATAGTTTAGCTCCATCACAAAATGTTTTTTTATCTGCAGCATCTCAACTGACTAGCAATATTAAGCTTGCACCATGTGTGTATGTACTACCTCTTCATCATCCACTAAGACTCATTGAAGAAATTAGTATGTTAGATACGCTTTCAAAAGGAAGAATGGAAATAGGCGTTGGTCGTGGTGGAGTTATGGAAGCATTTTTCTGGGGGCAGGAAGCTGATTCTGAAAGTAATTATCAAAGATATCTTGAAACTTTAGAAATTATGAGACGCGGTTTATCGAACGAATATCTTAATTTTCAGGGTGATTTTTATGAGTTTGAAGAGTTACCTATGCGAATGCATTCATTACAAAAACCTTATCCTCCATTATGGTACATGAGAAATGCTGAAACTGCAGCGATGGAAGGAATGAATACTATGGTTGTAGGCTCCTTAGACAGTATTCATAAAGAAGCTGAAAAGTATAAAGAGAAATGGGAAGAATATCAAGGTAAAGGAACTAAAACTTTACAAGGAGAAGATCCCAAAATAGGATTGGTTGTTCATATGACTTTAGCGGAAACTGATGAAGAGGCAATAAAAATAGCACAACCTGCATGGGAACAATATCGTTGGAATTTAGAAGCACCAAGAAGAATGGAAGCAGAAAAACGCAATCTCGATCAGTTTAAATCAAGTAATCCTAATCAATTTGGTTTCGTAGGAGAAAGGCCGAAAAATGCACCTGATCGCGAACTGAGGAAGGATATTTCCGCAGAACTTGAAAAATTTGATGACGGAAAAAAAGTTCAAAATCCTGGACGGTTAGGCGGAGTTGCGATGGCTGGTTCCCCTGCATCAATGATGGAATATATGGACGAATATATACAAAGCGGCGCGAACTATTTTGTGTGCTCATTTCAATGGGGGTCTATTTCTAATAAAGAAGCAGAACAAAGTATCGAATTATTCATTAATGAAGTAATGCCTAAATATGCTTAAATTTGTTCAATAATTGAGTCTGAAAGTGAATTAATTTGATCTGCTACTATTTGTGAGTCTTCTTGAGGAAGAAAATGACTGCAATGGTTATATTGAAAATCCTCTGCATTTGGAAATTCCTTCCAAATTTCTGGCCATGTCACAGAGTCACGAAAAGGTTCTCCTGTAGGATTAGGTGTAGTCCCTTGTTTTCTAGAACGTAATATTTTTACTGGGCATTCAATCTTTGCAATATTATCCAATACCGAAGGACTAATATAAGCACCATACATGCTAGCTTCTATTGGAGGAGGACAAGTTAGATGATAGGTTTCTTCTCCTTCATCTTTTACAAGTCCATGGGTACAATAATCTTGTAATGCTTCTTCTTCCCAATTTGCAAAATTAAAATGTGTTCTTAAACGGTCAACCATTTGTTGAGGTGAATCCCAGCTATTTCTTCTTTTTGCCGAAGGATGAGTTCCAGGCATTTTGGGTCTTTTCGAGGTTTCTTCATATCTTTGTCGATTAAATAAGCTTGGGTCGCACAAAACTAATCCGCCAAAACGATCTGGGATTAATCCTGCTACCCTTGTGATAATATACCCACCCATTGAGTGTCCAACCCCAATAACATTTTTTAGGTTCATTTTTTCGATTAATGAAATAATATCAGGTGCAAAAGATTCCCAAGGGTAGGGGGGTGGGGATTTTGTACTATAGCCATGCCCTCTAAGATCTAAAGATATAACGTGTTTGTTATTTAGTTTTCTAATAACATTATCCCAAATTCTGCCGTGGAATCCTGTTGCATGACAGAATAAGATAGGAGGGCCATCGCCTTCCCACTCATATGCGCAATAGGTAAGGTTTTCATTTATATCGACAAAAATAGATTTTGGGTTATCTTGCATAGTTATATTCCAATATTGTTTTAGGTAGTAAGGTCGCGGTTTTTAAATATTGCTATTGATAGAGATACAACAATTAATGATAGCCCGCTAACAACTAGGAGTTCTGTTATATCAATACTTGTATTACTAGTGTCAATAGAAGAATAGTATTTAAATAAAGATAGATTATTAGTTGATTCTAATACTTCAGGTAAAAATTTATGAAATCCGTTCCATAGATACGAGACTATTGTTATAAGAAAACTTAAGCCTAAAGTCAGGCCTTTATTCCCAGTAATTGCACCTATAGCAAAACTAATTGCTGTATATCCGATAGCTAACGTGAAAACTTCAAATCCTGCACTGATAATTACAGATGATTGTAGACTATTCATCTCAAATGAATTTTTAAATAAAATAACGGTAAGTGTATAGAGTGATGAAATCACAATCATTCCTAAAAGGATTGCAATGAATTTCTCAATAGCTATTTGTACTCGAGAAATTGGTGTTGTTACTAGTAATTCTAAAGTTCCATTACTTTCTTCACCAGCAATTGAATTAACTGCATTTATAATTCCATAAATAATTAGTATGAATGGAAGCATTAATCCATATACTTCGATATTTAACCATCCAGCTGGGGTGGAAATACCAACGTCAGAGGAACCACCATAGAAAAGAGCTTTCATTTCTTCAGGAAGCGCATCCATTAGGTCATTAAAACCTTCACCCGCTTCTTGCACTGCAGGATACATTGTCATGACAAGGAAAACCAAAAGTACAGTACCGAGGTTCCAGTAAATTAAGGAACGCTTTTGATCATATATTACTTTAGTTAATATTCTAGATAACATTTTTATTTTCTCTCGTAGTAGTTCATAAATAGATCTTCTAATGAGGGTTCTTCACTAATTATGTTAAGAACTTCGTATTTACTTATTTCTTTGATTACTGAATCAAGTGATCCAGTAACATTTAATTTTATTGAGCTATTTTCTGAGTCAATTTTTTGTACATTTCCCATAGTATCAAAGAGGGTAGTTGGAGGAGCGCTCTTAAATTCAATTTCAATGGTTTTAATAGCATTTGATTTTAATACTTCTAGTTCTTCTTCAACAATTAATTCACCCTCTTTTATAAATCCTACAGTTTCAGCAACTTTATCAATTTCTGAAAAAATATGAGATGAAAGGAAAACAGTTGCTCCGTTATTTTTTGATTCTTGGACCAACTCAATTGTAGTTTGCTGCAAAAATGGATCTAAACCACTCGTTGGTTCATCGAGAATTAATAATTCAGGTTTATGCATAAAAGCTAGAACTAATCCAAATTTTTGCTTATTGCCCTTAGATAAAGTTTTTATTTTTTTTGTCGGCTCACAATTTAATCTTTCGACTAGTTCATTGACATAGTTCCAATCAGTTATCTTTTTTAAGTTACCAAAAAATTTTAGTAATTCATTCCCAGTTAATTTATCATAC
>CEOQ01247605.1_pt1 | contig 14652 bp, 14 predicted proteins | sample 361351 | NCBI WGS metagenome assembly CEOQ01 (sample SAMEA2619907, study PRJEB7988) | marine metagenome | biome: marine biome (ENVO:00000447); feature: deep chlorophyll maximum layer (ENVO:xxxxxxxx); material: "saline water (ENVO:00002010), including plankton (ENVO:xxxxxxxx)" | depth 60 m | reverse complement strand
AAAGGTTTTAGAAAATGTTCAAACGAAAAATCACTCTCGGTGTCATCACTGGGATCCTTGGTGTATTCGCTCTAGCAGGCACTGCACTCGCTCAAGAGAGACCAGCCGATGGTACAGCCCATAATTCAATCAATGACCGAATAGCCGACATACTCGGCATCGACCGAGAAAGTCTCGACTCCGCAATCCAGACTGCTCACAAGGAACATCGTGAAGCTAAGCAGGATGAGCATCTTGCGGGGATAGTAAAGGCAGGGACGATCACGCAGGAACAGGCTGATGAGATTGATGCCTGGAAAGACGCCAAGCCTGAGATCATGGATCGTCTGAAGAAGCTCGCTCGCCAATATGGAGGAATCAGAGGCAATCTGGAAGCCACGCTAAACATTTTGGTAGAAAAAGAAGTAATCACACAGGCAGAGGCCAACGAAATTATCGTCTGGAAAGACGGCCAACCAACTTACCTCGATGAACTTCGTGAAGAGCTCAGAGGTGAACGTGATGTTAGAGGTACAAAAGTCCGACGTGGTCAAAGATGGAGCCGACACATTCTTCCCTCTCGATAACGTTTAATGACCTAAACGTTTAGTCACATATCCGTCGGGTTCACTACAGGTTTCTAGTGCCCCCTAAAAAAACTCCTCTCGAATAATTGAGAGGAGTTTTTCTTACAGCCACTTCAAAAACCCGACTAGTGCCGACACGAAAATGAATAAAGACTAATAATATGTGTGCAATAAACGGTTCGAAAAACAATTTGCAAAAACGTCCTAACAGTATTCACCTACGCTCGGCCCAGGAATCTCTTTCATGGATCAACGCTCAAACAACAAAACACAGCGACTGCAACAGTGGTTCGATGAACGTCCTAGGTGGGATCACGCCTCATATGGAGAGTTCATGCACATTGGTGCAAATCAAACCATTTTCCAAATTGCATTGGAAGAACAGGAAATTAGCACCGACACAAAAGTACTCGACACCGCTTGCGCGGTTGGTGGTAACGCTCGATGGATGGCATCTTTATTCGGATGCAAGGTTTGGGGTAACGATATTGACTCAGAAGCACTGAAAGTCGCGAGGGACCTTGCTGAAATAGAAAACATCTCTGAACTTTGCACGTTCGTAGAAGCTCCCGTTGAAGCACTGCCTTTCGATAACAATACGTTCGATATTGTGGTGACAACAGACATTTTCAACTCTAGCGAAGTGAAAAGGGTTCTCAAGCCGCAGGGAAGTTTCATCGTTATTTCACTTTTCGAAGATCCAAAAATCACTCCTCTGCAGCTCGCAGAAACATGGGGCCTGGAACTGGAAACTTCACTCGATATTACAGATCTAGCGTTTGCGTTCAATCGAGCTAAGGAAACCGAAGCCAGGCTACTCCACGAGTCTGATTTAATCGATGCTCGTGAGTTGATCGACATCATGAACAAAAGCGTAGCTCCGTACACCCATGGCGGTCGCCATTACATCATGCGATTACGAAAAAAGTAAGGAGATTAATAAAACCCCAATGACCACAAACTCTAGCAATCAATATCGTGGGATCTATGGAATCCCAGCCACACCTTTTAACGAAGACGAGACACTCGATGTTCACTCTCTAGAAAGCGTTCTCAATTTCTCTGTTGAGAACGGGTGCCATGGAATCGTTATGCCAGTCATGGCAAGTGAATACCAGTCACTTACCGACCAAGAACGACGGAAGATCTTCGACGTAACCATAAACATCGTTAACGGCAGGGTTCCAACCGTCGCTGGAGTCACCGGAGTTTCAAATATCCATTCAATCGAACTTGCAAGATATGCGCAGGATGTAGGATTTGACTCCGTAATAACTATGCCACCTCATAGTCTGACCCCCTCCAACAGTGAAAATTTAAACTACTTCGATCAACTGAATGCAGCTCTAAACATTCCCATATGGATACAAAATCACCCTGCGGGAGTAACGCTATCCGCACCTCAAGTTATCCAAATATGTGAAACGTTTGAAAATATTGGGTATGTCAAACAAGAAGGGCCATCAGCTGGTCATGTTGCAACCGCATTAATTGAACACGAAACGAATTCCGTAGAAGGTGTTATGGGTGGCGCCGGCTGTAAATTCCTAATTGCCGACTACAACCGTGGTATGTGCGGCAACATGCCTGCTTCACACTATGGTGACATTCACTCAAAAATCTGGAATCTTCTCGAGGAGGGCGAAGAATCGATCGCAAGAGAAATTCACACTCGAATGGCACCCCTAAACAATTTTGAGAGCCTACACGGCGTAAGAGCATTCAAGGAGGTTCTATACCGCCGCGGCGTTATTACATCACCAACTACTCGCTCACCCGGCAAAAAGCATCTCGATAAATACGATATGGAAGAACTGGACATCCTTTTAGGCTCAATTAACGATCTGATCACGTGGAAAGCGTCGTAAAACTTGAGAATCGAAGCTATAGATCTTTTTTACGTAGCGTTACCTGTTATCACCAGAACCGCGGACGGCACACAAGATTCGCTAGTCGTGCGCGTGCGCACGGATAATGGGCTAGAGGGTTGGGGCGAATGCGATGCATCACCATTAATCTCGATGGCCGCTTACGTAATGCCAATGTCACATTCAAACATCATCAATATATCGGAAGCGCTTATTGGCGAGACGCTCAATTCACCGGAAGATCTTGTACACCTGAGGAAAAAGGCCGCTGATTACGGCCTCGATATACAACAGCTAGATCACGCTATATCGGGTGCAGATATTGCCATGTGGGACGTACTGGGTAAGTACTTAGATGAGCCCGTTTGGAAATTAATTGGCCATTCCTCATCACACAAGAAACTCCCTTATGCAAGTGTACTATTCGGTAACGACCCCGATGAAACACATGCCATTGCAACTTCTATTGTCGAGCGTAATTTTCAGGCTGCCAAATTTGGATGGGGCCCAATGGGACGTGGATCACTCGCTGATGATATAGCGTTGGTTCAAGCTGCGCGTGATGGTCTGGGACCCAGCACAAAGTTAATGGTCGATGCAGGCGTCATTTGGGGTGACAACGTCGATGCTGCATATGAACGGGCAGTGAAATTCGCTGATCTGGGAGTAACCTGGCTTGAAGAACCTCTGAAAACCGAAGAAGTTAATGCTTACAAAAAGTTAGGTGAGCGAATAAAGGCGAATAACATAAATATCGGCATTGCTGGTGGCGAAGGTGCAGATTTTTATCGATCAGCCGACGACATGATGACAAACGGCGGACTTGATTATGTCCAAATTGATGTTGGCCGTATTGGAGGTATTACTGAAGCCAAACGAGTTGCAGATCGTGCAAAAGCACTGGGCATTCAGTACGTAAATCACACTTTTAAAAGCCATCTGTCTATTGCGGCTTCAATACATGTTTTCGCTGGCTACAAAAGTTTCGACATTATCGAATACCCTGCAGGAAATTCACCGTTAATTCTCGATCTCACCGCACCATCCGGTATTTTCAGAGACTCAAATGGCTTTGTTCAAGCATCTGACGCTCCTGGTCTTGGAGTAGATGTAAACCTAGAAACTATTAGAAAATTCCAGCGTTCAGTACATATCGAAATCGATGGCCAAATACTGTTCAAGTCATCACAACCTTAGATATCTAATTCGGTGTGTATTCACCATATGTCCGTTCCCTAACAGTTGACGCAAGGTAAAACGGTTAATAAAATTTCACTAACTGGCACTCTACCCTTTCGACTGCTAGCAGTTAAAAAGGTCGGATGCTAATAATTAATTCGGTCTAATTTGATCTTGATTTGATGTGTCCGCATCATTCAAAAAACAGTCAAATGACCGAACGCTCAAGTCACTACTAAGGAGAAGATATTCAGTGGCACTGAACCTAACACCGCTCGGTGACAGGGTAATCATCGAGCCCGCTGACGAAGAGGCATCAACCTCATCTGGCGGGATCATCATTCCCGATACTGCGAAAGAGAAACCTCAACAGGGTTCTGTAGTAGCAGCTGGCCCAGGTCGAACAACTGACGAAGGCAAAGTCATCGACATGCCAGTCAAAATAGGTCAAACCGTTATCTACTCGAAGTACGCAGGTACTGAATATGCAGAAAACGGAACAGATTATCTAATCGTTCGAGAGAGCGACATTCTTGCAATTGTTGGCTAGTTGATTTTAGATTAGCCGTCTAATATTGGAGATAAATACCTAATGGCAGCAAAAGAACTTAAGTTCAGCGACGATGCTCGATCTCGCCTTAAAGCAGGCATCGACGTTCTCGCTGACACTCTTAAGCCGACGCTCGGCCCACGCGGTCGAAACATTATCGTCGACAAAAAATTTGGCCCTCCACAGGTCAACTCTGATGGTGTAACCATCGCAAAGGAAATCGACCTCGAAGACCCCTTCGAAAACATGGGTGCCCAGCTACTTAAAGAAGTCTCAAAGAAGACAAACGACGACGCTGGTGATGGTACAACTACTTCAACTGTTCTCGCTCAGGCCATAATCGCCGAAGGTTTTAAGAACGTTGCAGCAGGTACCGATCCAATGGCATTGAAGCGCGGCATGGACATCGGTATGGCAGCTGTTCGTGACTCAATAGCTGGCCAATCAACCCCGGTTGATTCGAAAGATCAGATTGAAAGTGTTGCAATCCTCTCATCACATGATGACGAGATGGGCAGCCTCATATCCGACGTTATGGACAAGGTTGGTAAGGACGGAGTTATCACCGTTGATGAATCAAAGTCTCTTTCATACGAGACCGAGTTCGTTGAAGGTATGCAAATAGATCGCGGATATCTATCTCCCTACTTTGTAACTAACTCGGAACGACAGGAATCTGTTCTAACTGATCCTTACGTCTTAATCACTTCCCAGAAGATTTCTGCAATTTCAGACCTTCTACCAGTTCTTGAAAAGGTTCTACAAACCAACAAGAATGTTTTGGTGATTGCTGAAGATGTAGAAGGTGAAGCGCTTGCGACTCTGGTAGTAAATAAGCTTCGCGGGACGCTTAACGTTGCGGCCGTCAAGGCTCCTGGCTTCGGTGACCGACGAAAAGCTATGCTTGAAGATATCGCTATCCTCACTGGCGGCACGGTTATTTCAGAAGAGATAGGTCGCAAATTAGAAACTGTGACCCTGGATGACCTCGGTAAGTGTAAGCAGATAGTAGTCAGCAAAGACGAAACAACTTTCGTAGATGGTGATGGCTCAATCGATGCTCTAAATGGCCGAAAGGCGGAGATCGAAACACAGATCGCTGACACAACATCCGATTATGATCGCGAGAAACTTCAAGAACGCCTAGCTAAGCTTTCTGGTGGAGTTGCAATTCTCAAAGTCGGTGCAGCAACCGAAATCGAGATGAAAGAGAAAAAGCAACGGATGGAAGACGCCCTGTCAGCCACGCGGGCAGCAGTGGAAGAAGGAATCGTTCCAGGTGGCGGAACAGTCTTAATCAAAGCATCTGGATCACTCAACGAAGTGAAGTCAGACAATAATGACGAACAGACTGGAATTGAAGTACTAAAACGCTCGCTTTTGGAACCAATCAGGGTCATAGCCGCTAACTCCGGTCACGAAGGCGCTGTCATCTTGAACAAAGTCGCTGATAACGCTGATAACAACTACGGTTTCGACGCCCACAAGGGTGAGTACGGCGACATGGTTGAGATGGGCATTGTTGACCCTGCCAAGGTAACTCGTGCAGCAGTCGAAAATGCAGTCTCTGTCGCTGGAATGATCCTCACAACTGAGGCGCTCATCAGTGAACAAGACGAGCCACCAATGCCTCCAATGCCAGGAGGACCTCCTGGAGGAGACATGGGCTTCTAGCCTCTCCCTTTCAAAGGTATTCTGAAAAGGCCGCTCCAATCTGGAGCGGCCTTTTTTTCTTTTCCCAACAATCTTTCACCGTTATGCAAATCCTTATCCACAACAACAACGGGTATTAAGCCAAGGGCATCTCTTCGTCAATTACTTCACGATCACTCAGGCGCTCTGATCCGGTAACAGACAATCCCTCATATAGACGAGTCATACCCTCAAGCCACCGAGCCTGCACAGATGGATCCCAAGTTGGATCAAAATCAGGGTATTTCGCTAGAATACGATCGGCCAGTTCCAATTGCGTCGAAAGTTCTTGTGACGCAGGTTCAGCATCCACGACACGTTCACTTTTTGCAGAACTAACCGGCTGTGAAATCAAAGCACGTGGACGAGCAGAAGTTCCGGAATTTCGTAATCTTCCAGACCCATGGCGACCGGCGAGAATTCGCTGTGAAAGCTTTATGCCAGCCGCCTGAGCTGCACGTATAAAAAAGGCTTCGCATTTCGTTAATACGCCTTCTTTGGTTCCAAACCTTCTAAATGCATCACGAAATTGGCCTTTACTCGCACGAGACAAATCCAATTCGAAAACCGGCGTGTAAAAACCCTCGAGAATATTGCGCAGCAATGTTCGTCGGTCTTCACCTTCAGCATGTACAAGTCGATCAAGCTTATCGTCTGGATGGGCTTCCGAATCAACCAACTTAAGGACTTTCAAAGCGGTCATCAATTGAGTACCTGAGCTACCTGAAAATCTTGGACCCCAAACCGTTTTATCGATTCTTCCAGGAATACCTTCTTCAAGCAGAAATTCCAAAAAAGTTTGGAACGTACGATAGGGGACGTATGGGGGAATAGCCGGAGTTTGTTCTTGAGGTGTCATTTGAACTCGTATTTACACATTCCAAGGTTATCGCATGACTACGGTATCTCCCAGCAATTCCAAAGTCAAATATATTTTGGAATGCCGTTTCCCCGTCGGGGACAGTTTATGAAACTTCTTTTTGGAACGCGGAGAATACTATCCAGCGTTTTGGAATGAAATATAAGCAATGTTCGATAGTGCGATTAGTAAGTTCTGAAAGGCTTTCAATATCAACAGTTCACCGCTCAACTTAATAAGAACAGGACAGCAACTTGAAGATTCCAATAGATCAGATCTTCCCTGACCCAGACCTTCCACAATCGTCAAACCAAATCGGAAGACGGGAGAGCGCTCGGTCTGTCCGCTCGAAACGTGATCCAGTAGTTTTATTCAAAGACAACGGATATTTCCTCTTATCAGGTCAGCGAAAACTTACTGCCGCAAAAGAGGCTGGCGAATTAACCGTTGAATGCACCGTTAAAGAAGAAGTTACAGCACAAGAACGTTGGGAATTCTCACTGGCTGAACAGTACCACTCATCACTTGTACCAGCGATGGAATTGGGCAAGGCATTCATGGAATACAGGGATTCTCACAATGTCACACAACAAGAACTTGCTCGAAGAACAGGAATCACACCTGGCACCATTCACCATTACGAAAGTCTTATACGCACATTAGATCCGGGTCTAGGCGAAAAGGTAAATACTGGAGAGCTGACATTCAAAGAAGCGCGGTCTATCGCAGATATCGAAGACCATGTCAGACAACGAGAAATAGCACAACCGTTTATCGAAGGTCGCCTCTCTAGTGTTCATGTCGAGAGAATCGTAGGGCGAGCTAAAACTGCAAGTACCCTTTCAATTGAAGACATCATTGAAGAAGTAGTCAATGGTAAGCGAGCAGCCGAAGCCGAGCCAGAGCCAGTTCCGGTGTTTCAAAGGGCAAGACCTGTCGAAGCAGATACAGCGCTAATTGAAAATGCTGTACTAAAAATCGCTGGTGAGCTTGATGCGCTGCAATTACAAGTTATCCCTGAATACAGACGACTAAAACTGATCAGCAGTCTGCGGATTCTCGACAGCCGGCTTAAGTCCGCACTCATGACTCTAAACGGAGGCATGGCAGCAGCAACATCGGTACCACAACAATTATCAACAACAACTGAAGTACGTGTATAGCAAACCACACGACGTAACGTAGGGAGAACGCCGACAAAACCAGATATCGCGTAGAGACAAAAACATGAAATGCTGAGGTTTGTGCGGACACACAAACCTCACGCCGTAAGTAATTTTATGGCTCAAAACTTACTTACACAGTCTCCGCTAAGAGCCCATGCGCCCCTCCAAATACGCCTCCGGAGGGGCGCATTAAGTTAAGACGACATAAGAACATTCACCACACAGTATAAATTAATATACAAAAACTGAAATCTAGCCCAAATTCAAAATTCTGGCAGCATTATCATGAAGAATAAGTGGACGAGCCTCTTCACGGATATCGAGATCCTGAAACTGCTCCAGCCAAGTCACCGGAGAAATATAAGGATAGTCAGACCCAAATAAAACCTTTTTCCTTAATCGACCGCTAGCTTCGACGATCAGTTCTTTGGGAATGTAACGTGGAGCCCAACCTGAGAGATCTATGAAAACATTCGCTTTGTGTAGAGCAACCGCGACCTGCTCCTGGATCCACGGCCATGCGGGATGAGCCATAATAATAGTCAAATCAGGATGTCTTGCCGCCAGGGAATCCACATGGGGTATTGGGCGTGAATATGCAAGCTCAAAACCTCCCCCACCCGGTGCGTTGGCTCCTGCTGCAGCGTATCCAGAATGCATTAGTACCGGGATTCCAAGTTCTTCAGCTTTAGAAAATAATGGAGTAAATGTAGGGTCGTCAGGAAAAAAAGCCTGATGGATCGGATGAAGTTTCAAACCCCGTAACCCGAGAGATAGTACCGAACGTTCCAATTCTTCAACCGCTGCTTTACCCTTACGAGGATCCACGCTGCAAAATCCAACGAACACATCCGAATAAGAATCTACTGTTTGAGCTACATAATCGTTCGGGTCAGGTAAATCTCCGGTTTCTGTTTCAGCATCAACAGAAAATATCACCGCTATGGTATCTATAGCGCGATAGGTCTCGGCCATCTTCTCAATACTGATTGATTCCTCAGTCATGCGGAACATTTGACGCAGACCTGGCTCAATACCGTATTCAGAAAGACCCGGCATTCGAGGAATATGAGCATGTATATCGATGGCTTTCATAAATAAATCCTGATAAGACTAATTTTCTTCCACTTAGAAAAGTAAAACTTTTTAACCATTACGTCGACAAATAGGTATTAAATTACGCTCACTTGAGCAAAAAAGGCACCTAAGCCTTAGCTTGGGCTTTCATTGGTAAAACTAGTGAAAGTATCGCTCCGGCCGCAGCTATAATTCCTGCAAAGATCACCACCCCCTGAAATCCATTTGACTGATTGATAAAACCAGCTGCAATCGGTGTCAACGATCCAATAACTGCTCCTCCTGTGAACATCAAAGCGGTTCCAGACCCTTCGGATCCTTTATCAATCATATCCATCGCAGCAGCGTTTATGATCGGCATTACTGAAAAGAAAAAGAGGCCCAGCACTGCGATTAATGCAGTCATGCTCCATCCTGAGTCAAATAATAAGAAAAGAAATATCAAGATCGTCATCGCAGTCATTGCGAACGCTATTACAGGCCGGCGTCCCACCCGATCAGATACGTTACCCATGATTGGTGTCGAAATAATTCCCGCCATGGTTATCAATGCAACATGCAAGCCAACAAAAGTATCCGAGTAGCTAAGTTCTTCACGCATATATATAACGAGAAATACTTGAAATGACGTGTGTACTGCTCCACGCATGGCACCCAATAAAGCCATACCTAAAACACCACGATTACTGACAAGGCGCCCTGCGGATCTAAAGTAATCCGAAAGCGTGACATCTTCTTTAGCCTCAATACCTGCAGTTTTGAATCTCGAAATAACCGCTAAAGCTGTCACAACCATCGGAACGGATATAAATGCAGCAATCCATCTCCACTCTATTCCGCCAAAAATAACCCAGGACCCGATCGTCCCCGCCAATAAGAATCCGATGATTAATGGAGAAGCGGTATTACCTATCTGCGCGCCCGTCAAGTGTGCTGCCATAGCAAAACCGCGACGTTCAGGATATCTAGCCGCCAACGTGCCAAACGCAGGCGCATGCCACATAGAAGTCCCGAATCCGACGATCACCACTCCAACCAGGAGTGCCCAGTAAACAGGTGATATAGCAATCAGCAGATATCCAATACCAACCATCATCATCGAAGCGAACAGAATCCATGCAATCTTTTTACGAAACATATCCGTAAGAATGCCAGCTGGAATATTTGCGATCCCCGACGATATCGATTGAGCCGAAGACATACCGCCCACAGCAACATCTGAAAGTCCTAATGTTGCCCTTATGCTCGGAATCATGACTAATAGCGCGCCTTGACCAAAATGCTTGATCCCATGACCTGCAGACAACCCATACATCAAGCCAAGCGATGTAGGTTTTTGATCATCAGAAGGATGTAAATCCCCGGAATCTTTAGGTTGGTTATCGGAAGTACTGCCATCGTACTGTGCAGTATGAGAAGTGTTTTCTGTCACAGCAAACAAACTTTACGTCGCAATAAACGAATGAGTTGAACGGAGTATATGGACAACCAAACAATGAAGCGCATGAATCGTTCACCTCCACTATATGAAGGTGAAAGCACGACTGAATAATGCCTTAAAACCACAGTCTACAAGCCCAACCGCTGCTCAACCGCTCCAAGCGATTCGTCAATAACGCTACACAGAGTCTCAGCCTCATCAGCCGTAATTGTGAGAGGTGGAGCAATCGGCAGAATATAGGCTGGAACTCGTATCCAAACCCCGCGTTTTCTTAGTTCTTCAGTGAGCATGGCGTTTACGCCAACTGAGGAATCAAAATGCTCCTTCGTTTGACGGTCTTTCACAAATTCAATGCCCTGAATAAGCCCCACTCCACGTACATCACCAATAATTGGATGTTTATCTTTCATGGCAAGTAAACTTTCGGAGATTTGCTCACCTCGGATACGGGCGTTATCAACTAAATTCTCTCGCTCAACTATAGCTAAATTTGCGAATGCTGCTGCTGCTCCACCTGGGTGAGCTGAATACGTATACATATGACTCCACACCTTTTCGGGTCCACCAGCGAAGGCATCAGCCACCTGCTGTGTGGAGATCGAACCGCCCACAGGGAAGTAACCCGATGTGATGCCCTTAGCGAAGCTCATAATGTCAGGAGTAACTCCTACAAAATCCGCACCAAACCATTCACCAAGGCGTCCAAAACCCGTAATCACCTCATCAAAAATCAACAACACACCATACTTGTCACATATGTCACGTACCATCGGCCAGTAATTGGACGGCGGTACAACACCTCCAAGAGGTTGCGATACAGGCTCTCCAATAACTGCCGAAACAGACTCAGGTCCTTCAAATATAATCGCCTGCTCAATTTCCTCGGCAGCGCGCTCACCATTTTCTTCTGGTGATGCAGCTCCATATTCATCGTGATAATAATGAGGCTGTCCAACGGTCACAACATTTGCTGGTTTAGGCTGATAATCGATGCGTGGAAATCCGGGGTGCCCACCTAACCACATAGTTCCATAAGTCGAACCATGGTACGAGCCACGACGAGAAATCACTTTGTAACGGCCAGCATCCCCTCTACGCACATGATATGCCTGGGCCATTTTAAGTGATGACTCATTAGCCTCTGAGCCACCCTGGCAAAAGAACGTGCGTGTAAGGTCACCCGGAGTTATTTCAGATAACTTGGCAGCAAGTTGGATAGTCTTTGGGGTGGCACCTGAATATACATTCATACTTACGCTGGATAGCTGGTCGTAAATAGCTTTAGCAATTTCCTCACGACCATGGCCAGCGTTACGAAAGTACATACCTGATATGCCATCAATAAATTTATTGCCTTCAACATCAGTTACATATATACCGTCGGCCGACTCCATCAAAAGAGGTCCGCCTTCCTCCGCAAGAATAGTGTGATTGGTCATGCCAACATGCATGTGATCAAGTACGGCTTGGCGTAAGGATTTTGGGTCGTTAGCTGCTGGAATTGTCATCAAATTTCAGTTCGGGTCTAAGCTTTTAATTATTTGAATACTGATTGTTAATCAAAAAAAGAAATATAGCTAGCAGTGTTGCAGTGAATATAGGTACTAGTTAAATGGTGCAGTTTGGCAAAGTTCACGATACGGTTGAATTGCGATGTTTAATTTTGTTCATAAAAGACGTCCGGCGATAGTGGGATTGATTCTGGGCTCAACGGTAGGCTTGATGATTGCATTGGGCTACGGCCTGACTAGTGTTTGGCTATGTTCAGGTATCAGAAAATGTCCTGAAAGCTGGATCCCATTTGCTGTTGTAGCAGCAATTATTTTCATAGTAATTGCACCGATCGGTGTAGCAGTGGCGGTTATCGGAGCTCGACTGTATAAAATTTTTGACACAGCGTTGTACACAGGCGATAACGAACTGGACGATTAACTCACGCAATAAGTTTTATTCAATTGCATTTGTTTATGGTCTCCACTTAAACACCCTGTCTGAGACTTGAGAGATAGGGCGATAAGTTAGGATTAGCATTGTTTGCCGGTTGAATTCAAACGTATAATCTCGAGGTTGATTTTGTAAGTTACAAAACAATTTCAATAGATAATCCAGTAAATTTCTTCAACTTAGATACACATTTAAATTGATTGTCTGGCTTGACCGGGCTAATCGTAGGAATATTTCGAATGTCAGAAACGAGCTTCGATATCATCGTCATAGGTGCAGGTCCAGGTGGCTATCACGCCGCTATTAGAGGTGCGCAATTGGGGCTAAGTGTAGCGGTAGTTGAAAAAGATGATGGCACAGGAATCGGAGGACTCGGTGGAGTCTGCTTAAACTGGGGATGCATCCCATCAAAATCACTTTTGAAAAACGCCGAAATAGTCAACCATGTGGCCCACGCACAAGATTGGGGCATCGAAGTCGGTGAGTGGTCCGCTAGCATGGGCAAGGCGATTGATCGAAGTCGAAAAGTCTCCAAATCTCTTACCAGCGGTATCGGATTCTTGTTCAAAAAAAACAAAATCACGTTGATAACCGGTAAAGGCATTATAAAGTCCTCAACGCAAATCGAAATTGAAGGCGGTGAAACGCTAACAGCCAAGAATATAGTTATCGCGACCGGTGCGCGAGCACGAAGCCTACCAAGCCTGCAAATAGATGGGACTGACATCATCACCTCCCGTCATGCCCTTGAACTTCGTGAAAAGCCAGAAGCCGTTGCCATTATCGGAGCTTCCGCGATAGGTTGTGAATTCGCTTACTACTTCAACTCGTACGGCGTCAATGTGATGATGTTTGAAATGCTCCAACATCTTGTCCCAAGAGAAGATGAAGACGTTTCTATCGAACTTGAACGGCAGTTCGGCCAACAGGGAATCGAATTTGCAACTTCCGCTGGCGTTTCAGGAGTTGAAAAAAAAGACGGACGACTCGCTGTTCAATACGAAGTCTCAGGCAAAAAACAAGAATTCATATGTGACAAAGTACTTCTTGGCGTAGGAGTCCAACCCAACACCGATCAAATTGGTCTTGAAAACGTGGGCATCAAAACAAACGATGCTGGATATATCGAAGTAGACGGGAACATGAGAACCAATGTTGGTGGCGTATACGCTGTAGGAGACGTAAACGGCAAGCTGCAGTTAGCGCATGTAGCGTTCGATCAAGGTGTGGTGGCGGCAGAAACAATTGCTGGTCACGAAACAACTCCCATTGACAATTACACCAATATGCCCAGATGCACGTACTGCCAACCACAAATAGCTTCGATCGGTCTTACTGAAGCTCAAGCTAAAGAACAAGGAATCAATATAAAAATCGGCAAAGTTCCGTTCCAAGTAGCTGGAAAATCAGTAGCAATTGGCGAGCCATACGGTTTCGCAAAAGTGATCACAGATGATGATTCAGGAGAGGTAATTGGAGCACATATCATCGGGCCCGAAGCTACTGAACTAATAGCTGAAATCGGAATGCTACAGCTACTTGAGGGTACAAACCTTGAACTGCATAAGATGACACATGCGCACCCGACATTGTCCGAAGCTGTCAAAGAAGCCGGAGCCGCAGTATCCAACGAAGCTATACATTTCTAAATGGATAGCACATCGATGATTTTTGGCGGCAACCCAACCATTCCGTTGCACACGCAGTCATGTCTTGCCGATTCCTGAATTCGCCAAAACATGCGTTTAATTTTAAATTAGAAAGAGAGGCAGACTTGAACAAAATGAAGGTAACTAGAATTTATACTGGGGATGATAATCGCTCACATTTCGAAGACATCGAAATTGACATAGCACCCAGTAAATCGGGCCTCATTTCGGAAATTTTCCCTGCAACAGGCGTGATTTTTAGAGAAACTGGCGGTGACTACGATTACGACTTTCATACAGCGCCACGTCGCCAGTACGTTATCAACCTGGATGCTGCTGTAGAAATCACCGTGGGAAGTGGTGAAAAACGAATACTCGAGCAAGGTGAAGTATTCCTGGCAGAAGACACTACGGGCCAAGGTCACATCAGCCGTGCCGTGGATGGCAAGATACGACATTCGATGTTTATAACCTTAGATTAATTTTTTAGGTGCAAATATCAACCTGATGCGGTACCAGAACGAACTGCACTTAACATTTCATCCAGTCGATTCTGGTCGACCCCAAGCAGCCTGGCTTTTTCCACATCTTGATCTGATCGCGCGGTATCACCCTGTTCTGCATAAACCACAGCACGATTAGCGTACGCTTCAGCCCAAGA
>CEOQ01082023.1_pt1 | contig 14658 bp, 11 predicted proteins | sample 361351 | NCBI WGS metagenome assembly CEOQ01 (sample SAMEA2619907, study PRJEB7988) | marine metagenome | biome: marine biome (ENVO:00000447); feature: deep chlorophyll maximum layer (ENVO:xxxxxxxx); material: "saline water (ENVO:00002010), including plankton (ENVO:xxxxxxxx)" | depth 60 m | reverse complement strand
GACGAGGGTGTTCCCGTATCTGCGCTTGAACTCGTGGAACTTGGACCCATCCACGATCCTTGAGATTACGTCCCTGACGTCATATGGCGTCCTGTTGTCACCCGGGATGATTCCCATCAGGTCCTCCACGTCGTATGCCGGTGGCTCGGGTGGCTTGGAGTCCAGCCTGTGCTTGGGAGGGACGTTCAGGTTCTCGACTATGTTCCTGACCATCCTGAGCGCGTCTTCCTCGTCCTCCGCGTAGTGGTCCGCGACCCCTGACTTCGTGGTGTGCACCTCCGCACCCCCCAGGTCCTGCGAGGATACCTCCTCTCCCGTGGCAGCCTTCACTAGCGGCGGTCCCGCGAGGAAAATCGTTCCGTTGCCCTTCACGATTATTGATTCGTCCGACATTGCGGGGATGTATGCCCCTCCGGCCGTGCACGACCCGAGGACCGCAGCGACCTGCGGTATTCCCTTGCTGGAGAGTATCGCCTGGTTCCTGAATATCCTTCCGAAGTGGAGCTTGTCGGGGAATACCTCGTCCTGCATGGGCAGGAAGGCGCCGCCTGAGTCGACCAGGTAGATGCAGGGGAGGTTGTTCTCCTCGGCTATCTCCTGGGCCCTGATGTGCTTCTTGACCGTCATCGGGTAGTATGACCCGCCCTTGACAGTGGCGTCGTTCGCTACGAACACGCACTCCTTCCCGTGCACGAGCCCTATTCCAGTCACTATTCCCGCTGATCTTGCCCTCCCGTCATAGAGGCCGTCTGCTGCCAGCGCGGAAGTCTCCAGGAAGGGGGCCCCCGGGTCGCAGACCTCTGCTATCCTCTCCCTCGGCAGGCTCTTCCCGCGGTCCCTGTGCCTCTGGAAGTGGGGCTCGTCCCCGGACCTCCTGACCTCGTCCAGTTTGGACTTCAGAGCCTCGGCCAGGTCGATGTTCCTCTGCCTACGGCGAGAGAAGTCCTCGCCACTCGAATCGACCCCGTTGGGCAACCTCTCCATGTCGCTCGCTCTGCCAGAGTGCAGGGGAGTCTTCAATTGAATGGGCCGGGAGTCGTGAATTCACTAGTTAGACGCCCAGGGTGAGCCTGCCGACGTCACGCAGGCCCGGGGCCATGCCGACCACCAGCATCGCCACCCCTATCAGCATCCTGAGGTGCTGCTCCCTCCTCTCGAAGTTGAGGCTGTAGAATACGTAGTAGATCAGCCCGCCCAGCGCGACCTTGACCAGGGCGAAGAGCCAGACCCCCTCGTCCAGCATGCCGTGCTCGATACCGAGCTTCTCGTTGACCCACAGGCCGGCATCGATGACTCGCTGGGAGGCCACGTGCTTCTCCCCAAGGCCAGGGAAGCCGTCTATCCCTATCCATGTGGCCAGACCGTCGAGTATCTGCCCCGCCACCGCTAGGAAGACGAGGGGCTGGGCCATTATGGCACGTGACCTGAGTGGCTCGATGACCCCCTTCGCCGGGAATTCTTCGACTGAGGCGTTCCTGTATTCCTCGTCTGTCATCCCCGGTGGCAGTATTCCCGCCACCAGCCCCTGTCCGGATAGCTCCGAGACCGCGTCTCGCCCTTGTGAGTGCATCCAGTAGCAGACGACTGCAGGCACCCCTATCACGACCACCAGGGGCCAGAGCCGGTCGTTGGCTGGTGGGGAGTCGATGGCGAACGAGGCCAGGGCCCCGAAGAATATCAGGGACCCACCGACACCGGTCAGGTACACCATCCGCTGGACGTTAGAGAAATGCTCCGAGAGGCCCCCTGACCGGAAGGTGAAGGCTATGGCGGCGATCACCCCGATGAGCATGGGCCACAGGCTCAGGTCGCCGACCTTCCCGGAGATGGATGACGCGTAAACTGCGAACTGTATCAGGATGAGTCCCGTCGCCAGCGTCTCGAGGTCGTTGTCCTTCGAGAGCCCCTCCCTATCTGCACGATCGATGGAGAGGCCCGCTGCACCTGCAAGCACGACCCAGAAGGCCGCTTGGAAGTGGATGCCGGGGCTGACGAAGTATGGTGCCAGACCCGCACCGAACATCTCCGCGTCCTCGGCGACCTCGCCGAACACGGCCCATGTGATGAACGGGAGTAGGGCTAGCACGGAGGTGTCGGTGGGGTCTATCCCCAGCCCCCTGAGCCATGCCGAGAGGGCCACTACGAAAAGGCCCAGGACTATGGCATAGGTCATCGTGTTGACGGCGTTGTATCCCGAGTCCCCGGTGGATTCCCCCCTGATCTGGTCGATGAAGTACTCGTTCAGCGAGTCCGACAGGAAGTTCTCGATCCCCGCCCACTCCAGTCCCAGTCCGAGGAACACCAGCATGAAAACAGCGATGAGGGCGTTGTTCGCCCATGTCTCGTATTGATGTGGCTCGTCGAGAGGGTTGTTCACGTGCTCACGAATGGCCGTTCTCCCTTATGCGTGACGGTTGCCTACTCCTCTCCGAAGCTGACGCTCTCGTCTTCCTCCAGCTCCAGTGGCCCCTCTTCCGCCATCCTCTTCCTCGCCTCGGAGAATCCGGGTACCATCGACTCGAACGAGTCTGGCGAGACCGAGCTCTTGTCCCTGAATGTCTCGAGGTTCTTGGAGCGGAGCCTCTGCCTCCTCTTGTCCTGCTCCAGGCCGAAAAGGACGGTGCTGTGCTCGGAACCACCCAGAATCCCCTCTATGGCTGGCGTGGCGAGGGAAAGGGCGTCGTTCCCACCCAGGATCGCCACGGTCGACCCGTAGACAGCGATCTCGCAGCCGGACATCTCCTCGATGAGGGTCCTGATCCTCCCGTTGGTCCCTATGAGCCGGCTCCGCATCCTGCGGGTCTGGTTGGGCTGCCGTCCCACCCACTCCCTGATGTCGTACATCCTCAGGAAGACGTCGTCATCGAGGAGCTGGACCGCCCTCTCGGGTGAGAATCCTCGGCCTATGGCGGAAATCACGTCTGGGACCTTCATCCTCCTTATCGGGTCTGGGTCGCCCGTCCACGAGATGGATACGTCGCCAGTCTGGGAGTCTATGCTCAGGCTCCCGTCGCAGGCCTCCTCGATCATCTCCCGGGTCTTCCCAGACTTCCCTATGAGCACCGCTATCCTGTCCTTGGGTACCCTGCTGAGGTGCTCCATGTTGGTTCTGCGACGGTAACTACCGCTTTAATCCACGCTAGTAGGGTCGGACAGGTCCGGAACGGGTCCGTCCAGAACCCTCACCAGGCTCTCTGCCACCTGGGCCTCGTGACCCTTCCGGCCAGCCCATTCCACCAGCCTAGTCACGTCCCTGACAAGGAACTCCTTTGCGCTCGGATGTCGGGTGGTCACGGCTTGCCCGGCGTCGATGACCCACGGCAGACCCTCCTTCCACAGGATGTTGTACTCGCTGAAGTCGGCATGCACGAGGTCGCATGTCTGCCAGATAACGGCGACGATCTCGAGAAGGTCCTCGAACGCCTCGGACGCGTTGTCCACCTCTATGTCCTTCAGTCGGGGGCTCGGCGCCTCCTCGTCGCCGATGAACTCCATGACGAGGACGTTCTTGAGGTTGAAGAGCGGCTCCGGGACCCTGAGTCCGCTCTTCCTCATCCTCTTCAGGTTCCTGAACTCCTTGCGCACCCAGATGTTGACGAGCTCCCTGTGCCGCCTGGACAGGCCGGAGAACCTCGGGTCTCCGTCGATGTACTTGGCCAGGCCCTTGAACACGGCGTTTGTGGTGTGGAATATCTTCACCGCCATGGGGCCGCTGGAAGAGGTGGCCCGGAAGACGTGGGCCTCCTTCCCCCTGGCTATGGGGTAGTCGATCGTCTCTATCTCCCCCTGCTGCATCAGCTTGTGGAGGGCGAGAAGGGTGGAGCGGTCGAAGACCTGGTCGAAGACCCTCCGGTCGACCCATTCGAACCTCCCCCTCCCCATGACCCCCTGGAGGGCGTCCTCTATCTCGTCGAACATCCGCTTGTACTTGGGCTCGGAAATCCACTCGTGCTTCCGCTCGGACCGCATCATCATGTCAGGGTCGAGATCCTCCCAGTCCTCGTCCGAGGGCATGTTCTCACCCGAAGAATGAGTCGATGTCGTCATCGTCTACTGCTGGCTCTGTTGGTGCCTCGGGCTCATCGACCTCTGGCTCCGCCTCCCCCTCGGCGTCTGGCTCGACGTCCTCCTCGGTGTCCGGGGCCATGTCTTCCTCGACCTCGCTGGACTCATCGGTCGACATCCCGAAGAGGTCGACTATCTCGGGCAGGACGCCCTTCCTCGACAGGTAGAGGGACTGGGTCTTCGTGTAACGCATGCAAACGTTGGCCTTCTCGTCCTGGAACTCCCATGGCTGGATCACGATGAGGTCGCCCTCCCTGACCCACTGGCGGCGTCGCATCTTGCCTGGTATCCTGGCGAGGCGCGACTCGCCGTCCTCGCAGATCGAGCGGACCCTGCGCCCTCCCAGGATGTTGTCGGCGATGGCGAACATCTCGTTCACCTTCCGGTTCGGCAGGGGTACGCGAATCCTGTCTCCGCCGGATTCCATCTGAGCTAGCAGCTCAGTGTCCACCGACTCCTCCCTACGGGCCATCGTGCCTCGGTCATGGGGCACCTATGTGAAGTTGAGCCTGATATCACGACAGTAGCGCGGCTGCAGCGTCCTCTGCCAGTCCCAGCAGCCACTCGCTGGGGGGGCCGACCCCGAAGGCGAGCGAGAGGATAGCCATGGAGACGATTACCGCGCGGACCACCGGGCTGCAGGGCGAGGAGTCCTCTCCCTCGTTTGGCTCGAAGAACATCACCATCCCCATCCTGAGGTAGTAGAACATCGAGAGGGCGCTGTTGAGGACCACCGCGACTGCCAGCCAGAAGACCGGGTTTACGCTGGTGGCCCAGGAGACGATGGTCGACGCCCCTCCCGTTCCTGCAGAGACTGTGACGATCCCGTTGATCATCAGCAGCTTGGATAGGAAGCCGGAGAATGGCGGCACCCCTGCGAGCGACAGCATGAACACGAACATGGAGGCGGCGAGGAGTGGGTCCCTGCTGGCCAGCCCGTTCAGTCCCGAGACCCTGTGGCTGGACCCCTCCCGCTCTATCGATGACAGCACCATGAAGGGCCCCATCTTGAACAGGACCAGGACGCATAGGTGGAATATCACGGCCATCACTATCAGCTCCTGGGCAGAGGGGTCGGCAATTCCGGAGCCTATCGCGGACACCGCGGCCAGCATGTAGCCAGCGTGAGCCACGCTGGAGTACGCGAGGACCCGCTTCGGGTTGTCGCTGGAGAGTGCTGCCAGGTTGCCCCAGGTCATCGTGATCACCGAGATCACGGCCAGCGTGCCGTACCAGAACGCCGCGCCCGAGGCGGGCATCGCTATGGTCAGCAGGAGCCTGAACAGGGCTACGAAGCCCATCGCCTTCGACGCGGTGGCCAGCACCCCTGCGACCATCGAGGAGGCGCCCGAGTATGCATCGGGTATCGCGAGGTGGAACGGTGCTGCCCCGACCTTGAACCCGAATGCCACCAGCATCATCCCCACGCCGGCCGCTGCCACTGGGTCCAGGGACTCCATGGACTGCCACGACTGGGACAGCCCGGTCACGCTCAGGTCCCCGTTCCACAGGTAGAGAAGGGACATCCCGTAGATGCCGACCGCGGAAGCGACCGAGCCCACGATGAAGTACTTCGTCCCGGCCTCCCCGCCCTCCTTTGACTCCTTGTGGAACCCCACCAGGACGTAGGACGAGAGTGATGCCAGCTCCAGGCATACGAAGAGCATGAACAGGTGGGTGGACTTGGCCATCAGGGACATCCCGAGCCCCAGGGTGAGGAGGAGGATGTGGAAGTCGGCCTGCCTGCGGTTGTCGTAGAGGGCCGAGGTCTTGCTGCTCTCGGTCTCCTCGTCGTCGCCATCGGCTGGGGCGGGTGCTTCGGGGTCGGAGGGGAGCCTCTGGTTCGCCGAGGCAACGCATAGGATTAGCACGCAGATGAAGAGGTTGGTTAGAAGCGAGCTGAACTGGTCGACCTCGAGTGAGCTGCCTACCTGGCCGGACGATGGGGGGTCCAGCAGGGTCATCGTGGAGGCGGCGAGGGCTGCCGAGAGCGTGGCCAGCGTCATCCAGTTGGGTAGCCTCGGGTCTCTGGTCGCGGGGAACCTCGTGCCCCCGATGAGGACTGGGAGCCTGTAGCTGGTCAGTGGGATCCTGAAATGGGCGTCACCAAGGTTCGGCACTATGATGATTGCAGCCAGGCCCAGGGTGAGGATGAGCTCCGGGAGGAGGAGCTGGATGTCTATGCCCGAGAGCTCGGAGGTCATGGCCTCACCCCCTCGGACTGCATCGCCTCGGCGAGCAGTTCGACCATGACCTCTGTGCTCCAGTACGACATCATGTCCCAGAAGAAGAACGGCAGGACCCCGAAGAGGATGGTTAGTACCCCGAGTATGGTCATTCCAGCGTTCTCATGCCATGTGATGTCCCTGGGCTCGTGATGCAGGGTTTCCGGGAGGATTCCCTGATGGGGGTCGTCCGACTCGAAGATGGTCCTCTGCATCGAGGTCAGGTAGTACACCGCGGTGATCACCAGGGTCAGGGCCGGAAGCAGCACCAGCCAGCCGAACGTCATCCAGAAGGCGATCATGACCGCGACCTCCGCGACGAAGCCTGCCATCATCGGCAGGCCCAGGCTGGCCATCCATCCGAGCATCATGTGCCCGGCCAGCCATGGGCTGTGGTGGGCGATGCCCCGCATGGAGCCGATCTCCAGGGTGTGATAGTGGTGCTTGAATGAGCCAGCGACGGCGAAGAGGAGGGGGCTGATTATCCCATGAGCGAACATCATGAACAGCGCTCCTGCTATCCCCAGGGGCTGCATGGTAGCAATCCCCAGGAATATCAGGCCCATGTGGGACACCGATGAGTATGCCACCATCCGCTTGAGGTTGGACTGCCCCATGCAGACCCATGCGCCGTATGCGAGGCTTGCCATGCCGAGGAAGACCAACAGGGGCGTGAACACCACCGTGGATTCCGGGAATGCGGTTACTGCGACCCTCAGGAAGCCATAGGCGCCCATCTTCAGCATCACTCCGGCCAGGATCATCGAGCCGGCTGTCGGCGCCTGCACGTGAGCGTCCGGCAGCCACGTGTGTACGGGGACGCTGGGCATCTTGGTGGCGAACCCTATGAGCAGGAGGAACCAGACCAGGTGTCGGAGGCCCTCGCTCATCTGCCCTCCGCTATCGAGGATGGCGATCATGTCGAACGACCTCTCGGAGATGGACGAGCCCGTGTTGAAGTACATCACCAGGATGCCGATGAGCATTACCACGCTGGCTGTGAAAGTGTAGATGAAGAACTTCATCGCGGCATATCGCCTGTCCTCCCCGCCCCACATCAGGATCAGGAAGAACATGGGTATCAGGGTCATCTCCCAGAACACGTAGAAGACGAATAGGTCCAGTGCGACGAAGACCCCGATCATGGCCCCCTCCATTACGAGGAGCAGGGGGTGGAAGTAGTGGCCCTTCTTGGCGTCCCACTCGACGAGCATCGAGAGGGGAACCACCAGGGCAGTGAGCCAGATCATCGGCAGGGAGAGGGCGTCAGCGCCGACGTGCCACGAGACCCCTATCTGCGGGATTATCTCGAACGGGGTGTTCTCGAGCTCATACGCGCCGAAGTCGATGTTCATCCAGTCTATGTCGCTCAGGGATGTCGCCGCTGCCCAGGTCGATATCGCGAGCAGGGCCAGTGCGACCCCCATGCAGATGTTCCTGGATATCTCGGATAGCCTCGAGGAGAGCTCTTCTGGCAGGATGTGGGGCAGCGCCATCAGCAGGAGCCCGACGGCTATCGGCAGGAGGGAGAGGATGGTCAGTATCATCCGCTAACCCCCCATGCGAGGGCGAAAATCGAGAGGGCCCCCACTGCTGCCATCAGGATGTAGTCGCTGGCCCGTCCAGTCGTGACCCGCCGAATCTGGATCGACCCGAGGACGGAGTTGGATTCGACCTTCTTGACGATCCCGTCGATCACCGTCCTGTCGAACCAGGCGGCGAATGCGGAGAAGGGGAGGACCGTCTTGGAGAGCGCCAGCTCGTAGTAGTGGTCGAAGTATAGGCGGTTCTCGAGGGCCTGAGACAGGCTCGACTGTGACATCTCGCTGACGTCCTGGGAGCCGAACCTCCCCGACAGCCAGACCAGCCACGAGACCAGGGGGCCCGAGGACTGCCCCTCCCTGAGTGCCCCGCCATGGACCCTCGCGGCGAATATGGGGCCTATCACCAGCGATAGGAAGATGGTGGTCCATCCCACTATCCTCAGGTTGGGGTCCTCCGGCAGGAATGCGTGCTCCAGCTCGTAGATCACCCTCTCTACCAGTGATCCGTCAATCCCCAGGTCGTACTTGTACGGCTTCGCCAGCCACTTCACGATGCCCAGGACTGAGAGGCCGAAGCCACCAAGGGCGCTGATTACTGAGAGTATCACCAGGGGCTCCTTGATCCATGGGGTGGATTCGTGCACGTGGTCGACGACTTCGTGCTTGGGCTCCCCGGCGAAGGTCATGAACCACATCCTGGACATGTAGAAGCCGGTCATCCCCGCAGTCAGCAGGACGAGCAGGGCTGGTCCGAACATCAGGGGCTCGTAGTCTAGTGAAGCCTTCCAGGTCTTGGCCACGATCGCCTCCTTCGACCAGAAGCCACCGATCAGGGGGATTCCGATGATCGACATCGAGCCGATCATCATCGCAGCCGAGGTGATGGGCATCTTGGATGCAAGCCCCCCCATGTTCCGCATGTCCTGGGGGTCGAAGTCATGGTGGTCGTGCCCTCCTCCCTCGTGCATGTGGTCGTGTGCGTGGTGGACCTCGTGTATCACCGAGCCACTTGCCATGAAGAGCATGCCCTTGGCCATCGCGTGATTGAACAGGTGGAACATGGAGCCGCCGAAGACGAGGGTGGCTGCATCCGTCTTACCGTGGTTGTAGAACCAGAGGGACACCCCGAGCCCGGTGAAGATGTAGGCGAGCTGGCTCATGGTCGAGTAGGCTAGGACCTTCTTGATGTCGTTCTGCACGAAGGCGATTGATGCCGCCATGAATGCGGTAATGCCGCCTATGTAGGCCACTATCAGACCCAGGTCGTCCAGACCGGGGACGCCGTGGTGGCCGACGTCCACGAATGGCACCATCCTGGCGACGAGGTACAGCCCGGCGTTGACCATCGTGGCTGCGTGTATGAGGGCCGATACGGGGGTCGGTCCCTCCATGGCATCGGGCAGCCACACGTGCAGGGGGAATTGGGCCGACTTCCCAACCGCGCCGATGAATAGCATCAGCAGGGCCCAGAATAGCTTGTCCGAGTCTACCGTTCCGTCGATGGAGGGGTCGGCGAAGATCACGGAGAACTCCAGCGACCCGTAGATGTCGTAGAGGATGAGCAGGCCGACCATCAGGAAGACGTCGCCCACGCGGGTGGTGAGGAAGGCCTTCTTCGCCGCGTAGGCAGCGCTCTTCTTCCAGAAGTAGAAGCCTATGAGCAGGTAGGAGCAGAGGCCCATTATCTCCCAGAAGATGAAGAGCCAGAGGAAGTTGTCAGCCAGGACCATGCCGAACATCCCCATTGCGAAGAGCACGAACTCGGCGTAGAAGCGATGGTTGCGATCCTCGTTGATCGGGTCTGTGTTCATGTATCCGAGGCTGAACCAGCAGATGAGGAAGCACAGGAAGGTGGCGACGAACAGGAGCATCAGGGTCACGGAGTCGACCCAGATTCCTACTCCGATGATCCTCTCAGAGCTCATGGTGTAGTCGGGGTTCAGCACGTCGAACGAAATCCAGTCCATCCAAGACGCAGCCACCCGGCCACCTGCTTCCTCGGAGATCTCACGAGCCCCCCGGAGGTAGTCGACCAGGATCCACAATGCGGTCGATAGGGATACAAGGAGCGATGAGAGTCCGATTACCCCTCCCTCCTTGAGGGTCTCCTTCCAAGTTGGCTTTCCGTTGTACAGCTGGCCTGAGATGAGTATGATGGGGAATGCTACGAATGGGGCCAGGACGATCAGGAACGCTGCATCCACTGATTCCACCCCTGCTATCGCCAAGGCTGGGACTATCAGGAGGGCGGGGATAAGTGGCATCAGTAGCCTGTACTCGTTTCCTGAATCGCCCATGGTATCACCTAGTTGCTGAGCTCCCTCGCTGCATCGAGCGAGATGGTTCCCTGCGTGCTGTAGAGGGAGAGTAGGATAGCTAGACCGATGGCGACCTCGGCTGCTGCGATGGCTATGGCTATGGCCGTGAAGACCCAGCCATCGACGTCGCCATAGTGGGTGGCTGCAGCTACGAAGTTCAGGTTTGCCGCGTTGAGCATCAGCTCGATGCACATCAGGACGACAATGCCGTTCTTGTGGAAGAACGTGCCTAGGAGCCCGATTCCGAATAGGATTACGCCCAGGGCGGCAATCCAACTTGGGTCTATCATTCGTCTGCCCCCATGTCCCAGAGGAGGTTTACTAGCCGCTCGTCCCTGACTAGGTAGGAGGCCCCGATCATCGCCATTGCCAGCAACGACCCGAGGATTATCGTGGCCATCGTCCAGTCGTTGAAGATGGCGTCTGCGAAGGAGAGCGTCGTAGGTGCGGTTGGCGTCCCAGAGTCCCACATCGAGTGTTCCATGACGCCCCTAAGCAGGACTAGGATGAATGCGAACACGCCCACTCCTGAGACTGCTGAGATCGCATTCAGGGTGGGGAGTGACTCGACGTCCTGAATTCTCCTTCGTGTCAGCATCACGCCGAATTGGACGACTAGCATCACAGAGCCAAGGTAGACGAGGATCTGGATCGCGGCGAGCATCTCGGCGCTTGCCATCAGGAATGCCCCGGCGACTGCGAAGAACGTGAACATCAGCCACAGGAGGGAGTGGGCGACCCTAGCAGAGAACACGCAGCCGAGGGCCCCCGCTATGGCAGCGCCTGAGACGATGACGAATATCACCGCCTCGAAGTCCACCATGGTCAGGCCTCCGCCTTTGCGGCCTTCCTCTCTCGCTTTGCCTTCTCCTTCTTGGCTCGCTTGGCGAGTTCCATGTCCACCCTCTCCTTGTGGACCGACGGTAGGACCCTGGTCCTGTCCGCGTCCATCCAGAGGTCTTCCCTGGTGAAGCCGGACATCCCGTCGTACTCGTTGGTCATGAAGAACGACTCGAAGGGGCACGCCTCCATGCAGAGGCCGCAGAACATGCACCTCCCTAGGTCGATCCTGCCGGATACTATGTCCTCCTCGGCTGGCTTGATTGAGCTCAGAGACACGTCTTCCTGGCCTGAGCCATCCATCCAGTTCACGGTTGCAGTGTCCCCTGAGATGTCGATGACCTCCGCGAACTCGTACTGCTGTGGGGCGGATGTGTGGTCCTTCACCAAGTCGTGCTGCTCCTCTATCTCGTGGAAGTCCTCCCTTGGCATGGCAGCCAGCCCGCCGACCTCGACCTCGCTGCCGAATCCATGCCACTCGTCATCCTCATCTGCGGTGTCGAGGACGTTTACCCTGACCTCGGAGGTCATGTGCAGGCAGTCGTTGGGGCAGGCTCTGACGCATTGCTTGCATGCGGTGCAAGTCTCCCAGATCACCCCGATCCTCCCATTGTAGTTACCAGGGACGAACAGCCATGGCTCCAGGTCGTCCAGCCTCTCGTACGGGTACATCACCGTCACTGGCCTCTCGACGAAGGGCATCAGCTGGCTGGTCTCCCTGTCGGCGGAGAACTTCTGGTCCGAACTGGGGTGCGATTCCCCGACCCTCCTGGACGTCTCCGGGTCAAGCATATCGGCTGGTTGAGCGTGGTACCCGCTCTTGAGGAACTTGAGCTTGCCGAGGAAGGGGACTGTGCGCAGAGCGGTCTTCAGGGTGATCCACATCGGCCTGACGACCAGGTTGCGGAAGCTCGGTGTACCGTGTGGGTGGTAGCTCATGTTCCCGCCTCCGTGTCCGATAGGGTGACCGAGGATGCTGCCTTGACTGCTGAATACGCCGTGTACTGCCTCTGCAGGTCCTCGAGCTTGGAGTCGGGGTGCCTACCGGGGTAGGCCTTCGTTACTGCGTATGTGCTGTATGGCCTCTTCATGCTCTCCAGGGCCTCCTTGTCCTCGTCGACGACTAGGATGACCAGTCCGAGCACTCCCGAGAGGATCATCACAACTGGTGCCACGATCCCCCAGCTTCCGTCCCAAACCCATACCCTGAGGAACATCGCGATCGCCAGGTTCACTATTGACAGGGGAAGGAGCCACTGCCATCCGAACTCGAGGATCTGGTCGGTCCTGACCCTGTGCAGTGATGCCCTGATCCAGACGAAAACCGCGAACAGGGCCCATGCCTTGATCAGCACCCATGCTATTCCCGGGATCAGCGATAGGAGGAACTCTAGTCCGCCTCCGAGTACTGGGAGGGACTCCATGGTGCCCTGGAACGGCGCCTCCCACCCTCCGAGGAAGAATAGTGCGAACAGCAGGCAGGCGGCGTAGCATCGTTGGTACTCGGCTGCGAACATCAGTCCCCACCTCATCCCGCCGTACTCGGTCCACCACCCCTCAACGAGCTCGGCCTCCGCCTCGGGCATGTCGAAGGGTATCCGCTCCACCTCCGCGATCATGGTGATTAGGAAGAGGGCCGCACCGAGAGGCAGCATGAACAGATTCCACACGTTGGACTCCTCGGCCTGGAAGTCGACTATCTCTATCACGTTGAAGGACCCGCTGATGACGCAGACCCCTAGTACCGTGATCAGCAGTGGGATCTCGTAAGCAGTGAGCTGGGCAGCCGATCGCATCCCGCCAATGAGGGTGTACTTGTTGTTGGAAGACCACCCGGCGAAGAAGACGCCGAGCGGTGCCACCCCGAAGATCGCCATCATGAAGACGACGGAGAGTTCGGGGCTTGAGACGTAGAAGTGGGGGCCGAACGGTATGAAGGCGAATACGAGAACGGTGGTGGAGATGATCAGCACGGGTGCTATCTCGTAGACCGGCCTGTCGGCTTCCTTGGGGACGATGTGCTCCTTTCCTGCGAACTTGGTGAAGTCGGCGAAGGCCTGGAAGAACCCCGGCAGCAGGAACCAGTAGCCGTGGTAGCCCCTGTTGTTCACCCTGGAGACCGCGTCCAGCTTGTGGTCGTTGCCCCATATCGAGTTCAGGGTCTTGTTCAGCCACCCTATTGGTGCACCCATTCCGAAGGGGAGCTGGTTCCACCACTCTCCCGCCGTGACTCCGCTCTCCCCTATCCACAGGCTCCTGAGAGTGGTCGTTGCACCTAGCCTGTCCATAAGCCGGCCGATGAACTTCCTCTCGATGTATGGAATGGGGAGCATTGTCAGCATCATGGTCGTGAAGACTACCGTGCAGATCATCGTGGCTGAGAATAGTCCCTCCAGTGCCGGTTGCATCTGGGCGAACCCGTCCTGCAGGTTTACGACCCTCCCGAGTACGATGTCTTCGGGCCATATCCCCTTGGGGAGGGAGATGGTCGCTGTGAGGTCTATGTCCTTCGAGGGCAGGGTGTCATGGACGTTGTCCATCGACCATCCGACTAGTCCCTCTATCCAGCCCCTTAGGTCCAACCAGTCTCCCGTAGCCATCTTCTCACCTGTCCGTCTCCCCTATGCATGGGTCGAATGAGCCCATGATAGCAGGGATGTCGGCTACCTTGTAACCGACCATGCACTTGGATGCGTAAGGAATCGTGATGAACATCGGTGAGCGTATCGAGGCCCTGTATGGCATCTTGCCCCTGCCCTCGCCACCACCGGCGAGGTAGAACATCGACTCACCCCGGCTGTCCTCGAAGTGGTGGGAACCGGAAGTCCCCTCCGGGGCCCTGCTAGGTGCCTTGGCCAGTATGGCCGGGTCTCCCGGCTCGTGGTATGTGTCGGCTCCGCGGGGAATCTTGTCAAGGGCCTCCAGGACCATCATGGCGCTGACTCGCATCTCCTCGACTCGTATCCTGTATCTGTCGTAGCAGTCTGCGCCCTTGATTGATGGCCTCTCCACGGGGGGCTCCCAATCGAGCTCGCTGTACACGGAATACGGGTGAGCCGTCCTGATGTCGTAGTTCACCCCCCCTGCCCTCAGGTTGGGGCCGGTGACTCCGTGGTTGACCATCTCCTCGGGCTTGGAGTACCCGACGCCCTGGGTCCTGATTAGGAAGATAGTGCTCTCGTCGAACAGGGCCTCGTACTCCTGTATCCTGTTCAGGAACAGGCTGACCTTCGCCCTGGCCCTCTGGGCGAACCCATGGGGGAGGTCCCTCTTCACGCCCCCGACCCTCGGGAAGTTGTAGTGCATCCGAGAGCCGCCTAGCTCCTGCAGGAGATCCATCATCATCTCCCTCTCCCTCAGGCACCAGACCATGACCGATAGGTTCCCGATGTCGGGGCCATACGCCCCGAGCCACATCAGGTGGGAAGCGATCCTCTGCAGTTCGACTGCGATTAGTCGGATGTACTCGGCCCTCTCCGGGACCTCTACCTCGAGTAGGTCCTCCACTGCGTAGATGTAGGAGTGTGACCACGTGTTTGCGCTGGCATAGCACAGCCTGTCGCAGTAGGTGGTGATCTGGGTGAAGTCCCTAGACTCGCATATCTTCTCGACTCCCCTGTGGATGTATCCCAGGTCGGGTTCGGTGTCGACTACGGTCTCGCCGTC
>CEOQ01060567.1_pt1 | contig 14661 bp, 13 predicted proteins | sample 361351 | NCBI WGS metagenome assembly CEOQ01 (sample SAMEA2619907, study PRJEB7988) | marine metagenome | biome: marine biome (ENVO:00000447); feature: deep chlorophyll maximum layer (ENVO:xxxxxxxx); material: "saline water (ENVO:00002010), including plankton (ENVO:xxxxxxxx)" | depth 60 m | reverse complement strand
CGAGAGCATTTTTAGTCTTATCAATACGATTTTTTACAATTGAAATTATTTCCGAAGCTTTGGAAGTGAAGAATGGAAGATTCGCCTCGCGTTGAAGTAAGAATGGTGAATCATTTTCTCCTACCTCTACAATTTTGATTTGGTTGTCTTGCGCAACTGAATAACTGGCATTTGCCACTGTTAGCACAGAGATGACAACGAGAGCTTGCAATAATTTAGACATCAATTAACAGTACATTTCTGTGTTGTCGATATAACGGAATTCAAGAAATCATCCGTTCTTATTGGTTGCAAGATCAGATTCGTCTTCAATGTCTCCGACTAGTTCTTCAATTACATCTTCCAGCGCTACTAAACCTAGAATTTCTCCACCTGTATTTTTCACACCTGCAACATGGCTTCTTGATCTGCGCATCTGTAAAAGTAAATCATCTAGTGGTAAATCAGGTGTAACTATCAACATTCTCCGAATCATTTCTAATGGAACTGGTTCGTTTTGTGCTTGCTGTGGTAAGCGGAGAAAATCTTTAACATGTAAGAATCCAAGTAAATCATTCTCTGTGTTTCCAATTACTGGAAGTCGGGAGTGGCCACTTGCTACAACAATTTTTTCAATTTCAACTAGATTCATTTTTCTATCGACTGTGATCATTTCGCTGCGCGGTATCACGATCGATGAAACAGGTCTTTGTCCTAAATCCAGAGCACTGGTAAGAAGCTCGTGCTCAAAACTTTCTATAAGTCCTTCATCCCTCGACGCTTTGATAACCGCTAAAAGCTCAGTCATCCCTACTGCACTATCGTTCCCAACTTGCAACTTGTTGCTTAATGGTCTGACTGCGATTGCAACTATTTTGTCTAAAAGCCAAATCACAGGTTTTGCAATTTGTACAAAAAATCTCTGTATAGGCATGATCCTAAGAAGAGTTCTTTCGGGGTCAGCGATAGCTATGTTCTTAGGAACTATTTCGCCGAACATCATCTGGAACATTGCTGCTATTGCTATTGCTGAAATCCAGGAAGTTGTCTCTGATACCCCACTTGGTAAACCTAAATTTTCTAGAAGCGATCTGATCAGCTCGCCTATTGAAGGTTCAGCAAGAATTCCAAGAATGACACTGCTCAGAGTTATGCCTAGCTGAGCTCCAGAAAGTTGTTTACGTAAATCTTTTCGAGCTTCTAAGGCCCTTATTGCAGTTCTGGACCCTCCTTCAGCTAGTTCTTCTAGTCGTGAAATGCGACTTGCTACCAAGGAAATTTCGGTAGCTACAAAAACAGAGTTGATGAAAATAAGAAAAATCGCTGCTGCAAGTATTACAAAAAGCATCTAGATGTTCCTTGTTTTTGAATCGTTCGGGGAAACTATGCGAAGGTTGGCTACCCTAAGCCCCTCTACAGCAACTACTTCTATTTTCCAGCTGTCCACTTCTATAATTTCACTTGGTTCTGGAAGATGCCCAAGTCTAAAAAGAACGTAACCAGCAATTGTCTCATATGGTCCTTCTGGGATTTTCAAGCCAGTTGATTCTTCAACTTCATATAAATTCAACCGACCGGAAATAATCGTGCTTCCCAAACCTTCTGCTTTAGTTCTGACCTCTATTTGGTCATATTCATCTCCTATCTCGCCGACAATCTCTTCGAGTACATCTTCGATGCTTACTATGCCTGCTGTTCCCCCGTGTTCATCTGCAACCACTAATAGCTGATTGCGCTTTTGACGCATGTCATCCAAAACGTCATCTAAGTCTCGTGTTTCTGGAACTGTTAAAACAGGTGTCATCAATTCTTCTACTGACAACGTCAACCGTGTTTGTATAGGAAACTTGTATAGGGACTTGATGTGAACAACTCCTTGTATATCATCCAAATCAATTCCGAATACGGGAAATCTTGAAAATCCAGTTTCAACAGAAAGGTCAATAAGTTTTTCCGCTGAGTCTTGTTTTTGCACTGCGCATACTTCTACTCGTGGAACTAAAACATCAGCCACTGTCTTCCCTGTGAAACGTATTGACCTTCTAAGCAGGGTCACCTCATCAGAATCAAGAACGCCCTCATCACCGGACGTTTCAATAAGATGTTCGAGTTCACCCAACGTATGAGAAGCAGACAACTCATCTTTCGGTTCGATTCCTAATCTGTTCACTACGCGATTCGCACAGTAATTCAAAAAAGCGACTACTGGATAAAAAAGCTTTCCATATATCTGAATAAGTGGTGCTAAAAGGAAAGTTATTTTTCTGGGGGCCGCTAAAGCTGCGTATTTAGGTATCTGTTCGCCGATTACCAAATGTAAAGAAGTAGCTACCGCAACAGCCAAAAAAACACTTAAACCTGAATGCTCATTCCCGCCGGTAAGAATCTTTGCGACCGTAGGTTCAGCCACAAAACCAAGAGACAATGCCGAGAGGGTAATTCCAAATTGAGCCCCTGACAGATAAACAATTAGATTTTGAAGGAGTTTACGAACCCTGCGGGCATGTGAAGAACCATTATCAGCTTCTGCTTCAACACTGGCCCTGTTAACCGCTACAAGAGAAAACTCTGCAGCAACAAAAAAAGCATTTAGAAACAAAAGAAGGGCAGCAATGACCAAGCCGGACCAGATCGACATCGTTCTTACACTCTAGCGAGCTAGAAAACTCCTCAGACCGCACAATACTCAAATCATTTGATCGCTGATCTTGTACTGTTAACCAATGGAATATCCGGCTCAGTTAGATTTAGAAAAAAAGAAACTCACACTTTCTGACACTTCTATAGATCCAGATATTACGAAACGTTGGTTCAAGCGTTTATACCCGATCATCAAAGAGCAGAAAAGATCCTTTCTGATTACAGCTTTTTGTGGAATTGCAGGTCTTGCAATCCAGGTATCAGTTCCGATGGTTATGCGCAAGGCAATAGATAATGCTCTAACAGATGGATCTGGACAAATTGCTTCTTATGTTTGGGGACTGTTGGCGATGGCTGTATGCGCATTTGCCCTCAGATTCACTTACAGGTTCTTACTATTTAAAACCGCGTACCGAATCGAAACCCAGCTCAGGTCGTTGATCTTTAAACACCTCACGAAGCTGTCGTTTTCTTTTTTTGATCGGACAGCTAGTGGTGAAGTTATATCTAGAGCAAACTCTGATATTCGTTCCATCCAACTACTTTTAGCTTTTGGTCCTTTAGCGATACTTTCACTATTCAGTTTTCTCTTAGCTTTCATTTTCATGCTTTCTATACACATACCTCTTACTCTTGTAACTATTTCCTGCATGCCTTTCGTATATATCCTTGCTCAAAAAATGCGAGACAGAGTTTTCCCACTTTCCTGGGTTACTCAAGGCCGTATGGCTGATTTGGCGATGGTCGTTGATGAGAATGTTAATGGATCTAGAATTGTGAAATCTTTCGCGGTAGAGAAAGATCAAATCAAATTACTAGCTCAGAAGGCTCAACGGTTACGCTGGTCTTCGACTGCTCTAATTGACGCGAGAGCACGCTTCAACCCCTTAATTGAATCTCTTCCCCGTTTGGGCATGGCAGGTATTTTAATGTACGGAGGTTGGCTTTCTATAAATGACAAAATCGGCATTGGTGCCCTTATAGCTTTCAGTAGTTACGTAATAATGATCTCTGTTCCATTCCGAATGCTTGGGTTTGTTCTCCTGCAGGCACAGAGAGCTGCCGCTTCATCGTTACGCATTTTTGAAATACTTGATGAAAAACCTGCTGTGGTAGACAAACCTTCAGCGAAAAGAATTGTTCATCCTGCAGGAAATATAAGCTTCAGGAAGGTTTCATTTACCTATCCGAATGACGAAAACCCCATTGTTTTGGATGGCTTAAATCTTGATATAGAAGCGGGTGAAACAGTAGCTTTAGTTGGGCGAACAGGATGTGGAAAATCAACCGTTGCTAGGCTATTACCTCGGTTCTATGACGTAACCGGTGGTTCGATTCTCCTAGATGGAACGGATACAAGGGATTTACTACTTGAAGATCTCAGAACACACATAAATGTGATTCCTGATGAACCGTTTTTATTCTCCGACTCGATCAGAAACAATATTGCTTTCGGTAAACCTGATGCAAAAGAGAGTGAAATACTCGATGCCGCTAAAGCAGCTCAGGCAGACAGTTTTATTTCTGATCTTGAGAATGGATATGAAGAAGTGGTGGGTGAACGTGGTTACACCCTTTCAGGAGGGCAAAGACAAAGGATAGTTGTAGCTAGAACACTTTTATCCAATCCCAAGATTCTTGTATTAGATGACTCAACTAGTTCTGTCGATGTGGAAACAGAGTCCTTGATTCACGCCTCTTTTAAAAAACTTTTGCAAAATCGAACGACTTTAGTTATAGCTCACAGGCTTTCAACAATTAGTTTGGCTGACAGAGTTGTTTTGCTAGAAGCCGGAAAAGTAAAGGTCGAAGGAACCCATGAATATCTCTTAGAAAACTCACCCGAGTATGAGTCAATATTGTCTTCAGGTCTAATGCAGGAGGCAAAGTAGGAAATGGGTTTCGGTGGTGGCATGGGAGGTTTCTCTATTGGACCTTCATCAGTTCAGGCAAATGCGGAAGCAGGTTTACCTTTCGCGGAGTTGCCTGATGACTTTCATGAAAGAATCGAAAAAGTTGTAGAGAAAGAACCTGTACATCCTGACCCGCAAATTTCTTTTTCACATAGCAAATGGGACCGTTCACCTTTCACACTCAAAACTTTTCTTTCATCACATAGTCTCATGCTCTGTTTTGCCCTTCTTCTAGTAGTTCTTGAATCAGGGCTTCAACACCTTGGACCTTTGTTAACACAAATCGCTATAGACGATGGAGTCGCAAGTAAAAATACACAAGTTCTAATAACAACTTGCATTTGTTATGTGGTCTCGATCGCTCTATCAGCAGGAATTTCTTTCATTAGGGCATCTTTCACGGGGAGACTAGGCGAAAAACTCGTTTACAAGTTACGGATACGGGTATTTAGTCATCTACAGAGACAATCTTTCAGCTTTTTTACTAATGAAAAAGCTGGAGTTCTTATGACTCGAATGACAAGTGATATCGAGTCTCTAACTGTTCTTTTTCAGGAGGGACTAGTCAATTTTGCAGTTCAAATAGTGACATTGGTAGTGATCACTATTTATTTATTAGTCCTTAATCCATATCTCGCACTTATCACTCTTCTTTTAGTGCTTCCAATCAATATCCTTTTGACTCTTTGGTTTAGGAAGGTTTCTATTTTCGGGTACTTAAATGTACGCGACAAAATTGCCGAAATTCTTTCTAATCTTTCTGAAAGTCTTGCCGGTATGCGCGTGATTACTGCATTCAACCAACATAAAAATCGATCCAAACTACATGACGATATAACTGTCGCCCATTTTCAAGCAAACATTTTTACAGGTCGAGCTCAAGCCATCTTTGGACCAGGAACAGAAGCAGTAGGGATTGTCACTCAGGCAATAGTTTTACTTATTGGTGGAAGAATGGTCTTGAACGGCGATCTAAGTATTGGGGAATTAACCGCTTTCATATTGTTCCTGACTTCTTTCTTCGCACCAATTCAAAGCCTCGTTCAGCTATACAATCAGTATCAACAAGGCAATGCATCAATAGCAAAACTTCGTGAACTTCTTTCAACTGTTCCCAGTGTCTCCGAAAAGGATGAAGCGTCAAAGATGCCAAAAATTTCTGGGCATGTTGAATTAAACTCAGTTAACTTCAGTTATGAAGCAGGTAAACCCGTCTTAAAAGATGTGAGTCTGGTGATTGAACCTGGAGAAGTTGTAGCTCTAGTTGGTTCAACTGGTGCTGGAAAGTCAACTATCGCAAAACTTATTTCTCGTTTTTATGATCCTAATGATGGCCAAATATTAATTGATGGTTACGACTTGCGAAATGTGCAACTGGAATCATTAAGAAAACAAGTTGCTGTAGTTCCTCAGGAACCATTTCTTTTCAATGGGAGCATGAAAGACAATATTATTTTCGCCCGTCCTGATTCTGATATAGAGGCTATTGAAAAAGCTTGCGATGCGGTTGGTCTGACAGACTTGATAAGTCGTCTTCCTGACGGAATCGATAGTGCTATTCATGAAAGGGGTGCTTCCCTCTCAGCAGGAGAACGTCAGCTTCTTGCACTTGCTCGGGCTTTTTTGTGTCAGCCTCGACTTCTCATCCTCGATGAGGCGACTTCAAATCTCGATTTACTATCGGAATCGTCGATCGAGAAAGCTCTTGACAACTTGCTCGAAGGTCGGACTTCAATAATTGTTGCTCACAGAATCGCTACTGCTATGAGAGCGGACCGCATTGCAGTAGTCGAAAGTGGATCGATTTTTGAAATAGGTACTCACGAGGAACTAGTTCAAGTGAATGGAAAGTATGCAACTATGTATAAAACCTGGGCTCGACAAGGCGGAATGGAGTTCGACCAACAATGAGTCTTTTTGAAATACTTGCTGGGTGCTTTGTTTATGCGGTCGGTTGCACTCTTCAAGGTGTTTTAGGTTTTGGAGCAAACCTTTTGGCTGTACCAATTCTCGCTCTTATTAATCCAGATTTTGTTCCAGGACCAGTACTTCTTATAAACCCTTTATTGTCAGGTTTTTTTACTATTCGGGAAAAAGGAAACACTGACAAATACGGTCTGACTTGGACCATAATTGGAAGGCTTCCGGGGATTGCTTTGGCTGTTTTAGCTCTGACTGCCGTAACTGAAGAAAAGATTGGTGTTCTTTTCGGCAGTCTTCTACTTTTTGCTATTGCTCTGAAATTAAGTGGTTTGAAATTTGAAAGGTCGCAGAAAAATTTGATGCTAGGTGGATGCATGAGCGGGTTTATGGGCACAGCTGTAGGTGTTGGAGGACCCCCTATAGCTTTGCTTTACCATGATGTTTCTGGTCCTGTTCTAAGAGCAACTCTCTCTCCTTATTTCTTTATTGGAACAGCAATCTCAATAAGTGCACTGGCTGCAACAGGAAATTTTGACTCCGGAGATCTGCTTATTAGTGCTTTTCTTCTCCCGGCGGCGATTGCCGGAATGGCAATCTCTGGACCTCTAAGGAAAACACTCAATCAAAAATGGATAACTTCAGGTATTTATTTTCTCTCCGGAACAGCAGCGATTATCTTATTGATTAGGTCTTTATTCTGATGTTGAATATTTTTTCAAATTTCGGGTGATCAAATGTCTCTTTTGAAATTAACTTCTATCAACAAAACAGAATCTGATTCAAAAATACTTGACGATATAAATTGGGAAGTTAACATCGGTGAAAATTGGATCGTCTTTGGACCCAATGGATCAGGCAAAAGTTCTCTGCTCAATATCGCTTCTATGAACCTTCACCCAAGCAAGGGAGACGTAGAACTTCTCGGTCACCTTTTAGGGAAAAGCGACCTACGTTTACTCAGATCAAGGGTGGGCTTTATGTCCAAAGCTTTGGAGAGCAGATTTCGAACAAACATAAAAACTTTAGAGGTAGTTGTAACCGGCCTCACAGGAGCAACCGAACCCTGGTGGGACACTTTTACCTCTTCTGATTGGGAACGTGCTCACGAATTGCTAAAACTCGTGGGGTGTGAAGGTAAATCTGATCAGTCGTTTGGCTCTTTGTCTACGGGCGAAAAACAGAGAGCCATGATCGCTAGAACTCTTATGCCTCAGCCTGAAATATTTTTTCTAGATGAGCCAACTGCTGGTTTGGACATGGGAGGTCGTGAGGAGCTTCTAACTGTACTTTCCAATCTAGTCATTGAAAAAACCTCTCCTCCGATGATTCTTGTTACCCATCATTTAGAGGAAATACCATCTGATTTCAGTCATATTCTTTTATTGCGAGAAGGAAAGATAATTGATTCAGGAGTTATAAACGAAGTCCTCACACCAGAAAATATTCTCAAATGCTTTGACCTGAAGGTTTCGATAAACAAAACTTCTGGACGTTGGAATATTGACATATCTGAGGAAGAAAATGAATAACACCCATGCGCTTATACTGACCGGAGGGCCTCTACCTTTCTTTGAACACCTTCTCCCTGAAGCGCAAATAGTGATTGCAGCTGATTTGGGTGGCGACCATGCTGCAAAACTAGGTTTCGCGGTCGACTTGATCATCGGCGACTTTGATTCATGTTCTGAAGATGCATTAGCGAGAGCAAAGGAGGTTCGTAATTTCCCAGCTGACAAAGATGTGACAGATCTGGAATTAGCACTTGCTGCGGCCATTGACAAAGGCGCTTCATCTGCGACAATACTGACTTCTTCTCGAGGAAGACTTGATCATTCTTTAGGAAACATTTTGGTAGCCAGTTCGGAACGCTGGTGTGACCTTAAAATCGACTTGATTGTCGACAACAATCTCATAAAAGTTATCCGAAGTAAAACAAAACTATCAGGTAACCCTTCCGAGGTAGTCACACTATTTGCTATGGGGAACACTGCTTTTGGGGTTACCAGCAAAGGACTGAAATGGGAACTAGAGGGCTTGGACCTTGTACCGGGTTCAGGGTTAGGCATTTCGAATGAATTTGTCCAAAGTGAGGCTGAGATATCAATAGAACAAGGAACTGTTATCTCAATTCAAGCGTTTCAAAGCAACTGAAAAAATAACTTTCAGATTGCTCATAACGCTGTATTCCCGCATACGTCTGAAATGGAATAGATTTAAGTTGTAAAACTACCTATGAGGTTCCACCACTGACGCCTATGCCTAAAGAAACAACAGAACTAGAGACTCTAATCGATAATCCAAAAACACCCTTAAGGCAACCAGAGAAGGTAATGGAGCCCATGAATCTCGGTGCCGCCCGAATGACTCGGTTTAGTTTTAGCCGGTCAATGATTCGGCGAGCCTTTCTGAACAGTTGGGACATTAAACGTCTGATAGTCGACTTCGACGAATCAGGAAGTGGTCAAATTGTTTACAGGATTCTTGCTGAGGGAGAAATTTTCCATTTTGTTGCTTTCACTTCAAGACTCGATGAGACATTGCACACAGATCGTGTAGTTGCAGATGCCTGGGATGTAACTGCTGCATTAGTGGAGGGAGAGTTAGAAGAAGATCTTATGCAACTTCTAAAAAGTGAAGTGCCAAAACAGGAATCCAGCAGATTGGATTCCAGAGTGCTTGTACTGACAAGAGGAAATAGAAGTGTCCGATTTTACGACTACTTGGTGGAATGCCTAGCAGAAGGCAACCAACCTAAATCAAAAAAACTGGGTGATGCCGGTTACATAATGCGAAGCACAGCTTTCTATGCAAACGGAAAGTTCGGCATGAAATCTTTTCTAGGGATCGGTGAGAACCATCCACTGTCTGCTCCTTATAGAGCTCAATTCCTAGCAGCATGGCTTTTTAGGGAAGTTGGTTACGAATCAGTGGAACATTGTGCAAAAGCACGCAATCCAAATGCTGCATCTTTCAACAGTGATTGGAACCGCTTCTTAGGCTTAGGAAATGCCACAGGTTTGGGTCTAGTGCCTTGGGCTATGAAACACCCCGACAAGTTGAATGCCTGGGTCGCTATCCGAGAGTTGGCTCTGTCTAATGTTCGTTCTATGAAAGGTTCAGGCGAAAATACTCGTGAACTGGATGAATGGTTGAACAGGGCTTATGAGCACTTCTCTTCCCTGGGAGGCGGAAACCGCGGATCGTGGTTGGGACCTGATTCTCTGGCTGAAGCAACCTTAATAATACGTAGTACTTTTGAGTCGCTAAGCAAAAATGATTTTCCCTTTGATGATCTATATCTATGGGCGGAAGAACAGGACTTTGAGATTACCGAATTAGTAGTTTCACTTTTATTGGAGCTTGACACTACTAGCGATGAAATCATTGACCGACTTTTAACTGTCAATATCAAAAAACCGCTAATTTCGGACACCACAGTAAAAGATCTAAAGACACAAATCCATGCAAAATACTCTTGGATAAGTAAATTAAATCTTGATGATCCACAAGCTAGCTACTACTGGTGGGTGATGTCAGACAACGCCGAAGAACCACGCCGCGCGCAAAGATCAATCGTTGACCCTCTCCATAGAGAACTTCCTATAGACATTGCTTTACGATTAAAAAAGCTAATTCAAGACCTCGAAGCAACAAATGAAGAAACTGCTGTAAATGAATTTCTTCATTCTTACCCAGAGCATGGAATTGCGATAAACCGCATTCTTTGTGATTTCGGACCGTACAGCGAACCTAGAGACAATGTTTGTGATTTCGAACATTTACCTTTAAATCTTCAACGCTTTCAGCTAGCAATGTATGGAATGGACAACTTCTCTCCACAATCAACTGACTGGTTAAGAGTTACCCTTTTTCAGGGAGCTCCAAGAGTTTTCGAAATAAGTTCTACAGATTCTGATAATTGGATCTTGCCAAAGCAACCGGGAGGTTTAACCTGATGCGCATAGACGGATTGGAAATAAATAACTGGAGTCGTCAAACGGTTGAACAAATCAAATCCGGTGGTATCGATGTAGTGCATGCAACTTGTGGGGTTTGGGAGGATCCCGCTGGCGCCTTAACCAGGATTGGCGATTGGAGACATTTCGCTCGGGAAAACGCAGACATGGTACGCATAGTTAAAAGTGTAGAAGAAATGCACTCTGCGAAAAATGAAGGGATTCTGGGTGTCTTGCTGGGTTTTCAAAATAGTTCCATGCTTGGTGATGACCCTGAAATGGCAGGTATCTTTGCTGACCTTGGGATACGAGTAATTCAACTCACTTATAACATTTCAAATCATCTCGGCTCGAGTTGTTGGGAACCTGAAGATGGTGGATTAACCAGATTGGGTCACCGTATGGTAAGTGCATTTAACCAAGTTGGGGTACTTATCGACATTTCTCATGTTGGAAACCGTACAGGTCTAGAGGCGATTGAAAACTCTGAAAGTCCGGTTGCTGTGACTCATGGCAACCCATTTTCATTTCATGACTCACCTCGGAATAAACCTGACTACCTTTTAGAAGAACTCGCAGCCCGTGGAGGTGTCATAGGTTGCACCCTGTACCCACTCTTTATAGGTGGTGAAAAAGTTTCGCGTTTAAATTGGTGTCAAATGGTTGCTGACACAGCAGAAAAAATTGGTGTGAACCACATAGCTATTGGCAGTGATTCAGTGGTCGGATGGCAACCCACTGACTTGGGATGGATGCGCAATGGAAGATGGGATAGACCAAAAAAGGCTGAGGACATGCCCAGTTTTCCTACTTGGCAGAAATGGTTTAAAGGACCAGAGGATTTCAGTTCTTTAGCTGAAGGGCTTTCCGAAGTTGGTTTCTCTTCAGAAGATACTGAAAAAATTTTAGGATCTAATTGGCTGCAACTTTTTGAAAAAGTATTTAAATGAACAAAATTAAAACTGTCGTAGCACCACGCGAGATAAAGGATCAGATCGAACGCGCCAGCCGCGTACTTGGCTGTGAAGCTAGTGTCGCTGAACATCTTGGAGAAGACATTTCTTTCTGTGAAATTTATTACGGTGAAGGAATCTCCACCTGGCTTAAATTAGCTTCCTCTGAAACAAACTCCTTTACTGATCTTCTGAAAATTTCATTTCGACTCGAATCACTATGTGACAGTAGTTCTTCTGAAGTGCGTTGGGAAACCCCTATCCCATTTGCTTTGATTGCTCGCTCTTTACACAACTATGAAAAGTACCCAATTAATTGGTCGTGTGAACCTGAGGCGGTCTCTGGTAATAGTCAGATCAATCGTGTTTACCTGAAACCAAATGAACCTGCTCGTGTACTTTCCAATGAGAAAGTAGAAGAAGCACTGTCATCTGGGGTGGAAGTTTCCTCAATTCATTGGGATGAACTAGACGGAATTGCTTCTGAGTTTCTTTTATCAGAGGAAATACTAGATGCCCCTTGAAATGAGACTTTAATCGAAAGGAGCTTTGAATAATCATGACTGAAAATACATTGATTTCTCTGCAGGAAATAGAGACAACCACTAATAAAGCCCTTCTAAATCACGGTGCATCTCCAAAAATTTCTGCGCTAGTAGCTCATGCTGTTCGCACCGCAGAAGAGAGAGGTAACAAAATCTGTGGTCTTTATTACCTTGAAAGCTATTGCATGCAACTGAAAACAGGCAGGGTTAATGGATCTGTAAAACCAACCGTAACCAATGCCAAACCTGGAGTGGTGCGAGTTGATGGACATTTTGGTTTCGCTCAATCGGCTTTTGAAGAAGGCTTTAGTAAATCCATAGAAGTGGCTCGTGACAACGGCATTTGTAGCTACTCGATCGAACACACACAAACATGCACTTCACTAGGATACTTTACTGAAAAACTAGCACAAGCAGGGATGCTAGCGATTGGCGCCACCAATGCCTCTGCGGTAGTGGCACCCCCGGGTGGGTCAATCCCCGTACTTGGCACTAACCCAATCGCCATGTCAGTTCCAAATGGTGAAGGAGGAGTAGCTTTTCAATTTGACTTCAGTACAAGTGCTATTGCTCTAGGTAAAATCACAATGGCAGCAGAAGCCAATGAACCGATTCCTCTTGGTTGGGCGGTCGACAAGCACGGGAATCCAACTACTGATGCTAATGATGCTCTAGAAGGCTCATTGCTTTCCACGGGAGGATATAAGGGCTATGGCTTTGGGCTGATGGCGGAACTGCTTGCTGGGGCACTAACTGGATCTCGACTCAGTGTGGAAGTTCCACCCTTGAAAACTCCAGAGGGTGATCCACATGATTTAGGTCAGTTTTACATCTTGATTGATATAGAAGCTTACGACGAGAATTTTTTGCAGAGAGTAGAAAAAATTGCCGAAGTAATTGAAGTACAACCTGATGCGCGTCTACCAGGTGCAAATATCTCTATTCCCACGGAAGTTGAAGTCAATTCAGAGCTCTGGTCAACCATTCAAGAACTCTCTAAGAAATCTAACTATAAATAATTCACGAAAAGTTTTTTTTAGCTATCCGTATATCTCGAGCCGCATCAACTGGTAAAAGAAATTTATCTGATGAAGGAGATATGCCTCTTGCTATAAGAGTCGTGGCTAGGTCGTTAATTGTTTTGAAATTTATGAATCCTTTCATTCCTCTATGCACGACTGAGCGAGAGTCAGCCACCCATAAAAGCCATTCAGTCAAAAGTGGAAGTTGGATAACGATTCTTGATTTCTTGCCTGTGTGCGTTTCATAAATAACCGGTGGGTCTTTTCTTCGACTCCAAGCTTTCAGGTTTTTCTGGATTATTTCTTCTTTTACTCTTAATTCTTTTGCGAATTTTTTTAGATTTCCTTTACGTTCTATGAATCCCAGAGAATCTGGTCTAGCACCTGCAAGGTCTACCAACTTGAACCATTGGTTTTGGAGATCAGGACCGCGCATCCCATAGCTTCGAATTGCAACCTTTTTTTCATTTAGAACCCCTAAAACAGGTGCTCTGATTGAACTTCCCAATAGATCTGAAGGCGAGCAAGAGCCGAAACGTTGTGCAGCTTTAAATCGTTCAACAGCTAATTCTCGGTTTTTTTCTAAACCTGCCATTACATAAGGTTACGACTTCGCGTGCCATGATCGAGGGAGCCTCAAAATTAAGCCATTTTCAGGGTCATAAGTGACTTTTTAAAGATCAAATATTTAGGATTTGATTGGTAAGGGTTCATTCTTCTTCTGGGCAAAATGTTTCAATTAGTAATCGAACATATGTTCGATTACTATTTACCTATGGTTGACCTCCACTTAATAGATGGGTCGTGTGAAAATTGCATCCAACTATTTGCAGCTCTTGAAGAACTAATGGCAAAGACTGGACCGGTCGCCATTCTTTTCACTGCGGAAGGTTCCATTGTTCTTTATATGGAAGATCGATTCATTTTAGAAAACGAGACTCCTGAAAGAAGTAGCCGCACTCAGGAAAATCCATCCCTCCTAAAAGGTAAAGAATATAGAAGAAGATCAAAAAATAGAGCGGGGAAGCGCATCAACATCCCCAACAGCAAACTGGGAATTATCTATAAGGAAACAAGGGAATAAAAAAACCGCCCAAACGGGCGGAAAACAACGAACAAGCCAACAACCTATCACATCTAAATTTTCAATGTCGGGTCGTGCTTATAGTTATTTAAGATTTTTTATTAAGTCTTAAACTCCTAGAGGTATAACAAGAACGTTTTTCTCTTTCGAATCATTGTTAATAACTTGGGCTTCTGCGGGACTTTCAATTCCCCTCTTTAAGAATCCCAGAGCAAAAAATCCATCCCCGCTGGAAACTTCACTCGTAACAGTTCCGATTTCTTCACCATTTTTCAAAAGAAAGCCTTGACTCGCAAATACATCTGAACTCCCACTTATTTTTGCAAGCCTGTAAGGTGTGCCGCCTTTTCTACTATCAACACGTGCTACTAGCTCTTGTCCGGTGTAGCAGCCCTTGGTGAAACTGACGGAAGAGTCAACTATCCCTAATGAAGCTGGAATTGTAGAGGCATCAATTTCTTTACCCATCTTTGGGATGCCTGCTTTGATTCTAATTTCTTCCCACACTTGATTATCCCCTGAAGAGTAATCTTCAGGAAGGTCACCACTTCTGAAAATATAATCTGTGAATTCAAAATCGAACCAAGAGTAGGAAAGTGTGAAACAGTCAGAAAAATCTCTCTTGATCTGAGAATTACCGACCTCT
>CEOQ01049590.1_pt1 | contig 14701 bp, 12 predicted proteins | sample 361351 | NCBI WGS metagenome assembly CEOQ01 (sample SAMEA2619907, study PRJEB7988) | marine metagenome | biome: marine biome (ENVO:00000447); feature: deep chlorophyll maximum layer (ENVO:xxxxxxxx); material: "saline water (ENVO:00002010), including plankton (ENVO:xxxxxxxx)" | depth 60 m | reverse complement strand
CTGCGACTGATGACAAAACTACTGCTTCTGATCAATCAGAACAAAAAGTATAATTTTCTTAATATCAATAAATTATCTACTTAAGCGAAAAACCTGAGATTGTTCAAGCTGCTTTATCTAAGCCTTGACCTTCTTCGCCTTGTAATTCTTTAATCTCAGATAATGAATCTAAGCCTTTCCTAACTTGACCTAACATTTTGGAAAATCTCTCTTCTAGTTCAAATAAGGTTTCTTTAGCATATTGATTTGCACCTTCTTTTCTTTCAGATGCAAACAATTCTGCTTGCTCCACCATAGAAGATGCTTCCATTTCAGCCATCCTTTTCATCTCTTCGCATTCATTCTGCATTTCATTTTTTATTCGAGTTGCTTCCTGGTGAGCTGATTTAACAATTTCCGATTCTTGGACCAATTCTTGTTTTTGCATTTCTGCGGCATTCATCAATTCTTGAACTTCAGATTCAGTCATATTTTTGATTCTGGAAGACTCAAGTTGCGCCTGTTTGATTATGCTTTCTTTTTGCTTAACTATCTCTTCAGCTTCTTCAATATTATCCGCAATAGATGTTTTCATTTTAGCGGAAAAATTTGTTAGCTTTTCATAATCAACAAACACTTTATTTTTTATCCCAGGCACTTTATTAGTAGATCCTAATAATTCGTTTAAATCCGATAGCAATTCATGAATATTCATTACAACTCCTTGTTTTTATACGCCTTTTTCAATTCTGCAGAAATTCTTTCTGGCACTAGACTGTCTACTTTCCCACCTAATTTAAATACTTCTTTTATCCTGCTAGAATAAACAAATTGGTATTGAAGTGAACTCATCATACATATAATGTCTATTTCCGGGTTCAAATTCCTCCACATTAGAGACATTTCTGATTCATATTCAAAATCATATCCAGCCCTCAATCCCCTTACTATAAATTTTGCCCCTACCTGCTTTGCAAAGTCTGTTGCTAAATTACTAAAACTAGTAACTTCAACATTATGCAAATCACTAATACAATCGCGAATCATAGCTACCCTTTTTTCGGTGGAGAACAACACATTTTTAGGAGGAGAATCATAGACTGCGATAACAACTCTTTCAAATAACTCTGAAGCTCTATTTGCAATATCAATATGTCCGTTATGTACTGGGTCAAAACTACCAGGATAGATTGCTTTAACCATTTGTTACACCCATAGAATATATAGAAATATATGAATCCCCATATTGTTTCGCTGAAGTTCTCATAAGACGTTCATATTTGGAATCAGGTTTATTTTCTCGCCCATGTTCTGCTACGACAACCGAATGCTCATCTATAAAACCTCCACTAGCAACCAAAGGCATAATCTTTCCCCAACAATCATCAGCATAAGGTGGATCCATTGTAATTAAGCTATATTTGGAGTTGAGTCGAGTTATAAACTTCTCAACATCAGCACAATATACCTTGCCTTTATCTTCCAAACCAAATTTCGATAAAGCAGAAGTTATATTACGGCACCGATTTCTATTTTTTTCAACAAAATCTACCCACCTCGCGCCGCGGGACAAAGCCTCTAATCCCAAAACACCTGTTCCTGAATATAAATCAAGCACATGTATATCGTTGAACTTGTTATTACCAAACATTGAGCATATAGCTAGCCTCACCATTTGTAGGGTAGGCCTTAAAGTATCTGATTTTGAAGAATTCAGAGCCATGCCTTTAAGTTGTCCGCCAGTTATTCTAGTTTTCATATCGTTTTTTGTGATTCGTATCAAACTTTTGTTTAATATCAACCAATTCAATAAGTAAAGGATAATATCACCACAACATTTTCTTTCATAGCAAATTTAAGGTGTCATTTTCTTTGCTAATTTCTCCTTTTCTTCTCACTTAATATAAATGTTTATATAAAAGTGTTTTGAACTTTTCTATCATTTACAAACACTTGTTTTGAGCCTAAAATTGAATTTGTTGGATTTTAATTGGTTCTGTTTAAACCATCCTATATAGACGATAAAACAATATTACATAAGTGAAAAATTGAATTTTGGATATGCTTGATAACGATTTATATAAAGCCCGTTTAAATAAACTGGAAGAGTTGCGCAAAAATAACATAGAGCCTTTTCCAACAAGCTACAACAAAACTCACTCTGCGGTACAAGCAGTTGAACAGCTTACAAAAATAGAAACTACCTCTTGTGAAAACCAAGTAAAAACTCAATCTATTTCAATAGCTGGACGTATAACCCGATTTAGAAAAATGGGTGGCACCACATTCATTGACCTTAAGGACCAATCAGGGCACATTCAATTAATTTTCAGAAAAAATTTTCTGGAATCTAGCTATCAACACGTCAGACTTTTAGATGTTGGAGACTGGCTAGGTGCAGTAGGTCCGGTTTTCAGAACCAAGACCGGGGAGGCTACTGTTGAAGTACATGAATGGCAAATATTATCAAAAGCTATTAGGCCCCTACCCGAAAAATGGCACGGATTGACTGATATTGAACTAAGGTATAGACAAAGATACCTAGACTTGATATCCAATCAAAAATCTCTAGACATTGCTATATTGCGTAGTAAAACCATTAAATTATTAAGACAAAAAATGGACTCTCTAGGATTTACAGAAGTAGAAACCCCAGTTTTAGTACCTATACCAGCAGGAGCAAGTGCTACACCTTTTATCACTCACCACAATGCTCTTAATAGAGATCTATATCTGAGAATAGCTACTGAATTATATTTAAAACGTATCATTGTCGGAGGAATTGAAAAAGTTTACGAAATAGGAAAAGTGTTTAGAAATGAAGGGCTAGACTTCTACCATAATCCTGAATTCACAATGATGGAAAGCTACCAAGCTTTTGCAGATTATGAACAGGTAATGACTATGGTTGAATCTTTAGTGCATGATTTAGCATTAAATTTGACCGGAGATTCAAAATTCGAATTCGAAAATAACACTATAGACCTAACCCCTCCTTGGAACCGACTAGACCTACGTGAAGCTATTAAATCTGCCTCTGGCATTGATTACCTTGAGCACTTGGAAATTGAACATTTATCAGAAACAATGAGGGATAAAGGTTTGGACACTGGCAACCAAACGACTTGGGCAGGTTTGATGGACAAACTCATTTCATTAGTAATTGAGCCAAATTTAATCCAGCCAACATTTTTGGTAAATTATCCAGTCGCGATGTCTCCTTTAGCGAAAAAAAGCCCCCAAAACCCTTTGATTGCAGAACGTTTTGAAGGATTTGTAGGTGGAATGGAAATATGCAATGCATTCAGTGAATTAAATGACCCTGTAGATCAAAGAATTCGTTTAGAGCAGCAAGAATCTCTAAGATCTAAATTTAAAAATGTAGAACTTGATAGGCTTGACGAGGATTTTATTGTAGCACTTGAACATGGCATGCCGCCAACCGGGGGCTTAGGACTAGGCATTGATAGGCTTATTATGATCTTTTCTAGTCAGCGTTCAATTAGAGAAGTAGTACTCTTTCCTCAGTTAAAGTCGTAAACAAAATTAAAATCTTCCGTACTTTAGCGGGGTTAAATCTATTGAGCCAGAATTCCCCGCCACAATCTCTGAGACAGCCCTGCCGGTTACTGGACCCATAGTCATCCCCAACATTGCATGCCCGGTTGCAACAATCAAATTCTCAATATTCGGTATTCTGTCAATTACCGGCAGTCCATCAGGAGTCACCGGCCTCATACCTGTCCAGACATTGGTAATCTCAAACTTTGCAGAATCTCCCGTTAAATATTCATGTGCACCACTAACAATCGCCTGAACTCTCCTCTGGTTAATACTTGAATCAATACCTGTGAGCTCTAAAGTTCCAGCAAGCCTTATTCCATCGATAACCGGATTAACCCCTATTTTGGCCTCTGATAAAAGCATCGGAGTTTTGATAGACAATCCCGAACGATTATACGACACACTATATCCCTTAGCAGGCTGAACTGGCAACTCCGCTCCAATCTTTTTAGACAGGTTAGGCGACCATGCCCCAGCTGTAATAATTGTCCAGTTAGGAGTATATTCTTCTTTTGGTGTTATAATCTTATCGATTCTATTTCCGGACACAATTAAATCTTTTACTTCCGCATCTTCAATTATCTCAACTCCTTTGGATTTTACTAATTTTGATAATTGATCAACAAATTTATATGGGTCGAAATGACCATCATCAGGATAATATACACCACCATGCAGGTCACCGCGCAAACCTGGCTCAAACCTTTGCAACTCCTGGTTTGTCATCCTCTGGGACTGGACTCCGTGAGATCCAACTTCTTCAGATTCGTGAAGACCAAGGCTATATCCTTCAGCCGTTTTGTATACCATTAATAAACCATCTTTTCTGAAATTACAGTCTAATTCGGGGTTTGCATCCATAATTTGTTCATACAGACCCATACTTTCTGTAGTTAGTTTGACTAAAGCCTCTATACCTTTTTGAGTCTTCCTGTAGTTGCAAGCCTTCATAAATTTCCATAACCACATAATTAATTCGTAGTTGAATCGAGGTTTTATATAAAATGGACTAGTTGAATCAAACATCCATTTAAGTCCCTGCAAAACAACACCAGGCGCCGCTATAGGTATACTATGTGACGGTACTATTAAACCACAATTACCAAAAGAACTACCGTGTCCTATTTTACCTTTATCCAAAACGGTTACTTTTTGGCCATACGAGCTTAAATAATAAGCCGTGCATATACCTATCACACCTCCGCCAATTATGATTATTCCATCATCTTTATACATAGGACCACCTTTCTATGAAAAAGTTTAAGTAACCAACTCGTAGGTGTCAACCTATGATTCTGTTACGCCAAAAAAAACAGCCTCAGTAATTTTATAAATGCTAATGGTATCGGATATATAAGTTTTCCTAAATACCATACTATTACCGCAACTATTCCACCTAAAATCAGTGCTGAAAAAATATCCAACGGGTAATGGACCCCAACATATATTCTACTCATTCCATAAACGGCCGAGAGGCATAACAATAAAATCCCATATCGCTGATTTATGATTAATGCACTAATAGAAATCGCAAACAATACAGCCAAAGAATTTGACGGAAAAGAAGAGTCCGTGGCTTCATAAAATATCAAATTTATCTGTTGATTTTCAAATGGGCGCGGCCTAAACAAATATGCATTAACAACAAAGATTATCCAATTCACAAAAGCTAAGGAAACCACACTGAAAAGAACTATATGCTGATTAACAGACCGTTCTTTTGGATTCGTACCATTAAACCAAATTCCCACCATAAACAGAGCAAATATAACAGGAAAAAAATAGTCACTTGCAAATATTCCAATAGTCGAATCAATCACATACGATTTCCCGGCATAACGGTTTATTGCTAAGCTTAATTTTAAATCATAATCAACGATTGAAGCCAAATCCAACCTAGCAACCAATTCTGTCCAGTCTGTAATTTTGGAAGAAATTGAATATGCGACTTGTAACCCAACTGCAAAGCTTAAAGTTAAAATTAATCCAATTGATAATTTCAAACTAGAACTCTTTGCCCTAGCTTCATTAATTACAAGCAACATCAAAGACGGAATTGATTTACTTCTATTAAAAAATGCTTGCAAATATGTGGATTCTTTTAAAACATCCAACCCGCTAATTGTATAGATTTCTGATTTACCTTTTCGCAAAATTGAAATTGAAATCAACATTACCATTATTGCTGTAAATGTTGCTAATATAAAAAACAAGGCCTGCATATTAGCATCTAATCCACCTTCAAAATCGTTTATGTTGCGATTTTTAAAACCAAAATATGACACAAATGCAATGACAATAGTCAAAATTCCTACAACAAAGGATTTGCGAGTGCTATTAATTAGTTTCATATACTCTAAGCGCGATTTGCTGGCGACCAAAATCAATAAACCTAAATTAGAAACTAACGCAAAGAAAAAATATTCAATAGCGAACAGCGACATCTAATACTTACTGTTCATCTGTTGACGCTAATTGGCGTACACCAATTCAGATATTCTTTTTCCTCACCTCTTATTACTTTTGCGTATATGTTACTCAATTTTTCTGTGATTGGGCCTACTCCACCTGAACCTATCTTGCGATTATCCAATTCTCCGACCGGGGTCACATGCGCAGCTGTGCCGGTAAGAAACATTTCATCAGCAAGATAAATTTCGCTTCTATCTATCGGGCGTTCAATAACCTCTAGTCCCAATTCATTTGTTATTATATTAAAAACAGAATCTCTAGTTATCCCGGTTAAAATATTGTTTTCCAAAGAAGGTGTATGGATTTTGCCATCTATTGCCAAAAACAAATTTTCACCTGTCCCTTCCGACACACTCCCGTCCTGGTTAAGCATAATGCCTTCATCAAAGCCTGCCATAACAGCTTCTGTTTTTGCCAAAATGCTGTTTACGTAATTACCAGATATTTTTACCCTTGGAGGCATATTTGTGTCATTCATTCTTCTCCATGACGCGGTACAACATCTAATTGCACCCTCCTTCTCTATATATGATCCAAATGGGACGATAATTAAAGCAAAGTCACTATCAAGCTTGTGCAACCTCAAATCAGCTACTTTCTCTGTACTTTTATATGCAATCGGCCTTATATACAAATCTTCTTTATAACCGCATTCCTTAATAAGGTTTATGGTGATATCGCACATAGCCTGTACATCGTAGGGAATATCCATCAACAAGATACTGCAGCCACGTAAAAGCCGTTCATAATGTTCTTTCAATCGAAAAACGAACATTTTGGATTGCGACTCATTCCAATTTCCTCTAACGCCTTCAAACACTGCTGTGCCATAATGTAATGCATGAGTCATTATATTTACATTGGCCTCTGATATTGGAACTATCTCGCCTTTAAAAAATGATAGGGGCTTAACCATGTCGCCATCTCCTTTTTTCAGTAAACTGATTCGCTAAGATGTTTTATTTCACAGAAATTTCATAATCCACACTTGTTTCCAACAAACGAGATATGACTGCAGGCGTCATGCTTCTTGTATAAACACTTTCACCCCATCTTTCTGTTAGAAAATCACTAATTTGACGAGCAGTCGTAGGTCTATTTCCTTTGGATAATAAAGCACGGTAAGTTGCCTGCTTGAGCGGTAATCCCGAATGTATATAATCCGGTTTTTTGGAACAACATTTTTGTATGTTTTTGACAACAACAGAACTAGCTGAAGGCTCATCAGACTTATACTGTTTCTTGCACTCTTTACATAAGATTTCTGTAAAAAGGTGCATTAAAGACCTTTTCTCATTAACATTTTTGTCTAAATTTATTTGATATTGTGATTGTTCAACCATAGATTTTTCTCAACCTCTTATAATTGTATTTATAAATTACCCTGTCCAATTTATCATTTCAACCCTTACTATCGAACCTGCTTCCAATCTATTAATATCCTCCGGACAAACTATAAGGCCATTAGCTTTTGACATGGAAGTCAACAGATTGGATTGCTGAGAACCAGTAAGAGAAACATGATAATCCTTTTTTATTTTTTTTACTATTCCTCTAGCATATACTCTTCTACCATCATAGTTATCAATAGGATCGTCAAGAATTGCCTTTATTACAAATCTACTATAATTGTATATACCCCTCATTTTAAATATCGCTGGCCTTCCAAATTTCTCAAATGCTACCATTGCACTCACTGGATTTCCAGGGAGCCCTATAATAGGAATTTTTTTTTGATTATTTATATCAATCCAGCCAAATGCTATGGGTTTAGCTGGACGCATTTTTACAGACCAAAACCTAACTTCGCCTCTATCATTGATAAAATCTTTTACAATGTCATAGTCGCCTTTAGAAACACCAGCAGAAGTTATAATAAGGTCACAAGAAGATGCCAGATTTATTTTTTCTTTCAACGAACTATAGGTGTCTCTAGCAATCCCTAATATTTTTGGCACCCCTCCAGCTTCTGTCACCGCAGATGCAATCGCTGGGGAATTACTGTCGTATATTTTCCCCTTTTCGAATTCTTCTCCCGGAAGCAACAGTTCGTTACCCGTAGCCAAAATTGCAACGACTGGTTTTTTCACCACTTTTATGCCAACCAAACCTTGTGAAGCCATTATTCCTATATCTGCTGCAGAGATAAGTTTTCCTTTTTGTATTAAAACACTTCCTTGTTTAACATCTTGACCTGCGTCTCTTATGTTATCCCGTTGACTAATCATTCCAACAACACGAATAGATTCTTCATTTATAGTTAGTAAATCTTCAAAAGGAATAACTGCATCTGCTCCTTTAGGAATCGATGCACCAGTCATTATTTTTGCTGCTGAATTTTGGACTACTTCGAAATCAGGTATTTGTCCAGCAGATATTGTCCCAATTACCTTTAAATCAACAGGAGTATCTAAGGAAGCATCTTTAACGTCACCAGACCTAACTGCATATCCATCCATCGATGAATTATCCATCGGAGGGATATCGATGGTTGCTAGAAGATCTTCAAAACATACATGATTTAAAGACTCTATTATGTTTTTTATTTCAAAATCTAGCTCATCAACATTGCTTAAAACTTTTGCAACTGCAGTATCAACATCTATTAATTGTTCATGATTGTGCTTAATTGCCAATTTCATACCTTAAATTATGACCAGCCACGCTTCTATACACATGTAATTCAATATAGAAATCAGAAACGGCTCACAACTCCCAATCCTTCTTTAAGATTCTTTAAAATGGAATTTTGGGCTTTTTGTACCTGATCGCCAGTCAAAGTTATATCATTCCCACGATATACTATCCTATATGTAATCGATTTTTTTCCTTGTTGTATCTCTTCTCCCGAATACACATCTACAGGCATTACTGTTTCAACTAGTTTGTGTGAACAAATCATATTAACAATATCTAATGAAGTAATTGATTTATCAAATACTAGAGAAATATCCCTTTCAGAAGAAGGAAATCTGTTTATTTGATGGTAAGCAGATATTTTTGACTGAATATTATTCGCTATCGAATCTGCGTCAATTTCAAATATAATTACTGGTACTTCTATGTCAAAAAATTCTCCAACTTCTCTTTTGAGTTCTCCGCACATACCAAGAATTTCGTTTTTTTCATTATTTATAGGATACTCACAAATTAAATCTGCTGTTGATTCTTCTTTTGTAATTTTATTAGTAGATGGCATCCAATTTACTTTTAAAGATAATTTATTGAAAAGGATTTCTAAAACTCCCTTACCATCATAAAAATCAACATCTTCTCCAGTGGTCAACCATGAGTCGTTACTTCTAGGCCCACATAGAACTCCAACTATTTTCTCATTCTCCATTGGGAGCATTTCGTCATTTTGGCTTGAAAAATACTTGTACACTCTTCCAATTTCAAACAATCTAATCGGTTTCCCTCGAGAATTTTTAATGTTTTGAGATAATGTTCTTAAAACACTTGGAATTAAACTCGTTCTCATATACTGCATTTCGGAATTCATTGGGTTAGTTGTCTTGATTACATCATTTTCATTAAGCGCTGGATCTACTAGCTTCAACGCTTCCAAATCGGTAAGTGGATATGAAATGATTTCTGTCATCCCTAATGATGCAATCAACTCTTTCAATACAAATTTAGGTGGTTTCAAATCGGGATTGAATTCTGGTATTGGAGTTGCAAGCATTATCGAAGGTATTTTTTCATAACCTATTATTCTGGCAATTTCTTCAATCAAATCCTCTTTTATAGATATATCAGATCGCCAATAGGGCACTGTTATATCCAATTGGTAACCATCATTTTTTGATTTCACTTTTTTCTCTAGTTCTAGTACTTTAAAACCTAACGAGTTCAAAGAGGCAACTACATCATCCTTGTCAATATTAATACCAAGAACTTTACATATGGTTTCACTTGTTAGTACAAGCTTTTTCTGCATTTCTTTTTCAGGGTAAACATCCATTATTCCATTCATCGCGGTCCCTCCAGCAACTTCCAAAATCAATTTGGTTGCTCTTTGCAATGCAATTGGCACTATATCTACACTAGGAGACCGTTCAAAACGATAGGAAGCATCCGTGGCAACACCTAAATCGTTGACGGTAGTCCTGACATTAACTGCGTTGAAGCTTGCTGATTCAAGCAATATTGATGTTGTGGCCTCAGAAACAGCACTCTTTTTCCCACCAATAATTCCAGCAAGTGCTACAGGGTTCTTGGAATCAGAAATCGTTAACATTGACGAAGATAATGTTAAGTTTTCATCATTTAAGGCATCGATTTGTTCTTTACTCTTTGCTGTTCTTATATTAATTTCCGAACCATTTAAATTGTTGAAGTCAAAAGCGTGTAAAGGCTGCCCAAGCTCCAGCATAACGAAATTGGTTATATCAACGACGTTGTTGATCGAATTGTGTCCTGCCTTTAATAATGCCTCTACCAACCATTTGGGAGAATTGCCAATTTTTACACCTTCAACAATGGTAGCTGCATATCTCTTGCATAGGTCGTTATTGTGGATTTCAATATTAACTTTATCCTGAACTTGAATTTCACTTTGAGGGTAGGTTATTTCCGGTTCTTTAACTGGCAAGTTTGTAATAGCAGCTATTTCACGTGCTATGCCTAGGACTGATAAACAATCTGGTCTGTTTGGAGTAACCTCTATATCAAGAATCACATCACCTAAATAATCTTTCAAATTGCATCCAATCGGGGCATCTTTAGGCAATGCTAGAATCCCTTCATGGTTTGTTCCAATACCTAATTCCAATTCCGAACAAATCATCCCTTCAGAAACAACACCTCTAATTTTAGCAGGTTTTAATTTTCTATATTCTCCAGATTTAACGTCAAATAAATTCGCTCCTACCTCAGCAAATGCGATTTTTTGGTTTATTTCCAGATTATTGGCACCACAGACAACGGTCTTTACAACCCCATTTCCGATGATTACAGAAGCTAATCTTAATCTATCAGCATTTGGATGTTGAACAATTTTTTCAACGCCGCCAATGCATAAATCATTTCCCCATTTATCTCCAATGATATTTATAGAGCCAACTTCTACACCCACCATCGTCAATTCATGGGCTAATTCATGATGCTCCAAAGAAATATCAACATATTTATTTAACCAAGAAAGAGGAACTTTCATATTGTTAACACATTTTATTTATTAATTTTGTCATAAACTTGGACAATATTTATACAAACTGGGAGAGAAATCGCAAATCATTCGAGTAGAAATGCCTAATGTCATCAATGCCATCTCTCAGCATAGATATGCGTTCTGGCCCCATACCAAAAGCAAATCCTGTATAAATATCAGGATCATACCCAACACCCTTCAAAACTTCAGGATGTACCATACCAGCCCCAAGAATTTCTATCCAATCTTCATCTCTACCCTTTATTGGTCTTTTGCCTTCAGAATCTTTGAAATTTGAGATGGACATATCAACACCTGGTTCAACGAAAGGAAAATAATCACATCTGAATCTAACTTTGCGGTCATTCCCAAAAATCCTTTTTGCAAACTCGTATAATGTGCCTTTCAAATTAGCAAAATTAATTCCTTTATCAACAACTAATCCTTCTATTTGATAAAAGTGCCATTCATGAGTAGAATCAGTAGCCTCATATCTATAACATTTACCAGGCACAACGATTCTTATTGGAGGCGAGGTAGCTTCCATAAACCTAGCCTGCATGGGAGAAGTATGGGTTCTAAGTAAAGTACTATTTGTATTTGAGTGGTTAGGATTTTCTATCCACATAGTACTCCACATATCTCTGGCAGGGTGTCCTTTAGGTATATTCAACATCTCGAAATTATATTTATCGAATTCTATTTCGGGTCCTTCAATCACACTAAATCCTAACGACACGAAAATATCACAGATTTCCTGAACAATTTGGGTTGTTGGATGTAAACTGCCAATAACAGGAGTCCTTCCAGGCAAAGTAACATCTAAGTTCTCCGCTTTTCTCAAATCTGTATCATTTTTAAATACATCAATTTTTTCCGCTATTAGACCAGAAATTTCTGATTTCAATTGATTCGCTTTTGACCCAAACTTAGGCCTGTCTTCTTTTTTTACAGACGATATACTCCTCAACAAGGTAGTTACTACCCCTGAACGCCCCATATATTTTATTTTCAAATGGTCCAATTGCTCCAAATCTAAAGCAAGCTTCAGGTCTTTTTGAAATTCAGCTTGGATTTGAGTCAATTCTTCAAAAACATTCATTCTATCGTGAGCCAACCTTATTTTTTCTGCTTTATCAATTATATGTATGGCACCAAATATAGGTCAAGAATGGTAATTCGGGATAGACTGCCAAATAGTTCCTTAAATGTTGCCATTGACCTATCTATTTGTTAATCCTTTAAGGTTGCAATATTTTAAAAACCCCTTAAACTATTTCCTAAAACTACTACTTGCAATCTTTAGTGTTCAATAAATAGATTAAAACCCGTTGCGAACTCAAAATTCTAAATATAGTAACATCCTGAGATAACCAATGTTTATATTAACTGTAATGTACTAAAGTAACATGGTTAAAAAAGTTGACAAAAGATATGCGATAAAACAACTGGATTCATTTAAAGTCCTAAACGACTACGCAAAACATCATTGTTCACCTGCATCAATTGAAATAATGTTACAACATTTACTAACAGATACAAGTGAATCGGATTGGTTGGCTTTTATATCAAACAAAAACCGATTCAAAAATGTCGTTTCGGAGATTATAGCAATCCACAAAAACGACAATTTAGATCTTGCTACAACCGTCATGGAAATTAAACTCCTAGTTGATTCAACTATAAACAATATTCCACCATACAAATCGATTGCTCCATATATATTCAATCGCTCCAAAATCCCCTGGAAATCCAGAACTTCTCTCGATAAAAAAATAATGAAAGGCAACAGTGAGATTGCCCTAATTGCAATCTCGTTTGCAAATAGTTTTTCAAAGCAAGCTTTAAATGAGTTTTTTGCAGAACGGACAAATGATGTTTCTGGTTATTGGTACAATCAAATTATAAAATGCAATGTCAATAACAAAAATGCCAAGCTGATACCTAAAAAAATCCGATATCACATAGATAAGTTACAGGATTATTTTAATAATCCGGCTCCAATCCCCATAGAAAAACCTCTTCTGCCAAATATTTTCCATGATTTATTTGTAGAAACAACTTTTGATGATCTTTCAAAACTTTTTATTCATTCTCATTCTTTGACACTAAAATTGACAATACCTCAAATTAAAGTTTTTTTGTTGGCGTTTGGATATAAGGGTGCAAAGGCTAGATTAAATTCCATATCCAAATGGTTATCCAAAATTAATGTTGCAAACCACGACGGGGTATTCTTAACAGAAAACATAGTTAATTTCTTGAGAGTTAACAAAGATATCAAAACCTCTTTAAAGCACCTAGACAATTTAAGACGATTGACAAGAGAAGGTAATTTCAATCCTAAAAACATCTTACAACGCGATCTTGAATTTCAACGCTATATTACTGAATATACGTGGTTAAACTCACAGCAAGCTTTAATGGTTTCACCAAAAACCTATAATGATTTTACAAAACTAAAAAATTTACCGCCTCAAAAATATTACTCGATTTCTCTAACGGACAAACATAAGAACCATGCTGAACGAGTAGCTCATGAAGCTGTTTATTTACTCCAATATCTTCATAAAATTAGGAGATTAACTCAAAGAAAAATTGTTGTCGTGGGCAATGACAGATACGGACGGCAATGGATTGTTGAGCCGCTTCAAGAACATCTTTCACCAAGCGATTTCTCGATAAATTATTTTAGAACACCCTCGCATATGTCCATGCGATTAAAAGTCAGAAACAAACTCCCTAGTCACGCCCAATTAGGTTTCTCAAAGCAATTCATTGTTAAGTTATCAACAGAAATGCCACATTTGATTATAGTTGATAGTGCAAGCACAGGCATAAACGTAAATGAAATTAAATACTCGAGAGCTACGCGAGATTATGTTAACTGGATAGCCGCCTTCAACCATATACGGTCAGAAAAAGTTGTCTCACAATATAGAAACAAAATGCAATTGCCAAATAATCATATCGATGAATTAATCAAATGGCATGAGTTTACAAGTGTTTGCAGACAAATTGAACCATGGATAAACATAGGAAATCCGTATTCAGTTCGTCATTGGGCTCCTCACAAATCAAGTACGGTTGTTTTAGGAGATTTTAAAACCAAATTTAAAGATCCTGACTTTTCCATAAACGAACCGATGGTGATTTTAGCCAATCCCAGTATATATAACACAAAGCTTCCCGACTTGCCGCAGGTATTCTATTCAACAAAACCTTATTATTTTGATGGCCCGGAAACCTTAGTGTCTGAAACAGTGAAGTTTGGATTTGGCAATCATGGATTTGAAACTAGATTAGAAGGACCTACAACGGATATGTTTATAGAAGCAGTTCAGAATCAAATTAAAACAAACATACTCAGAATTTTAACTGCAACCAACAACTAAATTATAATACCAAATTAGTTTTAATATACACACAACCCACTTAATTAATGTAAAATTGTCTTTGGACAATTACATGAAATCAATAATTAGCTTATCTACGAACAATTGGCAGTATTTGTTAACCTTGTTTCTGGGGTGT
>CEOQ01031171.1_pt1 | contig 14721 bp, 8 predicted proteins | sample 361351 | NCBI WGS metagenome assembly CEOQ01 (sample SAMEA2619907, study PRJEB7988) | marine metagenome | biome: marine biome (ENVO:00000447); feature: deep chlorophyll maximum layer (ENVO:xxxxxxxx); material: "saline water (ENVO:00002010), including plankton (ENVO:xxxxxxxx)" | depth 60 m | reverse complement strand
GAAAGAGCCCGGAAGTTGCCATCCAGCACTTTTAGGGCAATACCAATACTGCCGCCATTGGAATTTTTTAATGCAATACCCCGAATAGATTCTCCACCAATTTTTGTAATGCCTCGTCCTGCGAGCGCTTCAATAAATAATGTATCAAACCGAGCTGGACCACTCACCAAGGTCGGATTTGCACACATGGCTTGGTAAACACGGCTCAACTCTCTTGTCTCTTCTGCAGCTAATTTTTGGAAAAGTTTTGCAATGGTTTCCAAGGTCATGAAAGGTGTAGGCGCTGAGCAACCATCAGTCTCCGTAGGGATATTTTCCAAACCGGTTAAGGATTCAAGCAGTTCAAAAATTGTTTTCTGAACAGGATGACCTTTTTGAATGTAGCCTTTCGTTCCTTGCCCCAAATGTTTCGCCAAAGCCAACATGCCTGCGTGTTTTCCGCTGCAATTATTATGGAGCGGTTCCGCTTCTTTTCCATTTTTAATCATGCCATGGCGTGTAGTTTTATCCGAAGGGAGATGGGCGCCGCATTCAAAATCGTCAATAGTGAGTCCAAGTTTTTCAGTCATGGATTGGGCCGTTTCCACATGAATATCTTCACCCGTGTGAGAGGCACACATGAGGGCAATCTCATCGTCTGAAAATCCTGCAGCATCCACGGCACCGACTTTCACTGCTGCAGCGGCTTGGAAGGGTTTCAGGGCGGAACGAATACAGGTTAAATAATAAGGATCGCCGGTAGCATAAAAAATCTGGCCGGTTTCATCAACGGCCACGGCGAAAACAACGTGGATACTTTCGGTTAAATCACCACGGGTTACTCTGCAAAGGATGGGCATTGATCCTTAATATTTCACCGCCAATGCAATAATATGGATTTGGGAAAATGGAATATTGGTGTTGTCTTGAGCAAGAAGTTTAAATATGTAAAACGTAATCCAGGTTTTTTCCAGTAATTACATTTTAAATAATTTCGTACCAACATCATTTTATTATCATACCCCATTATTGAGCTCGGGCTAAAGGTTTTTTCCTTAAGAAAAATCTAAAATATTTCAGTGAAGCATTTTAGAGACGAACTCAAATTTAAATCCTTTTTTCTGTAATTGAGGAATATGTTTTTGTAAAATTTTCAAGGTTTTGGGTTTCACGTGTCCAATGCCAATGGCTGATCCCCATTTCTCAGATTTCTCAACCAATTCAATAAGCTGGGCTAAAATTTTACCCTCATCATCATCATTATCCAAAAATACATTCCGCCGGGCGGTTGGGACACCATACACTTCCATTGTGGATTCAGCCACCGTTTCTACCGTGGTCCGGCTATCTATAAAAAATAAATCTCGGTCTTTCATCACTCTGGCAATATTGGACATGACGCGCTGATCTGCGGAAGCTTTTGAGCCCTGGTGATTGTTCATCCCAATGGCAGTGGGGATTTGGTCCAAGGCTGTTCGAACTCTATCCTGAATGGTTTCATTATCCATGGTCGTGGATAAGACAAAATCTTCCTCTCCGCCTTTATTTGCCAAGTTTTCCATAGGCATGTGAACAATTACCTCAAATCCTTTTTTCACTGCCATTTCACCAAAATTTGTACTGTACTCATGACCGGGAATCACTGCATAAGTCAGCCGAGCATCCAATTCTAAAAATCCGTCTGATACCTCATCATTTCGATATCCGAAATCATCAATAATAATCCCGATGGTTCCTTTCAGGGTTGGCGGTGGTGCTTCTGGAGAAAGTTTATGGGCTTTTTCTTTCACCGTCTCAGTCACTTTTTCAACGACAGTTTCCCGATCCTCTAGGGCTGTAATACGGTCATCCATTCGTTTCAAAAGAATCAAGAGAATTGCAATAATCGCAAATAGGATATATTCAAGAGGGAGTTGGAATTTCTTTTTTTTCAAGGTAAATGAACCTGAATCGTTAAAAATTGAGGTGTGCCCAAATTTTGAGATCCAAATTGAATGGCATATTTAAATCTGTAATTTCCAAAAGCCAATCCAAAACCAGCTGATGTTTCGACCACATTTTGTGAAGCGGAAAATCCGCCCATGATATGAAGACGATTCCAGCGAAAACGATTCCCAAAATAAATTTTTCCAGCCTCGGATAATTGGTTCCATTCCATAGAACTGAATAATGTGTTTTGGTATTGGTTGAAATTGATTTCCTTGGATAAACCACCCAATACTCGCGTTGGCAAATTTGGTGCACTTTTAGCAAGTGTTGCCATTTTACCCAAATTTTGGACCGTGACACCCAATTTCAATCCTTTTCTAAAATCCCTGGCATAACCCAAATTCAATCCAATACCGGAGGAGGTTTCCGTATAAAGTCCCATAAAAACATAGGAAAGAGACACACCGAATTTTTGTTTTTCCTGAGCGATGGAGACACCGCTATTCAGAACGACGCCAAAAGCGGAGAATGTAGAGAATGCCTCATCTTGGGGCTTATTATCACGAAATTCCAAATCAGATAATCCGGAATATTTTGCATTAAAATGAAAAATTTTTCTTTTCAAATTTTGGGTGTATCCCAATTGAGTTAGCGTTACATCACCGAGCCAAACTCCCCGTCCCATGGTTAGATCCGGACGTTGAGCCGGTGCTATGGCTAACGCTGGATTTAATGAAGATAAACCACCCAAAGTCGGATGACTGCCAATGCTTAATTCTTCCGCACTTGTGGGGAGGGCCAAAAATTGGGTTCCCATGCCGTAAAGCGGGACCAGCATTACCAGAAAAAATTTAGAAACGGAACGCATAGGAAATCGTGTGTGCGGTTTGGGTTGCCCAATCCATAGAAAAGGCGTAATCAATATGGGAATCATGTGGTTTGAACAGGCCGTATTCGTAGCCTATTCCAAAAGCTTTCCTGCCATTACCATATCCGCCGCGAAAAAAGTATTGCTCTAAAAATCCATATTCAACACCCAATCGGGGCAAGAGCCCAGTAAAGGTTTTATGATCTGTAATCAAACCCACATCCCCGGCAATGATTAAACCGCGATGATTGTATCGTGACCCAATACGATAAATCACCGGGAATTCATCTTTGTAAATCCGACCCTCAGCATAAACGTCCCCTGTGTCCCATTGGTAGTTAGAACTGATGTCCTGCACGGTAAAACCCAAGGTATTAAACTTTCCAGCTTTAAGAAGAACACCAATATCAAAACCAATACCGGAACCTGTAAGTTGGTCTGTTTCAGTAATGGGCAGGTCATACCGAAGAATTTTTACATTTGCACCAAAAGAGATCCAAGGAAGAATCCGCTGGGCAAAGGTAATTAAAATTGTATTTTCCCCTGTTTGCATCATTGTTGATTTCATTCCGGTGCTATATCGTCCCTGGATATCGGACACACCCGCATTGATCCAAGCCACGCCTAAGCCTGCAGTTGGTGGTAAATATGTTGAAAAACTGGTAGCGGCTAATCGTCGGTCCATGGAAAGATTGGTATAAGAACTCCCAATATGGCGCTTGACTAAAAATGCTGCCCAAGCGGGATTATGAAAGGTGGAAAAACTCTGATCTAATTCTGCTGTAAATCCGCCACCCATAGCCATGGATCGAGCGGTGAGTCCCATGCGAAAATGCCCTCCCGGAAGCCCAGCCCAATCTTGGGCATTGCAAATAGACAGCAGACTAAAAATAAATAGAAACTTTTTCATTATTTCACCACAATAATTTTTGTCCAAAAATCGGTGGGACGATTATTGGGAGAATATGCAAAATTAAGGCGAGCAAAATAAACACCGTTTGCAACGAGATCACCGGTTTGGCCTCGACCATTCCACTTAATGGCACCTCGGAATGAATTCAAGTCAAACACTTCGGTGTAAACTTTTTCCATCCCAAAATTGAAAATGTCCAGTTCAACAATTGTGTTAAAGATTTCGCCGGTGTGAAACCGCACATAACCATCATTCTCCAATTGATTATGGCTTAGCGGTGAAAATGGGTTTGGGTAAGCGTACACATCTGCGGTATCATATTCCGTTTGATAAATGGACCAACTGGAACCGTGCATATCAGAAGATTTGGCAATGCCATCCGGAGACCCAATCCATAATTGTGGAATGGTGTCACGCTCATCAATGGCTGTAGTGTAAACAATATCGGTTAAAATTTGTTTTTGTGCTAAAAATGTTGTATCAATTGCTGCGCTGAACTTTGCCCAATTTTCTCCATCCAGGCTTTTCCAGAGTCCATTGGATGTTGCTGCTAAAATCAGAGAATCTTGGGCAAATACATTGTACACCCGTTCACCTAAAAGCGCTGTTTCCCAAGTTGAGCCACCATCGCTGGTATAACTCAATCCCCGCATTTCTCCCGGTGCATCGGCGTGCATGGTGGCAGCCCAAATTGTGATTTTTCCATTCCAATATTGCTTGGCTAAACCCACCACAAAATTTCCGGATAAACCGTCATCAGGATAGGAAAAATGTTCCCATTCTATGCAATTGAAAAATTCGAAAACCCCTGGTTGAACTTCTGTTAATTCCTTGATTATAATACCTTTATTGATTCCGTTTGCTGTACCGACCCATACGGTGTCTGCATAAGCTAACACTGAAAAAGCTTTATGGTTATGATTGCCACCATCCCCGGGATCACGGGGATTTAAATAATATCCCGGTATAACCGGTTTCCCTTCCGGTGTTATTTCATCAAACCCTTCACAGAGTGATAATGAATCCTGATTATCCATGGGCATAGGTACATTTTCCCAAGCTCGTTTGGTTAAATGGTACCGACGAAGTCCACCGGCCCAACTTGCTATCCATAAAAATTCACCGGATAGACTGGCATCATAGGTCACATTGGCTTCGGGAACTGTCACCGGGAGTTGCCGAATATAACCTTCACCAAAGGGCTTTAATGTGTCCAACACATTATCTACGGGTTGGGCTAAGTAAGTCCAAGTAATGCCGGAGGTATCTTCAGCATCGTACGTAAGAGTGAGTCCAAATCCCACCTGGATTTCACCATTATCGCCGGAATAGGCCACAGCCATTGTATCGCCCATAACAGCAATGGCTGGGATACCACCTTGAGGAACCAAATTGGTAAATTGGCCATCATCCAAAGAATCTGCTGCAGTTTGATAAGCATAAATTCGGTGACCATCGTGAAGAGCCAATCCCAAGCCGGTTCCAAACCAGGTTAAAGAATCACCCATGGTCATAATCTCCGCTACAACATTGCTAGTGAGCCCTTCCGTTAAAAATGTATCCGCAATGGTTGTTTTTAGCGAAAACCTATTAGGCGAAATTGTTTGCGACAACAAAGGTACTGCCATCAAGAAGAGTATAAGAATTTTACTGAATAAGAATCTCATGTTCTCTCACTTTGCTGTATTCGTTTTCCAAATCCTGTGTTAGAAACCGCCAGATGAAATTTCCTGTTTTTGTTTGAAGGTCCGGATCTGTAAATCCATCACCATATATAGGAATTTTAAATGTGTATATCCCATCTCCTCGAACGGAATCACCGCTGGTAAAATTCGGTTCATATAAAATTACTTCGCTACCATCATCATAAAGATAGAGATAGTTTCCTTTATTCATCATGGAATCACCTTCCACGTGATATGATGTGAATCCCACCCACTTAATGGTTTCCAAACCATCCGCATCAAATACTTCCGTTTTAATTGAAGGGAAACTCACAGTTTGTCCGGGAGGGCGAACAATAGTATCCGGTACAGAAATACGAATAATTCTTGGGATTATATTTCCGATACTGAATGAATCGGATACAACGACTGTTTCAGTCCGGTAAGCTGCAATATAATCCAAATAGACATTCCCGGAATCTTCTCCCATAATATTTTGAATAATGGTGGAATCATTATCAATCTTCAATCCATAAAAACCGTCTCCCGAAAGTATGTCACCTTTTGTGCCGTCATCATAAAGAATTAAGGTGTCCGGTGTATTTCCGCGGGACGTAGCATACCAATGAATTTGAACCGCCATGAGTGATTCCATATTGTATTTATCCTCCACTTCCATACCATAATATAGTTGGTTCACATCTTGGTGGTAATTGAATTGTCTGTTAGTAATTGGGACGAAATCAGGATCATCGGTGCCGCCGGGGCAAGCCCAAAACACTATGCCAAAAATGAAAAGTATGTGGAAACGCATAGCCTGTAATTTAGGATTTAAGTTTCTCAATTTTCACCCCAGTTCTGGTTTTCCCTGTTATAAATATAATCCACCATAAGGCGCCCAACTTGCCCCAGACTTTCTGCGCTGCAATTTTCAGGAACGTCATCCAATGTGTGCCAAAAATTGGCATAGGAATTGGGATATTTAAAATCAATCAAGTCAATGGCGGGAATCCCGGCAATTTCATAAAGGGGAACATGATCATCATAAATGGCATAATCTACACGTCCTTCAAACGCATCCAGCCCCATATCCCGAGCTCGATCCCAAAGATACCGCACCAACTTGGGATGAAATTCCAATGAATACCGTTCGATGGGCAGAACCAATTGTTTATCGCCTACCATATCCAGATTAATGGCCTCATTCGGTCTTGGGATTGGTAAGTTTTTTGCAAAATATCGGGAGCCTTGGCAGTAGGTTTCATTTTCACCACGGACACCCATATCCTCTCCGTCAAAAAAGACCAAATTCACACCGATAGGCGGCGGATTTTCACCCAAGATTTTAGCCAGTTCCAACAAAACAGCTACACCAGAAGCGCCATCATTTGCGCCCATGATGGGTTGTTCCCGATCACGTCTATTCGTTTCTTCATCGGCCCAAGGTCGTGTATCCCAATGACAGGATATGATGGTTTGGAATTCAGCATCAGGGTTATACCGTGCAATCACATTCTCCAAATCGTACCGCCTTTTATCACGCTGTTCCTGATAAGAAAAATTCTGGAGAATGATTTCATCGGCAGTCTTGTCCAGTTCCGAAATCATAAATTCGAGGCACGCATAATAGCCTTCCGATCCGGGATTCCTGGGGCCAAAATCACATTGGGCAATTAAATAATCAAATGCCCGGTCCTCATCAAAATTGGGCACATTGGATTGGCAGCCTAATTGAATTAGGATTAAGATAAAGGATGATGTTAAGAATTTAGGAGATAGTTTTTTCATATTATCCGGAGATAGCCAAGTTTACGTCAAATCCAAAATCGCGGTCAATTTTTCTACCGGTAGTCCTTGTATCACTTTCACGGTATTCATAACGGAGTCCACCGCTGACCTTGGTGGAAAACTGGTAAGACATACGGAGCCCCGCTTTCCAACTTTCGGAAAAGGAACCTTCTTCTAAGTTTATTTTGTCGCCTGATCGTTCTTCCCTGCTTTCATTCAAGTCGAAATTTAGGGTAAAACTCATGGAATTTGTCAAATTGAGATCACCATAAAATGGGATAGGAATTCTCATGCCGCCTCGATGGGTGTAGGTCCCGGTGGATGTATAACTATTATCATTATGGATGGTCAATCCTGCGGGAGATTCATCTAAGGATTTATTGCGGTTATGCCTGAAGGTCACTGAAATATTTCTCTTCAAAGACATATTCATCCCCACCAGAGGTGAAAAATTCCGGTTGATACGGGAAGACCTTTCATTCTCTTTATAATCTTCCGCGAAAGTGCCAAAATTCAAAAAGTTCATTTGTTCCGGAGAAATATCTTCAAATTGCCATGACCGCGTTTCCTTCCCGGAATAACTGTGCTCCAGGGAAGCAGATTTTGCCACCCATTTGATAATGGGCCATTTTTCCAATCCGCTCAGTCGAAAACTCCAGCCAGGAATAGGAAGCCCATTCTCCAACAAATCGCCATAGGCAAAATAGTCTCGAGTCATGGAAAGTTGTTCCAATCCTGTGCTGGATCGTGTGGTAGTAAAATTTTGAGAAAAATTGGTTGAGATGGTCAAGGCACGCGTGAGTTTGATCCCGGTACGGATGGATCCATCTCGCTTATGATCCCAATTCCCTGTATTGCTTCCCACCTCTAAGGAATGTTCTAATCCATGTTCCGGAAGCCAGCCAAATTTATAGCCGGCAGGTACATCACCGATAATTTGATTTGCCGATCGTTTCAGGTCCTCCGTGTAACTGACTGAAATAGGATTAATCTTTTTCATAAATCCGTGAACGAGGTTTAAAGGATTTAAGCTCCTTTTTTGTTTTTTCTTTTCTTCCGTTTGACCATTGTTACTTGATGTTCGCGACCTTGATCGTGATCCTCGTGATCTTGAACCCGTTGATGCTCTCGATGAAGATTTTGGTTTGTAGATCAATTCAATCAATTGAACAGGCGTCAGTGAAAAATTGGATCCAAAACGTAACTGGGTACTGATATTTTGACCTTCTCTGGTTAAATCATCAGACCAGCGAAAATTGGCAGTATAATTAAAGGATGGTTTCAGCCATTTCATAATACCGGGATTGAATGATGTATTAAAACTTTCCGTTGTTTGGGTGACTGTGCCGGGATCCAAATCTCGCAATGCTGTCCAGGCATACCCGCGAAAATCATTAAGTTTACTTTGGCCGCTCCAGGCATATTTTGCTGATAAACCATTGGTGAATTTATAATCCAAATTCATATTTCGGGTTAAGCCAAAATTGTAGGTTTCCGGACTGCGATCTCCAATCCGCGGTTGGTTCCAGTTTAATTTTTCATTCAGGTTTAATGCGGTTTTGAATGAGGAAGGTGTATAAAAAATTTGAAAATCTCCCATGGATTTACCGATGATTGGAAAATCTTTAGCCCAGTTAAACGGTTTAATATAATTATTTCGCCCAAATGGAATATGATAAGAAAATTTTCCGGTGTATGATTCTGTCCATTTTTCTTCATAGGTAACATCTGAAGATCGAGACTGGGAAGCACTAAAATTGATAGACACATTATCCACTGTAAATTTCATCAGGCGATTATCTGATTTTCCTGATTTTTTCAAGGAGGTGCTCAAAGATACCGATTCAGTGATATTCATAATGGAATCCGGAGCATTATTGGGATCAACCAAAATGTCCTCACCGGAAAAATATTTTGGACGGCTTAGGTTACGGGTTAAGGAACCATTTAAAGGTATGGAGATTCCCCAAGACTTGGGTAAAAAACGGTGCAAATCCAATTTCCCTGATACATTCAAGTTTTCTGAGGTATTTGTTGACCGGGATAATCGTTCCTGGAGGCGATGGTATTCCGCATCCTGGCGGCTATAGACCACGGTTGCTGAAGCCAAATCTGATAAATTCAGCTTTGATTGGACCCTCATCGCCATACCTTTTTCTTTTTTCACTCCGCTCAATCGAAGCTCATCCAGCCAAACTTCACCGGTGATTGGTTCATCGCCTGTGTTTTTAACGCCAACGGAGAAATATTGAAGACGGTTTAAGGCAGGTTTCCCCACAACTCGGACTCGTTCTCCTGTGAATTGACCATTGTCATCGGTGAAAAAATATTTTCTCACATCAGCAGAATCCACCAGGATATCCGTTTCACGGTATTTTGAAATCTTGGATGTGTCAGCTTGTTTCAGTGCCGTGAGCCAATCCAAATCAATTTTGAAACTGTTGCGATTATCATCCTCATCCCAGCCATTGTAAACGGGTTTTGTAATTTCATAAAATGCGTCGCCCAATCCATATTTCAGGAAAACTTCCACATCGGTTTCTAGGGAGGTAATCCATGGACTATTGCCGTACACATACATTTTCATGAAATCGTAGGTCATGAAACTCCGCTTTTGGTTATCATTCAATGTGTAGAGTGTTTTCTGAGCAATTCCGGTTGCCTTGGAAGGTAAATTGTCAAACTTCAACACAAGAGATTGTTCCTTGGACCGGATCTCATTCAAACGGTCATATTCACCCTTTACCCCTTTGGGAGGCGTGTAATCCGCATTATCCTCCGTATTGATAACAGCCACCTGGAAAGTTGGATCGTCTTCTTCATCATTGATTCCAAAAATATTTCCGAATTGCCTGTCATTCGAGGTATCAATTCCGGTGGTATCTAATCCGGTAATTCCCATTTCTTGCCATTCATTTCCAACGATTTCCATTTTTGCGATTTGGAGCTGCTTCTGTACAGAGTCTAATCCGGAAATAGCCAGGCGAACATAACGAATCTCATTCCATTCGATATTTTTCACTTGTTTAAAATCAGATAGTGGCACCCGGAACAAACGCCAGCCGGTTGGTTTCCCATCTTTCTCTGTTTCACCTGCAAGGTAAGTTGTATCTGTTAATAAAAAATTTGTTGAGAAATAGTCATTGGTCTTATCTAAAAAAGTTGATCGATCCAAATCTTCTGTATCGGGATATTTTCCACCTTCCTGGATTTTTGAGCCGGTTCCATTTCCTTCCGTTCCATTCACTTGAGTATAATTTGATTCATCATTTTGGTCATAATACCAATTATCACCATTGGGATCTTCATAATCAACATCACTTGCAGCATTAATGGTATCCGTCGCTCCCGCATTGAGGTATTCCAAATAAGTGCCGCTTTCTAAACAGCCGCCCCAGCCGTCCTCATATTCATCAAAACAACCATCCAAACCGGTATCTTCATCATCCTCCAAAAAACCATTTCCTAAAGACAAACCGGCGCCTGGAATATCTTCTGTATTCAAGATTCCGTTGCCATCCATGTCTTCAGAAATTTTTCCTAAATCCACGTGAAGGCGACCTGAATTACCTTTGAGCCAAATTTCGAAAAATTTACTTTGGGTCTGATCATAATCACCTGAGTAAAGTGAAGTTGTTACACCAACCCAGATTGAATCAGGATCAATCTCCCGTTGGTGTTTTCTTGATTTATATCGCAGAACCATCACATCGGTGGTATTATTCCCTGCACGCAGAGAGGTAGACTGGTTGGGCCAAATATCCCTAGTTAGATAAGGGCGGAATGGATTAAACCAATGTAAACTCCCTCGATGGCGCTGATTGTATTCCTGGTCAAACGTTGTCAAACTTTCATCATAAACCAATGGCGCGGAGGCAGCTTTCCAAAATCGACGTTGGATTGAGGGAGATGTTGTTCTTTTGCTGCCTTCAAAATCGTCAATAAAGGCAACACCGTCCGGATCTCCTGTTTCCGGATTACTGATTGAATTGGGATTGGGTAATACTTGGGCAACTTCTCCTTCCAAAGAAAAGGATGATAATTTATCCGCCTCTATGAGGGGCAATTTATCCAGGATTCTTGTCATGCCTTCCATTTCCCATTCATACCGTCCATTCAAATCCCAGATGAAATTTCGGGTTGGTTCGTAACCTACCTCAACTTTTTCATTTATGATGGATTGATTAAAATAAAGGGCCGTAGCACCAATAAATGAATTTTTCTTCCCCAGATCCATCTGTGCTCGCGTTCCGAAAATGGTTTTTTTATCAAAGGACACCAATTCATGCTTATCATAATTGATCTTGAGTTTAGCATTGGGATCATTGGCCGCTTCACCTAAAAGAACAATTGTCCCTGTAAAATAATCAATGTTATAATCCATGCCCCGTTTCAAGGTAATACCATTTTGGATCACCTCCTCACTGTTCTCCACCAACATAAATCCCAAATTAATGGTGGAACTCTGGTTGGTATAGGCAGCTTCTATCATCCAACGGTGGTCCGCATTGACCTCTGAGGACACAGAGGAATTGTACAGGACACCCGTTCCCAATTGATCGGCTAAGGCAATGGAATTATTCCCACCATTCTTTTTAGTAGAATCTTGTTTGGCGAATGGATGCAAATATGGAAACATGAGTTCACCATCCACCATATTCATAATATTGGCCATATCTTTATCAATCATCTCATCGTAATTGCGCTGGCCGTTTTCGTCCGTACTGTCTAAACCAAACAATGTAATATAAGGAATACTGGTATTTCTGTCTCTTTCTGTTACCGGTGTGGCATTTTTATTGAATATTTTGACATCAAAACCATCAGGATTGATCTGGGATGTCCCCAAGTAATACACATTTTTAAACATAAGAGGCCACGTGGAATGGTTTGGGTGGCTGTTCCGGGGTTTCAGCATCATGAGGGATAAATTGGTTCCCAGCGAGTCCGGACCGGTTCCGACTTCCATAATGGTTGCTCCTGTTTCACGGTCAGCCAATACAAATGTGCAACCCAAAATATCCTGGGAAACTTGTTCCCGGATGCGAATAAAACCAAGGTCAGGATTGATATAATAATTTGTTCCTTGGTCCAACCGGATAAAACTTCCTTCTTCATTCTCATCTACATAGGTTGTGTCGTCCGGATTAAGGGGATCAATATAAGCGGATCCTGTAATGGCATTGGCATCGTTGGTATTGATGGATTTATACAATTCGAAATTTTTGACCATGACATTGCCAATTGAATGCAGTCCGTTTTTTAATGGGTAAAATGATGGAATAGAAACTGCTTTCAATTGCCCCTCCACAAAAGCGGTTGTATCCATCCCGTTTCGGAAAGCAGGATGAATGAAAAAGTACCTGTTTTTGATCCAATCCACATCTCGGATTTTCTGGGTGCTGCTTTGTCCACCCCCTTCCCATTCCGATTGCTCTTTCTTGGTTTTTTCAATGGAGGCAATGGTGGTGATATCGACTGGACCCAATTTGGAAATTGCTTTAATACCAAAGAGACCCTGGTTCTTGCCAGAAAATGTCACGTATTTTGTGGAAGGTAGTGACAGTGAAATATTGCCTGCTTCCACTTTTTGAACAATATCGTCCTCGTGACCTTCGTAAGAAATTCGAATATTGTTTTCCCAATCAAAATCACGTTCCGAGTCCTGGTCCATAGCAACGGTAATCCTGTCACCAATCTTACCTTGGATATTCAGGTTTTGTTTCTGGTCAAATTCCAAATGAGTATTCTCAGTTTGGTTCAGTGTGGAGCGAACGAGTTCCTGATCCTGAAAAACCATTTTACCGTTTATATTTACGTTTCCGCTGACCTGCAAAGATGCCCGTCCTAATCGACCAATGTCCATTCCAACCACTTCCAGCATTTGACCCCGGCGGCGCTTTTTGTCATCCTTGGCATCTTTTTGCATCGTATTCAGAAATTTCTTGTGCCAGGCTTGCTGCTGAAACATGTCTAAATACCATTGGACAGATGCTGTAAAGGGCATTTGAATCTGCTCTCCATCCACTGTTTCAGAAATGGTAATAGTTTCCCAATCCCAAGATAATTCAACATCCGTTTTTCGTCTATTGAAAGGAAACGTAACCAAACCCAAAGGAAGCGATATTGAATCCAGAGGTTGGACCAATGTTTTGGCATGTCGAGGGAATGGGTCAATAACCAATGGAGAAGAAGGAATATAGGCAGGCAGCAGAACAGGATTAGATTCCACGATTGCTGTGGTATCATCATCTTGGGCAAAGAGTGCCCCAAGGGAAAGGAATCCCCATAGACCGATTTGAAGCCATCGGCCGGGAAAAGAAAAAATTTGTTGTCGAAAGGTCAAGTTCAGTCTTGATTAAACTGATACCGTTCTATTCGATAGTGTCTCCTTTTTCAAAATATGTTTTTAATGTTTGTTGCATTTTTTTTAACGCACGAGCCCGATGACTGATCCGGTTCTTTGCTGTTGATTTCATTTCAGCAAACGTACCTGCTTCATTTTCGGGCTGAAAAATAGGATCATATCCAAATCCACCTTTTCCTCGAGATGATTCAGTAATTGTTCCTTCTATGACACCCTCATCCCATAGTTCCGTATTTGTATCCACAAATGAAATGACTGTTCTGAAACGAGCCGTTCTTTTCTCCTTAGGGATACCGGACATCTCATACAACATTTTATTCACATTGTCTTCGAATGTGGGATTTTCACCGGCATACCGCGCTGAATATACACCCGGAGCACCGTCCAGTGCATCTACCTCCAATCCTGTATCATCTGCCAGGGATGGGAGTCCTGTGATGTCGTGGACAGTTCGTGCCTTGAGCATTGCGTTTTCAAGAAGCGTGGTGCCGGTTTCTTCAATGTCCCCAATGTCAGGAAAACGGTCTAATCCCACAACATCCACATCCAAATTGGACAGGAGTTGATTCATTTCTTTTCTTTTATGAATATTGTGTGTGGCTAAAACCAGTGTTTTCCGACGGAACATGATGAGCAAAACCCCACCTAAAAATGCCGGGGAACCTATGGGGAATCAAGCGATGAAACAAGGGATAAGTAATCGGGGGATTTTTCCATTTATTCTTTTTGTTTTGGTAAAACGCTCCGGTAATTTTGCCCGCTTTTTTTGAAGAAAACCTAACCCTTATGTGGCTCGGTAGCTCAGTTGGTAGAGCAGAGGACTGAAAATCCTTGTGTCGCTGGTTCGATTCCGGCCCGAGCCACTTTGAACGAACCCTGCTTTTTGCAGGGTTTTTTATTGGTGAGATTCCCTGAAAGTTATTGGTTCAAAAGGGTTAGATTTACATCCGGCAACCTTGTGAATATTTTATGTTAATCAGGATAAACCACTTTCAGGCGGAATCGGTCACACAATTTTTGTCTGCAAAAAATGGGATTCCTGTTTTAGAACAGCATGATTGGTTGAATTAAGAAAAAAAATTCTACGTCAAAACACCATTTCCACCTTTTCATAATTCCCCCCTACATTCCCGACCCGTTCCTTATGAAAAGAATAATAACACTCCTGTTTATTTCCTGTATTCTCCAGGCCGAGATTATTTATGAATCCGGC
>CEOQ01068980.1_pt1 | contig 14727 bp, 15 predicted proteins | sample 361351 | NCBI WGS metagenome assembly CEOQ01 (sample SAMEA2619907, study PRJEB7988) | marine metagenome | biome: marine biome (ENVO:00000447); feature: deep chlorophyll maximum layer (ENVO:xxxxxxxx); material: "saline water (ENVO:00002010), including plankton (ENVO:xxxxxxxx)" | depth 60 m | reverse complement strand
CATGACAACGTTGTCTGTATCAGGGTCATTTTGAAATTTCTCTAGGATGTCAACGAATGTCACACCAGAGACGGGATCTCCTCCAATACCTACACAAGTTGACTGTCCAATATTGAGGTCAGTTAATTGTCCAACTGCTTCATAGGTTAATGTACCGCTTCTGGAGACTACTCCCGTTCTGCCTGGCAAATGTATATGGCCAGGCATTATGCCCATTTTAAAATTCTCTCCTGGAGAAATGATGCCAGGGCAATTTGGACCTATTAGCGTGACGTCCTTATCTTTAAGATACCTGACTACTTTTATAGTGTCTTGAACAGGGATACCTTCCGTTATACAGGCTATTACATCAATTCCCGCATCTACGGATTCCACTATTGCATCAGAAGCAAAGGCAGGAGGAACAAATATCAAAGATGCATTAGCGGAAGTTTCATCCACGGCTTGCTGAACCGTATCGTAGACAGGAACCGTATCGTTAAAAGATTGACCCCCTTTGCCTGGAGTTACTCCGGCTACTAGGTTTGCTCCATATTCAGCTGATCGCTGAGCATGATAGCTACCTTCTCTGCCTGTAATGCCTTGTACTAGTAACTTTGTCGATTTATCTACGAGAATACTCATGTAATTAGTTCCATCAATTGTTTCATGTATATATATTGCAAACCTATAATTTATGCTAGTTTCTTGATCTCATTTGCGGCTTGACCAAGAGTGTCAACTAGAATCACATCTAGATTGGATTTAGAGAGAATTTCTCTTCCTTCATCAGAATTTGTGCCCAACATTCTTACAACCATGGGCCTGATTCTATCTGGTTGTTGTTCAGCGGCTAACAAGAAACCTCTTGCAGCTATATCACAACGTAATATTCCTCCAAAGAGATTTACTAAAACTGCTTTCACGCTATCATCTGATAAAACTAAATTGAGGGCTTTTGCCACCTTTTCTTCATCGGCGCCGCCGCCGATATCCAAAAAGTTGGAAGGTGAAGCTCCGGCAGAACTTGTTACATCCATTGTAGCCATAGCTAACCCGGCACCATTCACTATACATCCTATTGTCCCATCTAATTTCACGTAATTGATATCCGAAGAACGTGCCTCTACTTCAAGAGGATCTTCTTGAGAAAGATCTGCCATTTCTTGGATATCCTTATGCCTAAAAACCGCATCGTCATCAATGTCTAATTTTGCATCAGCAGCCAAAACTTTCCCGTCGTTAGTAATTACCAAAGGATTTATTTCTACCAATGAAGCATCTGTTTCAATGAATGCTCTGTATAAGTTTTGGACTAGGTTCGTTACGGGACGGATATGTTCTTGTGCCAGGTTGAGACCATAAGCTATCTTCCTACCTTGGAAAGGTTGCAGGCCCAATACTGGATCTATGGGGACTTGAATGATTTTTTCTGGTGTTGTTTCAGCCACCTCCTCTATATTCATACCTCCCGCTTCACTTGCAATTACAACTACCCCTTTGGAAGCCCCATCAATAACCATACCTAAATAGAGTTCTGTTGCTATATCTATACCTTCTTCTATAAGTACACTGTTAACAGGAACTCCTTCCGGACCAGTTTGAAAAGTTACAAGATTTGTCCCTATCATGGCTTCAGCTGCCTGTTCTGCAGCTCCTGGGGACTCCACAATTTTCACGCCTCCTCCTTTTCCTCTACCTCCGGCATGTACTTGTGCTTTAACTACTACCGTGCCACCCATATCAAATGCCGCGGTAGCAGCCTGGCTTCCGGTTTTAGCTAATTGACCCCTAGGGGTGGGAACCCCATATTTTCCAAGTATCTCTTTTGCTTGATATTCATGGAGTTTCATTATTATCTTTCCTAATTAACACTCACTAAATTCCAGTAACCAAAGCGGCGGAGGGTGTGGGATTCGAACCCACGATACCCGTTAGGATATGCCAGTTTTCAAGACTGGTGCATTCGTCCACTCTGCCAACCCTCCATTTATAAAAAATTACTTAGGTATTCTAGTGCCCAGCGGAAGGTATCAGCAACTTGATTGATACATTCAACCTCAAAAGTTTATTAATAGAGTTAGCTATTGTTACACCAAAGGCCACGGTATGTTTACATTGGGATCAAGGGTAGGCATTACAGGAGTTTCGATGATTTCAACCAACCTATATTGCAACGCTCGTATCTCTTCGGGTTGAATTAATGTTTCAAATACTTTGCTTTTTTCGGTAAAGGTATTCAACAGATTTTTCATGTCAGTGACTAAATGTTCGGGTATTTCCTGACCGCAGTATTCCAGCATAACTGTTCTCATCTTGAAAGAAGAATGGAAAGTAAGCCCATGGTCAATAGACCATACCTTTTCCTCGGAGTCTAAAAGACAGTGTCCGGCTTTTCTATCCGCATTATTCACTAATAAATCAAAGATGGCTAAAGGGAAAAGGTCTTTTGGAATGGTATCCCTCATATCAAAATAGGTAATACGGGGGTCGCAATCCAAGTAAAGTTGCATTGATCCGACACCGTATGGCCCATCTCTGATTATAGTCAAGGGAATATTAGGCCATTTCAGAAGTCTGCTTAACTCATATGCTGCTTGTTCTCTTTTATACAGTGTGCCTGATGGAAAATCACGTAATGGCTTCTCGCCGTCTCGTGGTTTGTAAATAGCCCTTACACATTGCTTTTCTCCAGCGCTAATCCAAAGTAGGAAAGTATAATTTGACCCCCATGGCATAGTGTGTCCCCCGATAACTTCGCCATTTTCTAAATGGGACAAAGCCTCTGACGGATCCAAATCAAGTATTTCTGCCTCAGGAAGAGGAAAACTTTTTCTAGGGTCATTCAGATGTTGAGATTGCATTTGTTTAAACCTAGAAGCGAATTTTAGAGTTCACCTGGATAAACCCTTGCATGACCATTTCTTCTAACACAGTAGTGACCATCAGGATTAATTGGATTTTCGCACAAAGGACATATAGGTCTTCCAGAAGCAACTATTTCTAGACCATCTTTAGCGAAATCACTAATCATGGATCGTGTTAACCATAGCCTTACTGTAGGTTCTTCTGAGTCATCGTCAGGATCATGAGCGTCAATTATGAACATATTTGTCTCAGGGTTGTGTCCGAAGGCCAGCCGACCCGCTTTAAAATCTAAATTTGTTAGACCAACTGCCTCTAATTCAACAGGGGGTTCTGTGACCCCTTCATTGCTTTCAGGTGTCTCTTTTGCCAATTGAAGCATAGCTACAGATAATTCTGCCAACTGTTCCTTCTCCAACCAAATTGCTGCTGTGCTACTGGCACTGTCAACGTTTATTCGAAAAGTTCGCATGCCTGGGTCACCAAATGTCTCAGGGATAAATTTTGTTACTTGTGTGAACTCATTAATAGGTCCAGCCATCAAAACTCCGAAAATCATACGAAACTAAGGTGATACATTTGTTATTGGAAATAAAATCTAAGAAGAATGTTAGGTCTTTTCAGGTGTTTGTAGCAACAGCACATTTCAATTTCAAAGTTTTCTTGATCAAAATAAAGCCGTCTTGTGTGTTACAATTTCCACCTGTGTCGCCGTAGGGCGCGCAGTTTTATTTTGCTAAAAATTATCGACTAGGAGAAAAACTTGGCATACGTAACCCTTCGTGAAGGCGAAGAGGATGAAGTACTTCTTAAACGGTTCCAGACCCAAATGCAGCGGTCAGGAATCCTGCGAGAGCTAAGGAACAGAAGGTTCTTTCGTTCGAAGGGAGAACAAGCACGCCTAGATAAGCAGCGAAGTATTCGCAGGCTTCGAAGGCGTCGAACCAGACGTTAATAATTTTTAGCTGCGCATTCAAAATTACCAAATAGATCAGTTATTTCTGATCTGTCGTAGGTGCGTCAAATGAGTATTCTTTATGTTGTCTCAGATAACGCTGGAGCAGGAAAAACTGCCCTGTGTGCCTCTTTAGCCTCCGTTCTGAATGATATTGGACATAAAGTTATGGTGTGTAAACCAATTTTTTCAGATAACGAAAAATCAGACCGAAATAATTATTCGGCAGTTTTAGACGTTTCTTTAAATGGCTCTGCGGATGAATCCATTGATTTAAATGCTGCTGCTCAGAAAATTAAGGCGATAGAGGGTGGAGTGGAGACCCTCCTCTTAGAGGCTTCCAACACCTTAACGATTGATCAGCATGTTGAACTGGTTAAATCCATAGATGCAAAAGTACTTTATGTGAGTAAATACAATGGTGTAGTCGATGCTATTCCATCTATTACTGCTTTTGGTGAAAATCTAATAGGGGCAGTTATAAATTTCTTAACTTTGTACAAAGGCACTGAAGCTTGTGAGGTGGTAATTCCTAGATTGCAAGAAGCGGGTATTACAGTGTTGGGGTCGATACCAGAGGATAGGACCTTATTGAGCCTAACTGTTAAACAGATCTGCGAAAATTTAGAAGGCACCTTTTTTTCAGGTGAAGAATACGGAGATGATTTAGTTGAAGGATATATGGTTGGTGGCTTTGGGATGGACCCTGGCGAACATATATTTAGTAAACAAGACAAAAAAGCAGTTGTGGTTCGAGGAGATCGTCCTGATGTTCAGATGTCGGCATTGGACACAAATATGGAATGCTTCATAATGACTGGCGGACTCGAACCAATTGAATATGTTAAATATGAGTCTGAGGAAGAGGAAGTTTCCATAATCATTGTCAACTCAGATACATTAGATACCATGGATAAGATTGGGTCACTTCAGGAACATGCTGAATTTAATCATAAAGAAAAACTTTCTAAGTTTAAAACTCTAATTTCCAGACATGTTGACGTTGAAGGGTTGAAGTTAGCTTTGTAGATTATTCGTACCCTTTTTCTATGGTCACTGATTCTTAATTGTTCACCCCGTTAAGACGAAAAGCTTGGTCAGAATTAGGCGTTACCTGTAACGGGTAAATGATTTTACGACATACCTTCTGCATGAGCGGCGTGGAAGGTGTCAACTCCTCCTTTGAATTCACCACCATTCCTAGTTATAGCAACTGGGCTGGCAAATTTGGCAAATCCAGTTTGCGTGAAACCTTCGCCCAGAACCCTGATGTTATGGCCCTTAGCTTCCAGACCTGCAACAACCTGTGGGTCTAATTCTGGTCCTACATCAGTTGTGGCGGAGCTGCAGTCTACTCTGGGAGCATCTATAGCAGCCTGGGGATTCATTCCAAAGTCAACCATTTTAACTATTAGGGATGTGACACAGTTTGTTATTCGCCTTCCCCCTGATGCTCCCACAGCAATCTCCACGCCATCCTTTCCCAGAACAAGAGCAGGAGTCATGTTGTTCAATGGATATTTACCTGGAGCTATTGAATTGACCCGGTTTGGTGTGGGGTCGTACCACATCATCCCATTATTCATGACAATACCAGTTCCCTTGGGTATGATTCCCGACCCAAATCCTGACATTATTGTGTTGGTAATCGAGACCGCATTGCCTTCGCCGTCAATAACAGCTAGATGGGTTGTTCCATTATCAGGTCTAGGTTTGCTGCTTTCTAATACAAATTTTGGTTCCCTACCCTCTTCAATCCAGGGATTTCCGGGGAGGAAAAATTCGGGTACTCGATCTTCTATTTCTTGTTGTCTTTTTCGGGTGTAATCATCTGATACCAGACCATTCCATGGCACATCGGCGAATTCTGGATCAGCTACATATTCAAACCTGTCAGCGTATGCCATTCTGGCTGCACTTATGTAGAGATGAAGCATTTCTACAGTATTATGACCTGCGTTCGAAATGTCGAAGCCATCAAGAATTTTTAGTGTCATGGCACTTGTAATACCGGCGCAAGCGAAACGTGGCACCCTTACAGTTTTACCATGATAGTTAAATTCGAGTCCGCGATCCCAATAAAAAGGTTTGTATTGATCGAAATCTTCCATTGTTAGAAAGCCGCCGTTGTCTTGTATATCGGTAACTAACGCTTCTGTTAGTTCACCTCTATAAAACCCGTCTACGCCGTCTTTTGCGATGGCTTCTAAAGCATTTGCTAGATTTGGTTGTTTTAATACATAAGGGCCGTCAATTCCCCCGTAAGGTAAAGAACCTCCTGGCATAAAAGTATTTCCCAATTCAGAATATCTTAGAAGCATGCTTGAAAGACTTCCGAACTTATACAAAGTAAACCATTCTGGGTGGAACCCTCTACGCGCTATGGAAATAGCAGGTGCAACAACTTCCGCTAGAGGTAATTTTCCGAACCGCGAATGCGCTTCAAGTAGTCCAGCAACGCATCCAGGGACAGCGATCGATTTATATCCATGAATATTTTCGTCATTTTTGACACCTGCCCATCCAAAACTTCCCACAGACGCTTCTCCGGTGAGTTCGTATAAATCAGGTTTCCCGGAAAGAGGTCCCTTCATTGGAAATCCAATCACCCCTCCTTCATTACCTACTTGGAAGGTCATGTATCCGCCGCCGCCGATTCCACTTGATTCAGGTTCCACTACACCCACTGCTAGGCATGCAGCAACTCCTGCGTCAACAGCATTGCCTCCCAATTTAAGCATTTCCAATCCTGCCTCAGTGGATAAGCGATCTTTAGTCGCAACCATACCGTTGGTTGATTGTGCTTCACTTTTGGTAAAACTGGCATTGGAAGCTAAACTAGTGGCCATATATCTATTCTCCTGACGCTAAATATAGTTATATTAATCTATGACAATCGTCATCATACATTAGAATTTGATGCTCAGGGTGACGTTCCAGAAATTTACTCTTTAGGCTCACTTTCTAGACGATATTTCCAGACATCTTTGAATAAATAAGTGGAGGCTATGAGGCAAACAAATATTAAGGCTGATCCAAACAATGTTGATAATTGCGGACCAGCTATGTTTGCTATGGAGCCGGCTAGCAGGCTTCCCACAGGAACCAATCCCCAGGCCATCATGTATATGCCTGTAACACGTCCTCTTAATTTGTCAGGAAGAATTCCTTGAACTGTAGCTCCGGATATTGAGAAATAAGACATCATAGAACCAGATAAAAGCATCACTAGCACCATAGCAATATGGTAGAAATTATTTATGGCTAGTGCTGCCATTAAAGCTCCTAAAAGGCCTAGCATTACAAAAAGGACCCTTCCGGGGCGTGTTATTTGTGTAAACGAAGCAAGTATTATTGTGCCTATCAGGGACCCAAGACCTGCGGCAGAGAGGAGTAATCCTAACCCTTCGGGTCCGACCTCAAAAACTTCAGCAGCGTAAACAGGCATAAGGCCATGTACAAATGGCATGATCAGGATAACCATGATTACGGTCATAGAAGTCAGACCAATTATAGTTTTTTGGTTGAACACGTATTCAATTCCAGATTTTAAATCTTGTAGTAATGTTTCCGTTGATCTGTCGGTACTATCAATCGAAGAATCTTTATCAAGCCGAATCATCAAAATTGTGAGAGCTGCTGAGAACATAAGAATAGCTTCAACGATAAACAAAGTACTAGTTCCAAAAATAGCGAGAGCGAAACCTCCCGCTGCTGGTACGATTAATCTCATCACACTGAAAGCCATGGAATTTAAGGCAAAAGCATTTATTAAGTTTCTTTTTGGAACAATGACAGCTAATAGTGACATTCTGGCTGGATCATTTATTACCCATGAAATGCCCATAAGGAAGACGAAGATAAATAAGTTCCAAATATTAGCATGCCCAGTGGCGATGACGACTGAGTATCCAAGCATCAGTACTGCCTGATAAGCGTATATGATGAAAAGTAGAATTTTTTTGTTGTATTTATCGCTTATAAGACCTCCGAAGGGAGCTCCTATCAAAACGGGCAAAGCATCTAATCCTAGTGCAATGCTTGTTAGTAAAGGTGATCCCGTAATTTCATATGCCAGCCAACCAACAACAACTTGCTGGAGCCAAAATCCACTGCTGAAAATGGCCGTAGTGAGCCATAGGAATCGGTAATTGCGAGAATGAAAAGCATCGAATGTGTGTAGCTTTCCGTGGATTGCCTTAGGTTTTGGGATTTTCTTCCGAAGTTTTTCCGAACGCGTCGGACTAGAATTAAGATTCGGATCAGCTGGTGAATTTATGGATTTAAGAGCGGCATGGTTGGATGAATTTGTTTCATCTTGTTCACCTATGACGGGCCCAGTTATTAGTCCAGACTCGGTTTTATTCAACTATATTATCTTTTACCTCACCGCTACTAATTAATCCGTAAAATAATGACCCAATAAATTCGGTATTATAAGTCTAAATTTTCATGAAATAAAAAACAAGTATTTTTATTATTTTATTCAGATATAGAAAATACTATTCTTGTTTTGTAACGGTATAGGCGAATATTTATTGAAACAAACTTTCATGCAGAACATCTCTAAATCAAAATTTCTGTACCCTCCATATATTTTGGTTGATGAAATTTAGTACCTGGTCGAACAAGACTTAATCTGTTAATCACGGGCTTTAGAGATTTAGAATTTGAGTCATCTTTTGTTCTAGGGGGCATCCAGTCGTCATGATGTCCAAGAATCACTTCTCTGGGTTTCAACATAGTTGCCATAAGACCAATATAGTCGGTCAATGAACCTTGAATAGGTTCACCGTCAACGTTTGGTCTCCCAGCCATGGCCAGTATGGCAGCATCCGCCCTTAGATCTGAGATTACTCCTGTCCAGCATCCAGAGGTGTCTTGAAAAAATATAGATCCACTAGGGGTTTCAAATAGAAAACATAAAGCACCACCAATTTCCCTAGATCCGAGGGTCTCTTGTCGGTGTCTTTCAATTTCCTGTATCAGATTCGGATCTGTTCCTTCTGGTAATTGATCCGGGACCCGACAACTCCACCGTTCGTCTTCTGTTAGGTTCATATGCCCTGTTTGGATAGCATCGGTTTGTGGTTGGAACGTGTTGGGTATCCAAATACATGAATGCAGGCTCGGGAAAACTCGAACCGTCACATTTTCGTTTAAACGGTACCTTTCACCACCTTGAGCTCTTCGAAGTTGCTTTTCGGAGACACCTGCATCGATTAAAATTCTCACACTTTCATTTGAGCCAATGACTTGAGCCCCAGTATTTTTGGCTATTACGTCAGCTCCACCGATGTGATCGAAATGGCTGTGTCCAATGAATATAAAATCAGCTTCATTTATTTCGGAGGTGCTAATACCTACTGATGGAGCTGTAGAAACTTTATCGATATAGGTATCCAACATGATGGTCAGGTCGTCTATAAGCAATCGAAAAGTGGCACATCCAAGCCAGTCTAGTTTAATCGACATATTTTTTCTCCGTTGAATAAAATCCGCTAGGGTGTTACGCACGAATATGCTAAAATTACTCTGCTTTTATAGCCCCATTATTACAGAATTTGCTTGGGTGGTCTTGTGACTGAATCATATGTGACTAATTGGACAGCAGTATTGATTGTTGCTTTTGTGGGAGCTCTAGCTGTTTTACTGATGTTTATTGCATCAAAGATATTGGCTCCTAAAAGGCACTCAGATTTGAAAAACACCCCATATGAATGTGGGATACCTGCATCTCCATATCAATGGTCTCAAATTCAAATTCGTTATTATGTTTTTGCGATATTGTTTGTCATATTTGATGTGGAAGCGGTTTTTCTGTTTCCATGGGCGCTTGTATTTCTTTCCGCACCTCCAGCAGTTTTTTATGAAATGATAATTTTTATTGCCATTCTTTTGTTTGGCTTAGCTTATGCTTGGCGGAAGGGGGTTTTACAGTGGAGATAGATGAAAATTCCAATATTCATATCCCTCGATTCGAAGGGTTTGCTGGAGTTGAGAAACCTCTTGGTGCCGGTTATAAGCCTGGTGAGGGAAATAATCCGGCTGACAGTGTCTTCAACAAGGTTTTACCCAATGCATTAACTGCAAAATCAGATGAATTGTTTGCTTTGGCAAGAAAGTCTTCGCTTTGGACTTTGTCTTTCGGGTTAGCGTGTTGTGCCATTGAAATGATAAGTGCACATGCTTCCCACCACGATTTAGATAGATTTGGTGTGGTTACATGGCCTTCTCCTCGTCAAGCTGATGTGATGATTGTCGCGGGGACAGTGGTAAAAAAAATGGCGGACCCTATAAAGCTTTTGTATGAACAAATGCCTGATCCTAAATGGGTTATTGCTATGGGAAGCTGTGCGACCAATGGAGGACCGTATTATAAATCCTATTCTGTAGTAATGGGTGTAGATCATTTGATACCTGTCGATGTCTATGTCCCCGGTTGCCCTCCAAGACCCGAGGCTCTTATATATGGCGTTATGCAATTACAGGAAAAAATAAAAAATGATGCTAAACCCTCACTTAATAGAGAGTTATTACAAGAATAATGCCGAGTCATAGTAAAAGTTCTTCAGAACATGAAGTTCAAACATCGCCAGTTTCAGAAGCCCTAGATCAAAAATCATCTAACCTTCAAAAAAACTTAAAGTTAGCATTTGCTGAGTTTTCTGAAGTGGATGTTTCCACCTCTTTAGACATGGTCGTCCTACGAGTTCAGTCAGCAAAACTCCCTGATGTTTGTGAAATTCTCAAAGGAAACGAAAAATTTTCATTTAATTACCTATCTTGCATTACTGCAATTGATTATGAAGAACAGGAGGAAATGTTTGAAGTTGTTTACCACTTAGTATCCATTGAATATCATCATAAACTTGCGGTAAAAGTATCATTACCTTCAAGTAATCCTATAGTCCCCTCTGTCTTTAACATATGGAAATCTGCAGACTGGTTTGAAAGGGAGTCTCACGATTTGTTTGGTATTAAGTTTAAAGGGAGAGAAAATCTCCAGCCTTTACTCTTATATGAAGGATTTGAAGGTTATCCGGGGAGAAAAAGCTTTCCATTTCACGAATATCAGGAATGGTGATATCAGGAAACTCTTATGCAGGTACATCAACAGGATAGCCAATATTCCGACGCTATAGATCTTATGGTCAACATGGGGCCTCAGCACCCCAGTACTCATGGTGTATTTCGACTCGTTATATGGGTTGATGGCGAGCGGATCGTCAAAGTGGAGCCTCACATTGGCTATCTGCACCGTGGGTCAGAAAAAATATGCGAAAGCGAGCAATACAACCAAATTGTCACGCTTTTTGATCGCCTTGACTACGTTGGGAATTTGAACAATGAATTGGCATTCTGTTTAGCTGTGGAAAAGCTTACAGAAATTGTTGTACCTGAAAGGGCGGAATATATAAGGGTAATACTATGTGAGTTAAATCGAATAGCAAGTCATATGTTGTTCTATGGAGTATATGGTTTAGATGCTGGTGCCACTACACCGATGCTGTATGCGTTTCGTGAAAGAGAAAGGGTTCAGGAACTTTTCGAAAGCGTTACTGGGGCAAGAATGATGCACAATTACATTCGGATCGGTGGTATCAAAGGGGATGTGCCAGATGGGTTTGAAAAAAACGTAAGAAACCTGTTGGATGATTTGAAAAGAGGTGTTGAAGAATGTGACCGGTTGTTATCTCAGAATGAGATGTTCCTTGCACGCACAAAGGGGGTTGGAGTCATTAATGGCAAAGAAGCTTTAGATTATGGAGTAACCGGACCGGCACTTCGAGCTTCAGGTGTTATAGAGGATGTGAGGATTACAGATCCATACTCCATATATGAGCGGTTTGATTTCGGTATTCCAGTTGGGAGCATTGGAGATTGTTGGGATAGGTATTATGTCCGTGTTGAGGAAATGAGAGAGTCCATAAAAATAATCGAACAGGCCCTTTCTGAACTTCCAGAAGGTGAGATTTCTGCAAAAGTTAGAAGGATAGTCAGACCTCCAGCTGGAGATGTATTCGTTCGTACGGAATCTCCACGAGGTGACTTAGGAGTTTACATAGTAAGTGATGGTTCAGATAAGCCATATAGGGTTAAAGTAAGGCCGCCTTCTTTTGCTAATTTACAAGCTTTAGAATCTATGCTGAAAGATACATATATTGCAGATGCCGTGTTAGTACTGGGCTCTATCGATATCATTATGGGGGAGGTGGATCGATGAGTGTGGTTGATATAATTTCTTTGATTCTAAAAGCCTCTTTGCTTTTATTTTTCATTCTCATTGTAGTTCTCATACTAACTTTAGCTGAACGAAAAGCGTTGGCTCGAATACAACAAAGGAAAGGGCCGAACAGAGTAGGATTTAAAGGTTTTCTTCAACCTTTTGCAGATGCCCTTAAATTGCTCACTAAAGAAGACATTCTTCCATCATCTGCGAATAAACGTATTTTTTGGATTGCCCCACTCACCGTTTTCCTTCCCGGATTTTTAATTTGGGTGACAATTCCAATGGCCCAGGAAATCGTATTGTCTAACCTGGATATGGGCCTGTTTTATATAACTGCTATATCGGTTCTATCCGTTATGGGCTTGTTGATGGCGGGTTGGGGGTCTGCCAATAAGTGGGCGATGATAGGAGGCTTGAGAGCTGCAGGCCAACTTATAAGCTATGAGATTCCATTTATAATGGCAATCTTATCTGTAGCGATATTGGCTCAATCTTTCAATCTTAAGGACATAGTTGATGATCAACGAACCTGGCCTTTTGCTCTGACACAGCCTTTGGGATTGTTTATATTTTTAACAGCAGGCTTGGCAGAATTAGGCAGAACACCCTTCGATATTCACCATGCAGAATCGGAGGTAGTTGGAGGCCCATTTGTGGAATACAGTGGAGCTCATTGGTCAGTGTTTTATCTTGCTGAATACATGAACACATTTACGGTGGCTGTTTTGACGGTCATTTTATTTTTGGGAGGATGGCAGTCGCCAGTAATGCCGTTTACGGGTACTTTGGAAATGATTGTTTCATTAATTTGGTTCTTAACGAAAACTACCTTGGTAATATGGGTAATATTTTGGATACGTGGTACCTATCCTAGGTTGAGAATAGACCAGTTAATGTCATTTGGTTGGAAGATATTGGTGCCAGCCTCGTTCATCAATATTTTTCTAACTGCGTCTGTACTTTACTACGGTCTCGGTGAATGGGTTATAACGATAATATCTTTGCTTTTAATATTGGCTACTTTTTACTTCATCAGAAGAGGATCTTTGTCTAAAACTAAACAGGATACCGTGAGGGTTATTCGGGCTGATGACATAAGAGCTCAGCTTTCAACTGGAGCTGAAGGTTAGATGAAAATACAAGCTCCTATGATTGGGTTCATAAATGGTCTTTTGGTTACCATAAAAACCACTCTGAGAAGGCCGGTGACAGCTGAATATCCTTCTGTTGAGAAACGTTTAGCTCTTTCCGATAGATACATGGGGTTTCCGGCATTGACTTGGGATTACGATGTAAAAGAGCCATATTGTACGGGTTGTATGGTATGCGTCCGAGAGTGTCCTACGCAGTGCATGTCTGCTCAAATGAAGGATAACCCCAAACATGAAGAAAACTTGAGTAGAAGACGTAAAATAATTGATAGCTTCGAAATAAATTTAGGGAGATGTATTCTTTGTGGCATATGTGTTGACGTATGTAATTTTGATGCTATCGAAATGTCCCATGAATATGAATTGAGCAAATATCAAAGAAATGCGAACAGGGTTAATTTGAATCAATTGTTGGACATGGGCAGCTCATTCCAGAATAAAATTGGGTGGAAACCCAAACAACCACAAAAAAATAGTGGTGTGCCACAGCCTCCCAAACCGTCTGAGGAATCTTCCTAATGAGTGTTTTCTTTTTTGCAATTGCCGCATTTATTGTTATAGCTGGCGGTATCGGGGTAGTGGCAGCAAGAAATATTGTTTATGCTGCCTTGTCATTGTTGGCGGTGATGGTGGGAACCGCCGGCATATTTTTGATAGGACTTGCCGAATTCTTAGCGTTAGTACAGCTTTTAATATACGGAGGAGCTGTAGTTATTGTGATCCTTTTTGCTCTCATGTTGACGAGGATTCAAGATTTCGAATTTTTGTCGGCTAATAAACATTGGCCATTAGCGTTGATTGTGTCTATATCTTTCTTGGTTTTATTTCTCATTTCCATTTTGGTGAATAAAAGAACAATTACTGAAATGAGTGGCGTCGATATTTCTGAGCTCGGACTCACTCTTTTTGCCGATTGGGCTATTCCATTTGAACTCGCCTCGTTGGTGTTACTTATTGCTCTCATAGGAGCGGTTGTCGTAGTACGCAGGGATAATGAGGAAAACAGGTAATGGAACTTATTTACTTTCAACTGTTAGCGGCTATTCTTTTTTGTATTGGAATATATGGCGTGTTGGCTAGAAAAAGCGCTGTCCTAATATTGATGTCAATAGAGTTAATGCTCAACGCTGTTAATATTAACTTGATTGGATATGCAGCTTTTTCAAGCCTAGGAGCAGCTCATAAAAATCTAGGACAAGTTTTGGTGATATTTATTATTACTATAGCCGCAGCAGAACTTGCATTGGCTATGGCTATTATTTTGCGGCTTTACAGAAATAAAAATAACGTCAACGTCGACGAATTAGATATCTTAAAAGGCTAGTATCGGAACTATGATATTGAGTGCTGAATATGCATGGGTGATACCTGGATCCGCAGTTATAGCTTTTTGTTTAACTAGTTTATTTGGAAAAGCTCTTCCCTTTAAGGGAATCTTTTTACCAATAATTGCAGCTTTACTCGGATTTATTCTTTTTTGTTTTATATTCATTGATTTCATGTTGGCAGACGTTAGTGTGACAACAGCAAGCATAGATTGGATG